>OODG01001672.1_pt1 | contig 14776 bp, 12 predicted proteins | sample 1671621 | NCBI WGS metagenome assembly OODG01 (sample SAMN06348175, study PRJEB24527) | human gut metagenome | biome: human gut; feature: ankylosing spondylitis patient; material: feces | host: Homo sapiens | place: China | collected 2015-10 | reverse complement strand
ATTTTGCTGCAAATATCCAAACTGAAGTTCTGCATGACCGTACGTTGATGGATACTGGCAAGGGAGGATAGAATTTGCACTCCCATGCTCAAGAATTCAGGGAGTTTAGAGACCGGTCTTGTCCAGTGTCATTTCGTTCTTCATGATAGATCCTCCTCAAGTTCTCAAAGGTCGTTCCGGGATATGCACCAGTCGGCATATCTTCCCATTGCTGCTGTAATCGCCGAATATCGTCATCTGCGATGCAAAAACACGGGGGTCATAGTTGGTCATGATGTATTCCCGGTATATGTCATTTTTCTTCTTGGATTGGCTGTTGGGACGCTCCACCTCATAGATGAAAAAGTCCTCGTAGAGCCTGCGAATATAGTCGCAGTTGTTATAGGACACCATGGCGAAGCCCCGGTGCTGCGCCAGTACGTCATGGAGCCGCTGATGGTCACTGCGGGGAAACTCCACCGCGTAACGCTCCGCCTCATAATAGGGCGGGTCACAATAGACCGTGGTCTGCGGGTCATTATGGGCGGTGATGATGCTCTCGAAATCCTTATTTTCCAGCACCACATCCTTCAGGCGGTGAGAACACTCCCAAATATCCCGAAAAAACCGCTGTATATCGCAGGAGCTCACACCATAGCTGTCGCCGTTGCCGTTATAGCTGTATCGCTGCAGCTTGTAGATAGCGGCGGCACGGCGCACATCCGACAGCTCCGCACGGCTTTGCAGCAGCCGCTTGACCTCCTCCGCCTCCGGCGGTGGGAGCATCTGCTCCGCCAGCTGCAGTTCCTCATCCAGATACAGCTGTGTGAAGTCCTCGCCCTGCAGCTGTCTGCGCAGCACATCAAATTCATCACGGGCATTGATGGGGAGAAAGCTCAGTTCTTTCGTCAAGGCCATAGGGCGGTGCTTGACACAGAAAAGCAGGTTATACAGGTCGTGGTTCAGGTCGTTATATATTTGCAGGCACCCCTTCGGCACGGCGGTATTCAGCGTGATGATACCGCTGCCGCCAAACACATCCACCAGTGTTTTATAGTGGATAGGCAAGAGCATCTGTATGGCCCACATAAGCTGTCCCTTACCGCCCATCCAAGGCATGAGCTTTATCAGGCTGTCACGCATCAAATTTCTCCAACGCACGCTCCAGTCCGGAGATAGCCGCGTCCAGTCCGCTGCGCATTTTCTGCAAGCCGCGGATGGTATCATAGACCTCCGCCGCCGTTTCCGCGAAGTAGTAGCCCCGCTGGTCTGCCGCGATGGGTACAGTGTCCCGCCGCAGAAGGTTGATGCGCCGCCGCAGCTCGTTCCCGCTGATGCCCAGCACACGCTCCAATTCCCGGCTGCTGATCACATTTCTGCGCCCCTTAAATCCATTTTCCAGATACAGGGCGACGGTTTCCTTCGTCATTCTTGCACTCCCTTCCGGTGACCGTTCACCGAAAAGGGCGCAAAAAGAGGGATCGCCATCCCTTTTCGGAAAGCGGCCCCATTGTTGTTAAATTTTACTGCATGGTCATGTCCACGCCTTGCCGCGGTACTTGCAGCGGCTGTCCGTCCGGGCGGCAGATATAGCCGTAGTCACTGAAAAGCCCCTGATCTCGCCACAACAGGTCTGCGCCGTAGGCGTCCATATTCAGATACCGCATCAGCAGATCACCATCCGGGTCTCCCACGATGACGGAGAGCTCCTCCCTCGCCAATTCCTCCAGAGAATGGATGCCCGGCTCAAGGGCATATTCGCTCAGATGCTCTGCCAGTGCAAGCGCATCGTCCAGGCTTCTGATGTCCAGCTGACCGGCCACAGCCTTGAACTTTATCAGTTCGTTATTTCTGTCCAGTTCCTCCAGGCACTGCGCAAATCGGTTGATCTGCTCCATGCTGTCATAGGCCATATCCGTGAAGCGCCACATCTCCGGCATGGCGGCGTCGCACTCCTCCAGCCGCACCTCCTGCCAGCTGTCCACTTCCAGGCAGTCCAGCACGGCGTCCAGCTCCGCCTGCTTTGCGGGTAGGTACAACTTTACAGCACGGACGTCGCTGACGCAGAGGAAATAGATCATATGCGGCGGCTTTCGTGGCGGCCTGCCCAAGTTGGACGGGGCCTGCCGCAGCTCGGACTCCTGCATCACATAGCCGTGGGGCGTAAGTACACCGCCCTCACCCTCACGCATCGATCTGCCGATCTTCTCGTAGTCCAGCATTTCCAATACGCTGTCCGGCACGGTTGCCAAATCCGGGAGAAAATCGTTCTCCACGTAGAACTGTCCCAGCGCGGCATCGTCCGTGATCCCCGGCACCACATGGCAGCAATCCACGCTGTATGCCAGATCCAGTACTCGCCGGAGCGTCAACTCACCGCCGTTGTTCTGCCATAGCTTGTCAAGCTCCATCTGCACTAAGCCCTCAAAGGCCACGGCATCCACATCGCTGAATGTACGGAGCTTCTCTGCCAGCGCGTTGAATTGGTACAGGTCATACCCGTCAAGGTGTGGGGCGAGAAATTCATATCGACCCATGTCCTCCACCTGCCAATAGGGTTCCTGTCCCTCTGACAGACGCAGTCTGTCCATGGCATCCACCATTTCCCATGGCGTGGCGGGCAGCTCCAGCTCCGCGTGATTGCTGTTGTCGGGATTGCCCATGTATATGGAGATAATCTTTTTATCCAAGCTCCATCCCCCCACGGCGCTGTACGATGTCCTCACAGTTGTCCGGGTCTGCACCGGGTACATCCCAGCCGCACATGCTGCCGATCTTCATGGCCTCCTCCTGTGCAGGCGTCACGCCCCTCTTTCTGTTCTGCTCATCCGCGATACGGCGGTTCTCGCGGGCGTCACCGGTAGACCAATCGCTGTGGTAGTACCCGCTTTCGCCGCGTTTGATGCAGATAAGCTGTCCCGTACCCGGCAGCAGCGTGAAGCACATCTCCGGCAGCTTTTCGAAGTGGGCGCGGAAGCGCTCCTGCTCCGTCTGGATGCTCCAGTCCTCATCCTGCCACAGATGCACATACAGCTCGCTGCCACGTCCAACGGCAATCTCATGCTGCTCGAAACCCTCGCCCCAGCCGTCCGACGCCTGTCCTTCAATATATTCCTTCAGCGTTGTCAGCTCTGCCGCCGACAACTCGCCGCTGATCTGACATTCCGCGATACCCCACAGCTTGCCGTTTCGCCGCTCCACGCTGAAGGTAACGGAGCGCACCTTGTCGTTCACACTGTTCAATTCGCCATACCAGTGCATGATGCCGCGGTTGACCTCCTCCGGCATCCGATACTTCACCAGCGCGCTGCGGATATGATCCTCATACGCGGTCAGGTCGTGTCCGGTCAGCAACTCCGGTTCTTCCTGCATATTGCCATACACATCCGGCTCATAAAGCTCGGCGGTAAGCGGCATATACAGCTTCATCATGCTGAGCTCGGGCGGTAAAACGGTAAAGCTGTCCACGCCGGGAATGAGCGCCAGCGTCCGCCCGTTGTCCCACTTCATATGGAACTGCCCGGCGTCGTCGATGCAGTCCAGTTTCCCCGTCGTACCAGCCTCCACCGGTGCATACGGATCCTGCATGGAGTCCAGCCGGATGCGTGTACCCGCAGGGTACTGCTTCCACAGGAACGCCAGCATCTCCCGATTTACGTTCATACTAAATTCCTCCCATCGTCTGTGTGTAATCTTCCAGCTCACAGGGGTTTTCCTCACCAAGAAAGTCAAACAGGATGTCATCTGCTGCCTTGCGGATAGCGGGATCGTCTGTCAGGACTTCATAGCGAAACCCTGTGGTATCACGGTAGGGCAATTCCTCCCGGATGCAGTCCAAAAAGTCGTCGGCATCGTCGTAGAAGATATCATCGTCCCCTACGAAGGTCACCTTGCCGAAAATGCTTATAGTTATCTCACCTCCGTTCTCTCGCAGTACACCACAAACCGCTGCCTCCCGCCGCTGGCGTAGGGATGGCAGGTCAGAAGCGTCAGCAGGTCGCGTCCTTGCTGGATTTTGATCTTGTCCACCTCATGGGGCTGGATGATCCGAATGTCGGCCACTGTGTAAGTCAGCGTTTCCCATAGATTCGTCAACGTAACGGTATCGCCAATCTGTAAGCGGTCGATGTGCCGAAAATAATCCGCGCCTTTCCAGCCCCTATGACCGGCGATAACGCAGTTGGTGTTGTCACCACCGATGGGCGCGGACGTGTTGCCCAGCACCGCCGCGCCTGCGGCAAGGTGAGCGTCGGACGCGCCCAGATAGACAGGCATAGTCAACTCCATAGTCGGTATCTCCAACACGCCGATGATCTCATCCTCGATGCCGTAGGCAGTCAAGTCGGCGGTGGGCTCCTCGCAGGCTTCAAGGTCGGTGAGGTTGCACTGCTTTTCTGCGTAAAGCTGGCGGTTATACTCTTGTAGAGCCGCAAGCAGTTCGGGATATTGCTGCTCCGGCTCGTCACGGTCAGCCAGGAACTCCTGCACAGCAGTTGCGGCGCTGCTTTGGAGTCTGTGTCCCGTAAACACCGGCCACAGCATGACGCAGATGCCTGCCACAGCCAGCAGCGCCGCCAGCACAAGAGATGTCTTACGCATGGCGATGCCTCCTCACTAAAAAGTATCCGCCGCCGACTGCGGCCACCACGCCAAGGCCGATACCAAGACCTGTGAGGTAATGCTGCGTCCACGAGGATGCCACAGGTTTTTCTGCGGCGGCAGGCACTTCCTGCTCCGGCACATACGGCACACGATGGCCTCGCACCAGCAATCGGTGGGTATTGACCCCGAACGGGGTACACGTCACCAGCGTGACCAAATCTTTGCCATCCTCAATTTGCAGCTGACTCGTGTCCGTGGGCAGCACCGTGTGGAGGCTGTCCACTTTGTATGCCAGCGTATCGCCCAGCACGTGGATGTAAAACGTGTCGCCCTCTGCAAGCTGGTCGATGTCCGAAAACAGCTTAGAACTTGCCATGCCGCTGTGTGCCGACAGCACCGAATGGGTACTGCCGCCGCCTACCGGCAAGGACGTTCCTACCACATGGCCGACTGACTTTTCAAGCGTTTCCGCGCCCGTTCCGTGCTGCACGGGCAGATATACGTTGATTTTGGGAATGTCAATGTAGCACATGACGCCGCCCACCGTGAGCTGCTGGGCATAGGCCAAGGGAGGGGCGGATGCCCCTCCCTCTGTAATGGCCACTGCGCCGGACAGCATGGCGTTGTACTGCTGCGCGGCTTCACGCTGGGCGGTCAGCTCAGTTTTGTCGGTATCTTCGATGGTTGCGGTGTAGACGGTTTCTATGTCCGAATGATACCTTTCGCTCAGAAGCTCTCCCACCAGTGGATAAAGCATCAGGCCCAGTGCCGCAACACCGCAAGCTGCCGCCAATAGCCAGCGCTTCACTGCTCACTCTTATGCTTGCGGGACTTGACAACGATGAAAGCCGCCGCGCCCAGCAGAGCCACGCCGCCGACAGTGAACATCCACGTGCCGTAGCCGCCCGTCTTTGGCAGATCGAAACCGGGGTTGTTGACCACAGTCAGCGGCACAATGGCGTTGCCGTCCGTCATGGTGGCATCCTTGCCGTTGACGGTGGCAGAGGCGGTCAGCAGCTTGGTGCCGCACTTCTCGCACTGACCGCTCTCAGCGGTCTTGATAACGATCTTGACCGCGTCCTTCAGCAGCACATAGCTCTTGTCGGTGGCAGTTTCGGTCAGAGAATAGGTGTCGTCCTCCAGACCCTTGACCACGATGTGACCGCTGCTATTGGGGACGAAAGTAGTAGCATCAGACTTCTTGGCAGCAAAGCCCTTGGCGTAGTACACGCCATCCTTCTGCTCGGCAATCACGAATACATCATCGGTGTCGTTGTGCAAACGGAACTTCACATTCCGCAGGTTGCCGCCGCTATCAGAGAACTGCTTGAGGACGTCAATGCCGTAGGTGTAGACATGGCAGCAATCCTTGAGGGTATCAAAGTAGGTCGTGTTGGTGCGCTTCCATGTCAGCACGACCTCGTTGGGATTGTCGGTATCGCCCATCTTGGCGTCGGCGGTCAGGGTGGCGGCGTAGGAGATACGCATGGTGCAGTCGCTGTAGCCACGCTTGACGTTGCCGGTATACACGGTGGCTGCCTCGTTGATCTCCGCCAGACCGGTATCGGTCATGCGGATGGTCATGGTGTTGGCTGCGTCATCGTAGGCCACGGCGAATTTGCCTGAGTTCTCCGCCCATGTGGTGACCTTTTCAGTGCAGCCAGCGTCCTTGAAGAACTCGATGACCACATCGTTCTTGTTGTAGCGGATGCCCTTGCTCAGCGTGTCCACATAGGTGTACTCGCTCAGAGAAGAAGCCTTGGAGGTAATCGTGGGCAGGGTGCTGATGATCTGATAATCCACCGTATCGCCCACGGAGGCGGTGGCAGTGTGCGCGTACCCATCGGTGATGTCAGTCAGGCTGCCGTTGTTTTTGCCGGTGGAGTTCTTTGCTTCACGCACGGTCTTTTCGAGGTTGGGGTTGCCGGTCTGGTTCTTGGGATAAACAGTGACATCGTAGTTCCACGCCGCGCCGTCAATGGTGGTCATGGGCAGGGACACGAGGAAGGGATTGCAAGTGCTGGTGACCATTTCGGGGACGCGGGTTTCCACTACCAGATAAAGCCCCAGCTCCATGTCGGATGCAGAGGTGTGGCCGGAAGCATCCGTTTCGGGCATAGCCACACCGCCGTTCTTCACGGCGGTTTCCAGAGCGTTCTTCACATTCGTAGCGTTGGCTGCGAGAGCTGCGGCCAGCTTGTTGTTCAGGCTGTCGCTGGTGAAGTAGTTGATACCGCCCTCAGTCTTGTGAGCGTCTGCGGCGGTCAGGTCGATAGCGGACAGCACGGCATTGGAGCGTTCAGAGCTGTCAAAGCCATACAGCACACCCACCTGCCGCTGACCATCCACCAACTCATTGTTCATGGTGATATCGGCAACGCGGAGGTAGGTAAACTCCACGCCCTGGATGGCGTACTTGCTCAGTTTATCAATGACAGCGTCGTCATGCAGGCCGGTGGAAACATAGGACTCCACATCCCACGCGCCATCGTTGCCGGCCTTGGTGATGTCGTACTTATAGATGCTCAGGGATGCTTCCTTTGTGGGGTCGATGGTCGGTTCGGCAAAAGCCGTAGTCATCAGGCCGATGACCATGAGCGCCGCCATCAGCAGCGCCAATACGCGATGGATTTTTTTCATTTGGTTGTCTCCTTTTTGATGTTAGATTTTTTGCAAAAATAAACACCCATGCAAAGCATGAGTGCTGCAAGCAGAATATAGGTTGTAAATCCCGTGCCGCCCGTGAATGGCAGGACGAATCCCGCATTGTTGCAGGCAGTGATGGTAACATCACGGTTGCTGCTGTCCAGCGTTCCCGCGAACAGCGGCTCAGTCAGCAGCGTGTACCCTGCGGGAGTTTTGGTTTCGGTGATACGATACTTCACACCAATCTTGAGGTCGCTCCACTTGGCGATGCCTGTGTTGTCGGTGGTCACTCTGCCCACCTCCGTCCATGTCTTACCGTCTGCGGAAGTCTCCAACAGCAGCTCCGCACCGGTGAGCGGGCTGCCCGTTACGTCTACCTTACGGACGGTGATGCTGCCCTTCTCCTCCACAATGTTGACCTTAAAGTGTATATACGCCCACACGGGATCAGGCAGCGAGGTCAGCGCCGCACACGCCTGGTAGCCGCTGCCGTTGCTGGGCTCCAGCAGCACGGACTCCGTGCCCGCCACATCCAGCGAGTAGCCGTAGTCGCTGCTGATATAGCCGTTCAGCTGCGCCGCTGCGTCCTTTGTGGCCGTCACGGTCAGCGTGTTCCAGCTCTGATTGACCGTCACACCGCTGATATTGGTGCTGAAGTAATACTGCGACAGCACACCATTGGTATCGGTGGCTGTACCCACATACTGACTGCCGTCCCATGTCAGCGTAATAGCGTTGGCGTCCGAAAGCTGGTTACGGTACTTCACCGCGAAGCTGGGGATCTTGCCGTGGTTCATAATGCGGTCAATAATGATGTTGTACGCCACCGCCACGTCGTCGCCCGCATAGTGGAACAGGTTGGCGCAGGTGGTATCATACAGCGCGTAGGGATACACCGGGCTGCGGTAGCCGCACACGAACTCCCACACCACCGCCTGCGTCGCCAGCTGCGCGCAGTCCGGGTGCATATTGAAGCCGTAATTGCCGCCATAACCGTAGGCCATAGCCAGCGTCACGGCATACCGCTGATTCCACGTCAAATCGCTCCACGATGTGGAGGAATACTGCAAATCACCGCTGGCGGAGCGCACCTCCGGCTCCATACAGTAGGACGGGACAGTCTCCCCGGTGTCGTTCCGGGTGAAATACTTGAGCTTGTTGCTGGTGTACGGCCCCCACTGGGACACAGGCGTCTTGTCCTCGTGATAGCGATATTCGTTGCCGCTGCTGACGGTGCCTGTGACTGTGGCGGCGTGGGCTGTCACAACGGACAATCCCATGACAGCCACCAGTAGGCACACCAGCGTCAGCAGCTTGGGAATTGTTTTCTTCATAGCGTTCCTTCCCCCCAACGCAAAAGGCCGGCAGCATACGCTGTCGGTCTTTTGGCCGGGTGTTCAGTTGGTTTATCCGTACAGCACCACCACGATATACTCGTCCGCTGCCGCATCGTAGCGGGCGGTGCAGTTGAACCGCGCATACACGCCGACCGCTTCCGCGCCGTCCATGGCGGCGAGGCAGGCGAAGGTGGCGTCCACGTTGCCCTTTACGGCGGCGGTCAGTGCCGCCTGCCCGCCGTTCTCCGCCAGCCATGCCACGCTGTCTGCCGTACCGGGGAAGTAGCTGGAGTCGGCGGTGGTCATGCTGGTGTCGATGGTCACGCCGTACTGCGCTCTTGCGTACTCGTTGCCCGCCCGGACAGCCTCCGCGATGGAGTAGATGTCCCCGCCGGCGGCAGGCTTAGGCGTAGGGGCAGGTTCGGGCTTAGGCGCAGGTTGCTCCTCCTGCTTCTCTGCCGGCTTCTGTGTAGGTGCCGGTGTGGGTGCGGGAGCAGGTTTATCCTCCGGTGCAGACGCGGGTATTGCCGGCTCTTTCGGTGCAGTGGGCGGTGCCGTTTCAACAGCTGTAGGCTGCTTTTCTGCGGCGTTATCCGCATTCTCTGATGCATTTGCCCGCTCGACCGGCAGCGGCGCGTCCGCACTGCCCTCGGTTTTTTCCTCCTTCTGCGGCATTTCAGCCTTGTCCGCCGTCTTGTCCGCTACACCAGCCACACCTTGTGCCGCGCTCTGCACCGCCGCCACTGGCAGCATCGTCGATGTGGAATTGCTCCCCGTCTGCCCACAGGCCGTGAGCAGCAGGAGCGTCCCTATCATCAGGGTCATGATCTTCTTTCTCATGTGCGTTTCTCCTTTCTATGTTTTTGGTAGCACAAACAACTACCACACAACCATCCGTAAGTCAACGGAAAGATTTACAATGGTCTGACAGTGCGGGAGGCCCTCTGGCACAAGCCGTTCCCATGCTCATATCATGCCCTCTATTTCCATGTGAGGCACTTCTTCCCACGCCATGTTCTGCCGCTGGACATCCAGATCATAGCCTGTCCCCAAAGGAGAAGGGCCGCGGCGGCGAGCAGGTATTTCAGCAGATGTTTCATGGTTCGGCACTATTTGTATTGGATCGAAAGGTCCTCGACATAGACGCCGTTGGCGATGTCGAACGGATAGGTCCGCGCTATGCGCAGGTTGCGGTGCGTCTGGCCCAGAGCATAGCCGTCGATGCCGGGATTCCACGTCGCGATGACGTCGGACGAAGGGCTGATGCGCACCCGCACCTTCGCCTTGCCGAGCACCTCGGCGGGCAGCACGAAGCGGTAGGGCACCAGACCGAAACCGAAGTCGGACTGGGTGTAGACGCCCGACCGGTTGGCCGTGTCAAAGACCGACGTGCGCGTCGAGCTGTTGTTGATGCACCACGGCAGCGAACGCATCTCGAAACCGCGCTCCCCGGTGGCGGCGTTGACGGCTTCGGTGTAGTCGCTCCACGTCGCCCCGTCGGCCGAGGTGGCGTACTCCACCTTCCAGTAAACGGGGTATGAGCTGGCGTTGGTCCACGAGCAGGCGGCTTCGTTGGTGCTGTGCTTGCCCGCGGCGGTCGAGAAGCTGACCGCAGCGGCCGAGCCGCCGACGCCCGCCGTCGAGAACTCCATCACGATGCCGTTGGTCTTACCGGTCCATGTATCGCCGTTCCACTCGTACCAGCCGGCAACGTTGCCGAGGAAACCCAGCATCGTGTATTTCGACATGCCCATCGTCGTGCCGTCGCCCGGCACGTAGTTCGAGACGTTCAGTCCGCGGTAGCCGTGAACGATGGCGATGGGGTACGAACGGTCGGCGGTAACCGTCTGATTGAGCATGCGGTTCTCGCTGTAAAGCCGCGCCCCGCCGCCCGTGTTGTCGGTCGTGGCGTGCATCCGGTTCTGGACGAGCTGCGTGGCCGAATTGGCCGCCGAGCCGACCGTGTAGGTTCCGTTGTCGTTCCACTTGTAGGCGCCGACCGAAATCACGGCCTTGTCCAGCCGCCACTCGACGAGCGTCGCATAGGCCGACGCCGCGGCGCGCGGGATGTCGATGTCCGCCTCGTCGAAGGGCCGGATCGAATAACGGCCCACGTTGCCGCCCCAGCGTTCCATCGGCGTGTGGACCACGATGCCGCTGACCGTGCCGACGCCCTGCGGCACGCTCCGTCCCGTGCGGCGCCAGCCGCAGTTCATGTTCACGAGCATGTAGATCGCGTCGTTGTCCCCGTCGTAGAGCAGATTGGCCGCGCCGTCCTTGGCCTTCTGGGCCTGCGTGCCGCCGGCGAACGAGAGGTTCGCATTGCAGGGGTTGCCGATGGCGTCGTACTCGCGGACATTGGTATAGGCGCCCTCCTTGACGGAGAACTCCAGCCCCGAAAGCGCGCAGTAGGTGTAGATGTCGTCGTCGGTGAGCGTCGCGATGGTCCGCGCCTTGGGCTCCAGGGCGGAGGCTTCGGCCGCCTTTTCGATGTTCCCGGCCTTCAGGCCGCGCAGCGTGTAGCGCATCGGGTCGCTTTCGCGCGAAAGGGTCACGCCGTCGAGCAGAATCTTCACCTGCTCCCCGCGCAGGCAGACGTTGTCGGCCGGGGCGGCGAACTTCAGGCGGAAGCCGTAGCGGCCGTCCAGGCTCTGCACGTAGTTCGTACAGTCGTTCTCGTCGGTGGTGATGCTGTTGGGACCCGTATTGAGGTTCTGATCCATGTTCGGGTTCCCGGCGTCGCCGATGACGCGGCACAGCAGGTAGTCGATATAGTCCTCATCGCTGGCGTAGGATTTGTCCTCGGCCGTGAAGAGCGCCCGCAGATCGGCGAACGACACTTCGCGCGGCTGGGCCGTCACCCGCTGCGTGATGTTCGAAGAGGCCGAAACCACACCGCCCGCAAGGTCGGCGCAGGAGACCGTGATCGTCGCATAACGCTTCTCCACGCCCTCGTTCGCCGTAATCGCGTAGGTCAGCTCCCCGGCGCCGAGTTCGACATCGGAGATAAAGTCCGCGACAGTCGGATCGGCGTACGTGACTTCGACCTTCATCTCCGCAAGCAGCGCCCCGAGATTGGTCGAGAAGGCCACGGCGCGCCGGCCGCCCTCGATGGGAGCCACGTCGTCGGCGAGCGTGATGCGGGCCTCGTCGGCGCTCTGCGTCACGGTGAACGAGTCGCCGAAAACATTGCCGTCGGCATCCGTCACCGAGAAGCCGACCGTCGCCGTGCGGGGTTCTCCCGTGGCGTTGGCGGCCGTGGCGAAGGTGATCAGCCCCCGGCGGGCCAGCGGAATTTCGGTCTCGCCCGCCTCCGCGTCGTCGGCATGGTAGACGACATCGGAAATCCACGCGTCGCCCTCCGCGGCATAGGTCACCGCGGGCACGACATCGCGGAGAAGCTCGTCGGGCAGGTTGGTTTCGAAAGCCGCCGTGCCCTTGTAGGCGCCGTTGGCGAAGGCGAGGTCCTTCGAAAGGAAGATCAGTTCGGGGGCGGTGATTCCCGCCTTCTGAACCACGGAGACGGTCTTTTCAAGCCCCGAGCCGCGCAGCACGACCCCGACCGAACGGGTCAGTCCGGGGTTGTCGGCGTAATTGAGGCGGATGGTCGTGATGCCGCTGCCGGCCGTGCGGTCGAGCGTCGCCCACGCCGACTCGGCGGTGAGTTGAGCGGTCCACGCCCCCGAGCAGTAGACCGTGACGGGGAGTTTGCCGGCCTCGGCCGTGACCGAATACCGGTCCGTATTGACGGCCAGGTCGTAACGCTCCTCGAAGGTGTCGGCGCACGCGACCGCGAAGAGTCCCGCGAGCGCCAGTATCAGGTTGTTGATTCGTTTCATCGGTTCTGGTTTTTATAATCCGTCGGCAAGGTATTCGTCGTTGGTCAGCACGTAGCCCGAAAGGGCGCACTGCGCGTCGGGAATGGGATAGTAGCGGTGGCAGGGGCGCATCTTGCCCTTGAGCGTCGCGTTGTTGGTATAGGCGTAGGTCTGGTCGTACCAGATGCCCCAGCGCACGAGGTCGAACTTGCGCTGGAACTCGCCGCCCAGCTCCCGGGCGCGCTCGCAGCGGACAGCCAGCGTGAGGTCCTCGAAGCCCGTGAAGTTGGTGACGGGATCGACGCCCGCACGCTGGCGGACCATGTTCAGGTAACGCATCGTCTCCTCGGCGTTCTCCAGGTTGCAGTAACATTCGGCCATCATCAGAATGGCGTCGGCATAGCGGAAAATGCGGTAGTTGTTCGAATCGTAGTTCTGCTCGATGTCCGGACACCAGAATTTCGGACCGGGCCAGGGCACTCCGTAGTTGTGCGTGATCTTGAAGGTCTCGCCCGCCTCCAGGTCGCCCAGGCCGAGGAAGTACTGCACGCGGCGGTCGATCTTCTGCCCGCGGATCTCCCCGGCGGCCAGCGCCTCGCGGTCGATCTTCACCGTATAGCGGTTCAGCGTCGCGTCGTAGGTGTCGTAGGTCAGGGGCAGGGGGTTGAACAGCGCGTCGACGTAGGCCGCATTCTCGGTCTGCGTATTGCCCGTCGCGGGGCGGAAGATCGCATAGCGGTTGTTGGCCCGCAGCGACGACCAGCCGGGCATCGACGTGCCGTAACCCTTCAGGGGTACGCCGTCGAAGACCCCGTCGCCGTTGTGCGTGGGCATCATAATCGCCGCCACGTTGCCGTTGTACTGCGTGCCGGTGAGCGACCAGGCGTGCTGGATCTCGAAGATGGACTCCGCAGGGTTCTTGTAGCGCCACTGGGTCTCGGCCAGCGGATAGTTGCCTTCGTTGAAGTCGCCGTAAAGTTCCTCAAGGGCTTGCAGGGGGACCAGCGCCCCGTTCCAGTCCTCGTTCCACATGGCGAACTTTGCCATCAGCATCAGCGCCAGCGCATAGCCCGAACGGTTGTCGACGGCCTCCGAGGCGCGGCACTTGCGCCCGTTCTCGGCGGTGAACCACGGCAGTGCGTTCCGCTCCAGGTCATCGTACAGCTCCTGGCGGATTTCATGGGCCGGGGTTCGGGGCAGGCGGCGGATTTCGGCCAGCCGCTGGTCGGTGTCGACCATCGTGGTGTAGAACGGCACGTCGCCGAACATGCAGGTCAGCACATAGTAGTAAAACGCGCGCATCACGCGGGCTTCGGCCGCCAGAGGCATCTTCACCCCGTCGGCCAGGTCGGCGGACGAGATGCACTCGACGCACTCGTTGCAGTACATGACGCCTTTGTAACCCTGCGTCCAGACGTTCTTGCCGTATTGCGGCTTGGCGGGAGTCACGTCGAGGCAGGCGTCAACGGTCGTCGAGGAGGAGTACCAGATGTCGGTGCAGGCCTCGGTGACCAGCATGAAGTTGGCCGTATAGATCGCATTCGCAGGCATGTAACACGAATTGAGCGCCGCAATGCACTGCGACTCGTTCTTGTAGAACGATTTGCGGTTGACGAACGAGGTCGGCTCCTCCGTCAGCGAACAGGAGGCGAACAGTCCCGCCGCGAGGAGCGTCAGTATGAATTGATTGAAGTTTTTCATCTTCTTCGGAAATTGTCGGGTGGATTTAATAACGCAGCTGGATGCTGAACACGAACATCCGCGAACGGGGATAGGCGCCCATGTCGACGCGGCGCAGGGTCGAACTGGTCCCCTCGCTCGAAACGTCGGGGTCGAAACCGTTGTACTTGGTCCAGAGCCAGAGGTTCTCGCCCGTGACGGCCAGCGTGATGTCGCGCAGCAGGCGGGTTTTCTTCCGCAAGTCGAACGTATAGGAGACCGTGGCGTTCTTCAGACGCAGGTACGAGGCATCGTGCACCTGCAACGAACTGGGAACCAGTCGGTCGTCGGTTCCCGCACGGGGCAGGTCGGAATCCGGGTTGCGCACGGGATGCCAGGCGTCGAGCATGTAGCGGTACTGGTTGGTGGCGTAACCGCCGGCCATCGCAAGCTCGGAGTAGTTGTAGATCTTGCCGCCCAGCGAATAGGAGAAGTAGAATCCGATGCGCAGACCGCCGATGTTGAAGGTGTTCTGCAAACCGCCGTAAAGCACGGGGTCGGAGTTGCCCAGATAGATCAGGTCCTCCTCCGACAGAATGCCGTCGCGGTTCTGATCGACGTACTTGGGATACCCCAGCATCAGCTGGGCGTCGCTGCCCGTCGACGAGGATATATAACTCTTGGTAAAGCGATTGCGCTCGAACTGGTCGGTCGTCTTCCAGACCCCGGCGTACT
>OODG01001668.1_pt1 | contig 14799 bp, 10 predicted proteins | sample 1671621 | NCBI WGS metagenome assembly OODG01 (sample SAMN06348175, study PRJEB24527) | human gut metagenome | biome: human gut; feature: ankylosing spondylitis patient; material: feces | host: Homo sapiens | place: China | collected 2015-10 | reverse complement strand
CTGGAAGGATGCCGGCGGCGGCGAGGAGGCTTTTGCCCCCAATACTGTTATTTCTTGCTTTTTCAATTTAACGACAAAGGGTTTCTCTGAATTTTTGGATACTTCAAAATAAGCTTCTCCATCCAAATAAACCTGGCGTTTTTCCCCATCAAAACTGGTAGGATAGCGAAAAGTAGTAGCTGCATTCAAAATAACCTTACTTCCATCCGAGAGAAGCACTGTATTGGCGCGTCCACCTTTTTGGACATGTATCTCATTATATACTAAGTCCTTTTCTGCTAAGTCAGACCGATGTATCTTTCCTTGGAACTCATGAATTCCCCAACCAGCACCAATTGCAAAGATTATAATGGCTGCATATTTTACACATGAAAACCATAAATCACGTGTTCGTGATTTGCCAAGGGAAGGGTTCTTCTCTTGGTGTTTTTCTATGCGTGCAAGCATTCGTTGCCAACTTGCCTCATTCACCTCTTCCTTTGAGAAAAAGGAACGTCGACTGGAATCTGATATGCTTTTCAGCCCAAAGAAATAAGATTTATGTTCCACATCTTCTTCCAGCCAGGACTCTAAGTAATGAAGCTCTTCTTCATTTATATCCTGTTGCAAGAAACGGATTATTAATTCTTCTATGTTATATTTTTCAGACATTCCGATGTTCGTTTATATTATACACGATTATCTCTTCAGATCTACTTACGCAATTTTCAAAAATTTGAAAGAAAAATCAAACAGCTAAGCAAAATACCCCGTAAAATCTTCAATGCCTTATAAAGTTGTACCTCCACCGTACGAGTGGAAATATTAAGCAGTACAGCTATTTCCGAAGTTTTTCGTTCTTCCAGATAGGACATTGTAAAGATTTCACGACACTTATCCGGCAACTTATCCATCTCTTTATAGATAAGCTCCAGGCGCTCGTCTTCCGCAAACAAGGATTGCGGATCGTCATTGTAATATATCTCTTCTATTTTTAATTTGGTCGTGACGGCATTAATATAATCACCTTTTACCTCCTGATGCTTCAGATAATCCAAACAGGCATGCTGAACGGAGCGATACAAATAAGTTTTAATCCCTTCTTTCAAGAACAAAAAAGTCCTCTTTTGCCAAACTTTAAGAAACACATCCTGCACCAAATCCTCTGCAGTAACAGCATTTACATACTTTCCAGCGTAGAAAATCAGCATTGGAGCAATTGATTTATATAACTCCTTGAACTGAATCAACTCTCGATCATCCTTCTTCGGTCTATCCATAACACATGCTAACAAAGAAACGTTTCTACAAGTATAGACGATTTATCCGGGAAAACTACTTACGGAAAAGTTATATTTTTACTTATAAGAGGCTTTTTAACGATTGAAAGAAAAGTTCATTTCGTGTGCTGAACGAATAAAGACCTTTCAATTGGCATCTTATCTCCCTCCCCTTATTGTAATTAATGGTTTATTTAACATTAGGATGACTCAACGATAGAATAAATTCAGACATCGCTTTTTCTTGGACAAAGCGAGTTTTTCTCCATCTATTTTGCCGTTTATCACCACAAAGACAGTCGCCACCACCATGATAAAAGACTTCATCGCCATAAAGACGGTCGTCGTGGTAAATTCCTGCGTACCTCACAGCGAAAAGACGAAAAAATTTTTTCCACAAATGGCCCATGTCTCGACCTTGCCCGCAAATATTCGATTCTCCAGCAGTTAAAGTTTACCACATTGTTGCATTTTATCTGTTTTGACTGACAAAACTGAGTCAATATTCGGACAATATACCAACTTCATAACGTTCGCAGTCAGCCTTAAGTATCGAAATCAAAGCACAAAGCAAAATGAAAACAAACTGAAACTTCAAGTAAAATAGAAAAAGGACACAAAAAGAGGTTATTGTAATTTATCATATGGTAAATTGCACCTGACTAACGAAAACATGCCAACTTTTAAATAAAAACAGAACCCAAATAACACCTTATCCGGATTCCTGCATATTCAAAATCCGGATGATAGTTAATAAAAATCGAGCTATCGTTTATACCAATAGACCTCTCCCCACGTCATTAAGCAACTGGGCTTTTTAACATCCTCCAATTTAATCAATGAAGTCCAATAGGACTCACGATGATCAATCGTATGTCCTAATTCATTTTCATGCCCCGTTATCACGAGTTTTGGATCGAACCCTTCAATCGTATCGGAGAAACGATTCGCCCAACAATTGATCAACAAAACATCCAATGCAGGAATTTTTGTTTTCACATCCAATAACCACGTCAAGTCCTCTTCATTATATTGGTCACCCGTCTGTGCGAAAGTAAAACCTTCAGAAGTCGTCACGACATGGATATTGTTAATCAGTTCACTTTGATGCCCCGGTAATATTTTTACATCTAACTTGCCCCCCTTTGTTTTAAATTCCTTATCGATAATCTGCTCCGAACGGATGTGGGTCACCCATTTATTCCCTACCAAACTATTGTTCGGGGCAATCACTTGTTTTCCCATATCCGTAAACATCCTTACGACAACCGGATCTATATGGTCCGGATGATTATGAGAAAGGAACATAATGTCGCACTGGGCAACAATAGCTTGCATCGTTTCATCCGAAATCAAAGAAGGAGATTCCTTCATCGCTCCCCCACGGTACAAGTCAAAAGCGACAGTGACACTTTTTGTCTTTACTATAAATCCGTCATTATAGAGTTTATACACTTTCATACCCTCTTCCAAAGGTTTCTGCATGTCTTCCAAAAGTCCGCTCAAACGAGATTCCATAAACTGCGAAAGCGTTTTACTACCATCCAAACGCGTATCATGGAATATACCATCCAATAATTGCAATGCTGCTTTACGAGCTAATGCCGGATTACCGGAGGAAGGAGGGTTCTCTTTTAAGAGAGCATCTACTAAATGAAACGTTTTTTCAGTTTGATTCATCAGATACACTTCCTGCTTACCCCAAAAAGGCGCCGTTTTTTCCTGCGCTTGTAACAACATATACAATGGCAAAACAAACAATGACAATAAAAATACACTCTTTCTCATTTAAATAATTATTTAATTTTCGCTCGTGAAATATTACCCTACTTTCGCGTCACATTCAATAAAGCGATATCCGGATGAGTACGCGTTTATCACCTCAACACGAAATGTTTACTAATCTCCTTTGAATTACCCGCATAGAAATCGATAGTCACATGCCGATCAGAAACATTCATTTTATAAGAGCCTGCCGAATTCGAACGGATATAGGTTCTCAGACCTGGCTTATATTCATTCAACAGTCCACTGTCATCCTCATATTTGGATCCATCCTCTTTTTTATTGGATTTAGCCATTTCGTGAATATTACCGTAATCCCGCGGCTGATCCGACGTACAAGAATAGGTCCCTAATTCCGGTTTAGACCAGACGCTATTGACCGTCATTTGTGTAATGCGGCCACCATCCCCATGCCAATCAGCCAATTCAGTCGTATGAATGTGCCCACAGATACACAAGGCGTTCCGCTGGGCAAATACTTTACGAAAATGTCTACGCGCAGCAGTCTCTTCAGCCGACTTCCCCCCATGGAAGAACCATCGGCAACTTCCTCCGTCATAGGGCAGAACCGGACCGTGGGTCAATACGAATGTATGTCGGGCTCCTTCACACTCTTTTAGCATCTGATCAATGAGTGTATCATCCGGATCATTGAAATCCAGCACAATATATGCATCATCGCCGATCGTGAAAAAAAAGTTCGTATGCGTAATGGACTTTCCCAATTCCTCAGACATCCGTTCCGGCATATAGGCATGATAAGCCTCTTTTGCGTTCGTTCCACGGATATCATGATTACCCGTCACAGTCACAAAAGGCAAACCATGAAGTTCTGACTTAAAGCGGTTCATCACGTCATCTAACATTTTTTTGTGAACCTTCGGATTACCGCAATCTCCTTGAATCAAGTCGCCCAATTGAAATACCATTTTGGTGTCAGTGCCAATCAGTTGGGCAGCCCGTTTAAGTAACAAAGGGCAACGCTCCCGCCACATCTCCCCATTACGGGCAAATTCAGCACGTTGTACCCGGTTCAACCATTCTACCGGTTCATTATAATCTGCATGATACACACTGGCCGGTTCCGTATCAAAGTGTGTATCGCCTAACAATACGATCGAATATTTTTTCTCCAGGTTCGATTCAGATAAAGAAGACAATCGGTTTCCGAATGCCAAACCGGCAAGCGATGTTGCACTAATTGTTAGAAAAGCTCTTCGTTTCATGATATGGTTCTTTTATATGATGTAAAATATAATCTTGATTTAAGATAAGAGGTATAAAAACCTTTCATTTTATACCCCTTATTTTCGTTATTCACATTTTGCAGACTAATCCTGCCAGCCTGGATTCTGCGTAAGATTTGAATTCATCTCCCTTTCCTTTGCAGGGATCGGCCAAATCTTTATCTGTTCACCAACGCTAAGATGCTTGTAAGTAGTCTCTCCCCAAATCTGCATCAAACCATTCGTATTAAGTTCTCCTATCTGTCCGGAAGAATGATCTTTAAACTTCCTGTCATACCATGTACCCCAACGAAGCTCGTTAAAGAACATAGAATCCTCACCGCCAAGTTCAACATAAAACTCTTTCCGAATGCGTTGTCGCATATCCTCCTGCCCGCTCACAATAGTCGCAGGATAAGCCTGATCATTAAGAAGAACATGCCCTACACGCTGTCTTATCCTATTTACAAAAGCAACAGCCTCACTTGTCCTGCCCAGCTCATTCAAGCACTCAGCCCGCCTAAGAAGAATTTCAGCATAACGGCAGAGTATAATATCTTCGGAATAGACCCAACGAGTCGTACATTCATCATTCTCTGTTACATATTTCCTCCAAAGATAATAAAATTTAGAATTTGTATCTGTACGGATGTCATAAGGCTCTCCAGCATCCAGAATGTACGGCCAACGAAGGGTCCAGGTATGATTTCCCACACCTGCTTGATTCCCGTCGTAAGTCGAGTAAGGAGTTATAATCGACTGCATCAGGCGCGGATCACGATCTTCATATGCCTGGCGTATTCTCGCCTCGTTCCCTTGATCCAAATATTTGCTCATATCGGCACCATAAGAAACCATATTATTATAAAGAGCCTGATAATTAGAAGTTGCTTCAGTTGTTCCCCATTCTCCTTTACCGGATTGAAGTCCGTCACGCAGAAAGAAAGCAACCCTTTCCTGGGGAGTCATCGAATGCCATCCGGGACAATATTTTTCCCAATCAAATTCGGAGCCATCCGCACACTCGTACATTTCCACAAAAGCAGGATTCGGAAGATAATTGTTCCAAGCAGAACCACCCGTACAACGATTACCATAATTGATTCCTCTCGGGTTTCCCATCCCACTTGTCTCAACACACTGTACTGAAAAAATCATCTCATCACATTGCTCATTAGCCGGTTTAAAGAGCTGAAAGAAATCTCTGTTTCCTTTTACGCCATTACTCGGACTGTAAAGTGCATATCCAAGCCCTTCAATCGCTTCAAAGTCTGCAAGAGCCTTAGCATAATCTCCCATAAACTGATAAGTATAACCTCTAAAAGCATAAGCAGCACCTTTTGTTATACGTCCATAACTACTATTACCTTGAGCATATTTACCAGGAAGATTAGGCTCATTAATACAATCCGTAAGATCTGAAAGAACTTGCTCCCATACCTCAGCTTCCGATGAACGCGCTTTGGTTGCTTCCGAACTCTCCACATTTTCCATATAGATAGGAACACCTCTCCACAAGACATTCAAATGATAATATGCCCAAGCCCGCAGAAATTTACATTCGGCTTTCAATCGCGCTTTCTCGCTGTCATCCATTTCCGGGACATTATCAATGTTGTTGATAACATCATTAGCCCTATACACAACCGTATAATAATATTTATAATGATTACCTACATTTCCATTCGAAGGCGTACAAGAACCGGAAATCACGAAACAATTATTCTTCCAGTTCATATCGATATCCATTACGGACGACCAGGCATCAAACGGAATACCGATAGAAGGACTATCGTAATTCTTAGAGAATTTCTCATACAGTTCATTATAAACCCCCATCACAGCCGCACGGGCCAAGATAGGGCTGGTCCATACATTCGAACTCGAGAAACTATAACTTGGAGATGTATCAAGAAGATCGCCGGCACACCCTTCCAAACCGAATAACATGCCCGATAAAGTTCCGATGATAGCTATTTTTCTAAATAATTTTTTCATATTCTCAATATATTAGCTGTTTCCAAAATAATTAAAATGTTAGATTAATACCGAAGGCATACTGACGCATGGTAGAATATCCCATACTAACACGCATTTCCGGATCCATACCGGAGAAGCCGGTAATCGCAAACAGATTCTCCCCCGAAGCATATACGCGAAGCCTTTCAACATAGAACTTTTTAGAAATGCTTTTAGGCATTGTATATCCTAAAGTCAAATTTCTAAGTTTAATGAAATTCCCTTTCTCCAGATGAAGCGAAGAACTTGCTGAACTCTGAGCCCCCGATACATTAACCAAACGAGGTTGTTTTGAAGACTGATTGGTTCTCGGATCTGATGGATTTTCAGGATCATAGAAATAATGATCATTCGCTACCGCATCCGGAATTGCATAACCATAAGTCGTTTCACTTGAATTCCTTGCCTTACCATAGTAATAAATACTAAATCCAGCAGATCCTCCCCAAGTCATAGAAAAATCGAAATCTTTCCAATTTGCACTGGCCTGGATACCAAAATTATATTTAGGGGTTGTTGAAGTTCCCTGAAATTCAGAATCATATGAATTACCATAAACTCCATCCCCATTCGCATCCGCATAAATATACTCGCCATACCAAAGTGCATTTTTAGCAATATTATTATAAGGTTGGAAAGTATAACCTGCCGCTTGCATGGCTTGAAGCCATTGCATATCGTTTTCCGTACGGATCATACCATCTTTAGGACCACCATTTATATTGACTGTACCGTCCGCATTGAAATATGAACCGTTACCGTTATAAACGTTAGGAAGATAAAACTCATTAATCTGACGTCCTTCGATAACTCTCGTAGTACTACCAGTAGAAACATCTCCTATATTAGTAGAATATTCCGTATGTTCCTTATTCCATCCTTTTTCCAATTTACCTTTATATTTGCTGACAAAATTTTTATTAAAAGAAAACTGACCTTTAATGCTATAGCTGAAATCCCTGCCGATATTATCTCTCCATCCGAGCTCCAATTCAACACCCCTATTCGTAACTTCCGCAATATTCGCTTTCGGAGCAGTCGCATTTCCCATTACCATATACATATCAGGAGTGTACAGAATTCCGGTAGTCAACTTATTATAAACATCTATATTACCATGTAATTTATTATCAAAGAAACCAAAATCAAGACCGACATTGGTAACAGCTGTCTCTTCCCAAGTAAGAGCGGCATTGGCAATAGAAGTGATGGCGATACCACTTGTCAAAGCTTGACCGGTAGAATAATTTGCTGCCGAATATACAGACTGCCAATCATAGTTACCGATTGCATTATTACCCAACTTACCCCAAGAAGCACGAAGCTTTAAGTTTGTCAGCCACTGTACTGGTTTAAGCCACAACTCCTCATTCATACGCCAACCGGCCGAAAAAGAAGGGAAAGCTCCCCAACGATAATCAGGAGAAAATCTCGACGAGCCATCATAGCGCAAGTTAAACTCAAGCAAATATCTGCTCTTATAAGCATAATTCGCACGTCCGAACACCGAACGGGCAGCATATTCAGTCCCATAACCAGCCGTCGAATAAGGTGTTGTAGCGGCATCAAGGTCATTTACAGCGGCATCTGTAAGTCCCAGCTTACTCACATTCGTCTCCCTGTAATCATACGTTTCTTCCTCATAGCCAACCATTGCCGACACATCATGAATACCAAAAGACTGGTTATAATTAAGTAAATGGTTCAACTTCGTACGATTCGTCCTTGTATAATACATACGAGTATAAAGAGTTGATGGGTCATCGGCCCCTGTTGAATAAGCTCCCTTAGAAAAACTGAACTTTCCAATGGAAGCGTCCGATACTTTTCGCTCCCGGCGAAGATCCTGATAATAAAAATCAAAATTATATGTAAAATATTTCAGAAACTTGACTTGAGCATACCACTCCGTATAAAGCTGTGAATATTTGTCAAACCCATTCAATACATTATCCCAAAGTCCGTTATGCGATTGTGGATCTTCTTCAGGTCCTTCCGGTGCACCATATTTTCCATCATAATACGGATATATACAAGGAACCATCTTTTCCGTGTTCATAGAATTGATATGACTGCTCCCATTATAACTAGTAACACTGACTTCTTGATCGGTAACATTTCCCGATGTACGAGTTCCAACCCGCAACCAGTCGGTAATGTCAGAATACAAGTTCACACGTCCCATATAACGATTATATCCCGTATTCTTCATGATACCCGGATTATCTATATAGGAAAAGCTCATTGAATAACCTGTTTTCTTCTCCTTGCCATTGAGTGAAATCGTGTGCTTCTGCATCCATTGCTTCGTATAAATCTCATCCCACCAGTCTGTATTGGGATAAGCAACATAGTTCGGATAACCCGAAGCAGAAATTCCGTTAGGATCAGCTTTAGCGGCTTCCCAAAGATCAATAGAACTCCGAGAAAAGATATCAGAGTTTCCCAAGTTATTAGATGATTCATTCATCAATTTCATATACTGAACATAATCCGAAATTGTATGAACAATCTTGAAAGGTTCATTATATGAGACTGTACCATCATACGTCACACTAATTTTACCTTCCGTGCCGTTTTTGGTCGTGATAAGGATAACACCGTTAGCACCACGGTTTCCATATATGGCACAAGAAGCTGCATCTTTAAGGATAGAGACATTGGCTATATCAGAAGGATTGACCATACTGATGCTTTGTTCCATTCCATCAACAAGAATAAGAGGGCTGGAAGAATTCAATGTTCCAACACCGCGAATGTTATAAGAAAAACTCTCTGCATTAGGTTGCCCAGAACTTTGCATGATCTGAAGACCTGGTGAAGCACTACTAAGAGCTTGAGAGGCATCAGTTACAGGCCTCGATGACATTTCTTCAAAATTAACAGTGGAAACCGAACCGGTCAAATTTACTTTCTTTTGGGTACTATAACCAACGACAACTACTTCTTCCAATGCTTGCGTATCCTCCGATAATGTAATATCGACAACAGAACGATCTTTAACTTGAATTTCGATTCTATTATATCCTATATAAGAAGCTACCAACACAGAATTTCCAGATACGGACAAAGTGTAATTTCCATCGACGTCGGTAATAGTTCCATTGGTAGGATTTCCTTTCTCAATGATATTGACGCCTGGTATCGGTTCTCCGTTTTTATCCGTTACCACGCCTTTTATATTTTTCTTTGTTTGTAAAGCAACTTGCCTTTCGCTTCCTTTATATAAGGCAATATGCTTATCGTTTATCACATAATGGATATTTTCTTTTGCAAATAGCTCATTTAAGACTTCGGGAATTGTCTTATCTTTAAAGTTGACAGTAACCTTACGAGTTACTTTTACCTGTTCTAAATTATAAGTGAAATAGAAACCACTTTTTTGTTCAATAGTAGTGAGAACCTCCTGTACGGTCGTATTTTCCATATTCAATGACAATTTCACCGACTGTGAATAGCTTAAATTAGCAAAAGACTGTAAGGTTCCCAATAGTATGAATAATATAACACATCTCATAATATTTAGACTTTTTCGCAGCCATGACGATTTATATACACCGCATGACGTATTTTTCATAATATAATGCATACATTTGTAAATGATTAGTTAGTAATAAATTTTAGGTTCACTAAAGCGTTACTCGCTTAATCCTGGCTGAAGATACGGCAATATTTTCAGCCTTCGTTTTTATAAATCCTTTCCCATAGGCTTTTTATTTTAATGGTTTAAAAATCCGTATTTGTTCCCCTTCAAATGAATAATCTAATCTCCGGGTTTCTTTCAGCAAGTGCAAAACCTGTTCAATGGTAGCTGTATCCTTAAAGCGGCAAGTAAAAACTTCAGAACTTAAAGAATGATCTGTTATAACTATTTTCACATTAAATTTCCGTTCCAAATCACGGACGATATAATCGAGTCGGCATTGGCTGAAAGCACCTTCTCCTTTCATCCATAATTTAACCGTATTCGTATTGATATTTTTCTCCAATGCCAAACCGGAACTTCCCGAATATGAAACCTGTTCGTTTGGTTTAAGAGTCAATCTGTTTTTACGGTCATTTGTTTCCACCTCAACCTTTCCCTCTGCCAACGTGACAACGGATTTTTCGTCGAAGTAAGCTTTTACATTAAATTTCGTACCCAACACCTTTATTGCCAGCAAAGGTGAATGCACGACAAAAGGAAGATGTTCCTTATGGGACACCTCGAAAAAAGCCTCCCCTTCAAGCCGGACATTCCTTTCCTTATCAGAGAATTGAGTCGGGTAAATAAGTTTACTTTGGGAATTCAACCAGATCTTTGTTCCATCGGAAAGCATTAAAGATGCCCTTTGTCCTTTCGGTACTTCAACCATATTCTCGCCTACAGTTGACGGTTGAACCATTTCATAGAGATTTAATCCTAATAATCCGATGATAAGGACGGCTGCCACATATTTCAATATCGGATATATGTAAAAATGCGGTTTCGCATTTTTACTCTTTCCCTGGGAAAGAGTAAAACGATTATACGCCTCCTCTATCTCTCTCCTATCCGAGAATCGCAGTTCATCCTTCAAACTCCATATGCGTTCCATTTCGAACAGCCAGTCTGCATTGGGCTTGCCGGACGCGATCCATTGGTCGATCGAGCGAAAGTCTTCCGGAGTACAGGTATGCGTAAGGAATCGTATGAGTAATTGTTCGTCCATCTTCTTCTATTGTGCTTATATAAAGAAGACAATCGAGGCGGGAGGTACTACGTGGTCAAAAACAAAGAAAAATTCAATTTATGTTGCAGAGCAGAAAAATAAGCAGGAAAAGGCCTTTCAAGTCTTCCCGCAGAAAGGCAAGCGCTTGCCGGATATGTCCTTCGACTGTACGGGGAGAAATTCCCATAATCTCGGCTATCTCCTTACGGCTCATATCATGGAAATAGGCCAGACGGAAAGCCTGTGCGCATTTGGGAGGCAGTTTATTAACGGAGAGTTCTATGATTTCCCGCAAATCCTGATTAATAACAGACCTAAGGACATCGTTGGAGTCGGTGGACTCGCCCCAAAAAGCGATACGCGCCTCAGCGATGCGAACACGTGATTCGTACTCGTCAACAACCATCTGGTGTTTGATGTGGTTCAAGCAACTATTTTGCAGCCACTTAAAAAGGAAAGATTGGATATTATCCGGTTGAATAACCTTTTTTCGTTCCCAATAGGAAGTGAAAACTTCTTGTACCAAATCTTTGGCAACTTGCTCATCTACAAAACGACAAGCGAGCGCCATCAATTTTGGATAGAAACATTCAAAGAAAGCTTTAAAAGCAACATGATCTCCTTTTCTTACTTTTTCAATGTTAATTTTCGCTTCCATAATATTGTATCCTTTCTATTCGTGGTAAAAAAGCGTGGAGCTATTGTCTCATCCGGTTAGGAGCTCTGGTAAGCTTGTACAACAAATAAGCAATAGCCCACGCCCTATGGGAGCGCGAGCGTTTTGCCTATTATTCTTTTTGTACAATGAATTTACCAGATTCCTAACCAAAGAATAATATGAAACGCTTCTACGTTTTTCTTCAATAATTTCAGACAAAGATAATTTTATTTTCAATAAAAGGCTTATTCGCCAGCAATTAATTTTTATTGGAAGTCCAATAACACTATTTAGTACCTTAACCCTTGACAAATCTGGACAAACCCGTATCTTTGTATTGTGGTTTTTTCATAATAGTATTAGATTTAAGGTTAACAAAGTTGGTTAGGGGTTGTCGTGAGACAGCCTTTAATTGTTTATAGAGGTTCCGTTTCTTCTCCCACATACAAATCGTATACGAAAAAGCCGGTCAGGACAGCTTATAGAGATTTCCCGGCAACGCTTTTACCTTCCCGTTTATTTCCAGTTCGAACAATAGCATAGAGAGTTGATGTACCGGCATCTCCAACACTGAGGCAAGCTCGTTGATATGGATCTCATTCCGCGTTCGCATAATGGCTAAAACCGGATTTTGTTCCGAGGCGGAAAACAGCTCCATTTGAACGGGAGTAGCCGCAGCTTGGATATCCCAACAAAGAGCGGAGAGCAGATCGTCCGCAGAAGTGATCAGGCCGGCTTTGTTTTGTCGGATCAAATTGTTGCATCCTTTAGAATGGCTGTCACCGACGCGCCCTGGAAAGCTATAGACATCTCGGCCATAAGAGAATGCAATATCGGCAGTTACCAAAGAGCCTCCTTTTTCAGCCGATTCAACCACGATCGTACAATCCGAGATTCCGGCGACAATCCGGTTCCGCCGGAGGAAATTTGGACGGTCTGGTTCTGTGCCGCTGGGAAAATCGGTCAACAGACCGCCCGATTCCAGCATTTCGACAGCCGTATTCCGATGGCAGGAAGGATAGATACGATCCAAGCCATGCGCCAGCACAGCAACAGTCGGAAGTCGGTTGTACAAGGCGTTCCGGTGGGCACAGATATCGATGCCGTAAGCCAATCCACTCACGACCAACAAGTCCGGGATCACTTTTGCCAAGTCTTTTATAAGGGATTCGGTAAGCTCCCGGCCATATTTGGTCGCGTTGCGAGTACCCACAATACTGATGATACGGGTTGCATCAAGGTCAGTATTTCCCTTAAAATAGAAAAGTATAGGGGTATCCGGACATTCTCTCAAGCGCACCGGATGTATCAGTCAGATAATAACAGGAAATATTGTTTTTCTCAATAAAAGCCAACTCTTTTTCCGCCCGTTGCAAGATTTCCGGGCGTTTGATTTCGGCAGCAATATTGCTGCCGATACCAGGGATCCTTCCTAACAACTGTTGCTTTTCAGTAAACACAGCCTCTGCTTCTCCCAAAGCCTGCAGGAGATGGCGCGCCAGGATATCTCCCACGCCGTTTATCATAGTAAGGCCGATTTGGTAAATCCGTTTGTCAGTCATGTATGTTCTATTCTTTTTAGCATTTCGTCGAAATATTCACCGCGTGTCAACTTTCCGTTCTCAACGATAACCGACTCAACGATTCCTTTCGTCGCCAATGCATTGTCAGAAGCCCTATATATATCCTGCTCGAATACGAGCTTGACTCCTTTTTTATAGACATTGAGGCAAGAGATATAGCTGTCGCCGCTCCTGAGCGAGGTCTTATACTGGATTTCTACCCGCGATACAAATCCGTCAACCCCTTTTTCGTGCATCTTCCCGAAGTTCTCACCAAGCGACTCCAAGAATTCATGTCGAGTATGTTCCATATAATGCTGATAATTGGAGTTGTTGACCACTCCTTGCAGGTCGCATTCGTAGTCACGGACCTTGTCTGTCAGTTTAAAAATATACTCTTTCATTATTCAAATACCTTTTCAAGTTGCACCTTTTCCATTTTATACAATCGGTCAGACGGCCGAATCTTCTCGTTCACCTTGAGAGAGAACCGCTCACCTTTAACGGTCTCGTCCACCGGCTTCAAGTCCACACGGATTTCTTCTATCGTTTGCATAACCGCACCCGTTGTCGGTCCGGTAATCAGGATCTCATCACCCACTTTCAGGTTACCGGATTCCATTTCGAACTCCGCCACGCCGATCTTGTCGAAATATTTGATTCCTTTGGCAACATACACTTTCTTCTTAGTCGCACCAGAGCCATATTTACTACTCCACTCACCCAACCGTTGCCCCAAATAATAGCCGTCCCAGAATCCTCGGTTGAACACACTGCGCAGGCGTTCGTCCCAAGCGGCAACCTTCTTTTCATCGAACGTGTCATTGCAATAGGCACACACAGCTTCCTTATAGCATTCGGTCACCAGACGGACATATTCGGGACCGCGAGCACGTCCTTCGATCTTGAATACCCGTACACCTGCATCCATCATCTTATTCATGAAATGAATTGTCTTAAGGTCTTTAGGCGACATAATATACTGGTTTTCGATATCCAGTTCGATATTGCTGTCTTTATCTTTTACCGAATAAGCACGCCGACAAATCTGCATGCAAGCTCCCCGGTTGGCGGAAGCGTTCATTTCGTGCAGGCTCAGGTAACATTTACCGGAAACGGCCATACAGAGAGCTCCGTGGGCAAACATTTCGATACGGATCAGTTCTCCTTTCGGTCCCGTAATCTGCTGGTCGACGATCTGCCGATAGATTTCATGCACCTGTTTCAAATTCAGCTCACGCGCCAAGACGACAACATCGGCAAAACGGGCATAGAATTTCAGTGCTTCCGCATTGGAAATGTTGAGCTGTGTGGAAAGATGCACCTCCTGTCCGATACGGTTCGCATAACTCATTGCAGCCACATCCGCCGCAATGATGGCAGAGACTTCCGCCGCCTTCGCCGCATCGATAATCTCGCGCATCAGAGGCAGGTCTTCCCCATAAATAACCGTATTGACGGTCAAATAGCTCTTAATACCGTGCTCACGACAAAGCGCAACGATCTTGCGCAAATCGTCTGTCGTAAAGTTATTGGAAGAGCGCGAACGCATATTCAATCCTTCGATACCGAAATAAATGGAGTCGGCCCCTCCTTGTA
>OODG01001666.1_pt1 | contig 14806 bp, 12 predicted proteins | sample 1671621 | NCBI WGS metagenome assembly OODG01 (sample SAMN06348175, study PRJEB24527) | human gut metagenome | biome: human gut; feature: ankylosing spondylitis patient; material: feces | host: Homo sapiens | place: China | collected 2015-10 | reverse complement strand
CCTCGACACCCGGAACCACAATCCGGTGCTCTAACCAACTGAGCTACACCCACCATATAGAACCGCAAGGAACGCCGGACGACATGCTCCAGTAAAGAAGTGGCGCGCCAGAAGGGACTCGAACCCCTGGCCTACTGCTTAGAAGGCAGTTGCTCTATCCAACTGAGCTACTGGCGCATAAAAAAGTGGAGCGGGTGACGGGAATCGAACCCGCATCCCCAGCTTGGAAGGCTGGTGCCCTGGCCATTGTGCTACACCCGCGTGCGCCCTCCACTCAAATCGTCAGCTTGTACATATTACCATAGGCCACCGTCCGTGTCAAGAAAAAAATCGGAGAACGGGGCACTTTTCCGTGGAAACAGCCTTGTCTACGCTCCGTAGACAAAGTCAGCGGGCGGGGGATGGACAAAAATCCGCCGTATGCTATACTGGGAACAACAAGAAAAAAGGAGGCCGTGACCATGGATATGGAAAAGACAGGCACCTATCTGGCATCACTCCGCAGGGGGCGGGACATGACACAGCAGCAGGTGGCGGATATATTAGGGGTGTCCAACAAAACTGTCAGCAAATGGGAGTCCGGCGCGGGGTTGCCGGACATTGCCGCCCTGCCGGCGCTGGCGGCGCTGTACGGCGTGACGGCAGACGACATCCTGGCCGGTGAGACGCGCCCCCGAGCCTGTGCCGATACACCGGCGGAGGTGGAGGCCTATCTGGAGCGCCGGGGAAGCCTGCGCTTCCGCATCGGGTACAGTCTGGCAGTAATGGCGTTGGCAGTGTGGGTGGCATTCCCTTATAACAACTGGTCGTGGCTGTGCCTGCTGGCGTCGCCCCTGTGCCTGTGGCTGGGCTGGGGTGTGTGCCGCAGCCGAGAGACGCTGCGCCGCCGCATCCTGCTGCTGATACCGCTGTGCACCCTGTGGCTGTTCGCGGCCATACAGCTGCTGGGGGTGTGGCGCCTACTGGTGTCCGCCTATGCGCTGCACGGCGGTGTGGTGCGGCAGTTTTCCTGGGCAGCGCTGACTGTGCGGCAGGAGGCGGTATGGCTGCTGCTGCCGCTGCTGCTGGCGGCGGCGCTGGTAGTCGGCGGCGCGGTGCTGAAAGAGCCGCTGGTGCGGGATAGGGGATTCCGTTTTGCACTGTATGGCGGCTGCGGACTGCTCTTTGCCGTGGAGATCGTGCGGATCATGGTGTGTTGGGCGCCGGCCGCTGCCTATGTGGCCACGGTCAGTACGGCGGAAAGCGTTATGATCAGCCGCTATGCAGACCTGTCCGCGGTGGCCTGGCCCTTGGAGACGGTGCGTTGGATCGTCCTGGCGGCGGTGGTAGCGGCCTGGCTGGTGTGGGGCATGCAGGCATATCGGCACGCAAAGAAAAATTAAACTTGCCTAACCTACGGGATTGGTGGTATACTATACACGGGTCATCTTATGGCCCGTGTATTTTCTGACAGGAGGAAGACCTATGATCTCCACGAAAGGTCGCTATTCCATCCGCGTTCTGCTGGATCTGGCGGAGCACCGCAGCGGGGACTTTATACCCATGAAGGAGGTGGCCGCCCGGCAGGACATCTCCCTGAAATACATCGAACGGCTCATGCCCGTGCTGAAGTCCGCCGGTCTGGTGGAGAGCGTCCACGGCATCGGCGGCGGCTATCGCCTGACGCGAGAGCCGGAGGACTACACCCTCTGGGAGATACTGGAGCTGGCGGAGGGCGATCTGGCACCGGTCACCTGCCTCCAGCCAGATGCTCCGGTGTGCCAGCGGGCGGGGGAGTGCCGGACGCTGGGCGTGTGGCAGGGATACTACAAGCTGACGCGGGACTACTTCACCCACATCACGCTGGCGGATCTGATGAACGCCCCGGCGGGGGACAACTACGTGATATGAGCAAAAAAAGAGACCGCGGAGCGGTCTCTTTTTTGCGTTTCGCGGTCAGGGCTGGTAGGTGAGGGTGAAAGTGTCGTCAGCGGCGCTATCGGTGTGCTGGTGTCCCTCCAGCGTGACGGAGGCCACGGCGTCCACGTCCACCAGACGGTCAAACACGTAGGTGTTGTCGGCGAAGGGGACGTCGTCGCTGCCGCGCATACAGCCCACCACCCAGTTCATCAGGCTGCGGCTGCTGCTCTCCACGGTGAACTCACTGCCGTCCTGATAGCGGATGGACAGCTCGTCCACAAGGGGCTCGCGGTCGGGATGGGCGTTGCGGATGCTCATGCCCAGCGGGGAGAGAGTCAGGGTCTCGCTGCCGGAGGTCAGGGTGGCGACGGGCACGTAGGTGCGGGGCTGCACGGCGATGGAGTAGGGCTGCCCCAGCTCGTCCTGCATAGTGACGTACAGCAGGTCGCCCTGCCGGAAGGACGTGCCGGCGGCGAAGTACAGCACCACGTTCAGGCAGGTGTCGGTGCTGGTCCCCTTGTCCACGTAGCACTTGGCGAACAGGGCATTGTCCTCGTCGGGGCTGCGGAAGTGCAGGGTGGGCTGGAGGGGCAGGTCGATACCCTCGCCGTAGCCCACGTCTGTGTAGCCGACGCCGGAGGGATTCTCCACGGAGTAGGTCAGCAGGCCCAGGCCGTTCTCGTCGATCAGGAAGGTACCCAGCTTGATGGTATTGCCGTCCACGGTCATCTCCGCGTCCAGCTTGCTGAGGTACTGGCCCACCAGACGCTGGGTGGTCTGGACGTCGCCGGGGATGCGCTCCATATCCGGGACGGGGACAAGGCCGCCCTTGCCGTCGTCCACCACAGGGGTGGCAGCGTCGATGTCATCAGTGAAGGCGTGGTGGGTGGCGTCGTCCACATGGTCGGCGGGGGTGACATTGGCCTTGATCAAGGTCACGACACCGGCGGCCACAGCCACGGTCAGCGTCAGCGCGGCGGCAATGGCGATCACAGCGCCCTTGCCCAGTGCGCGGCGGGTCTTTTTCTCGTTCTGCATGGTTTTTCTTACCTCCGTCAGTGTGTCCGGGGAGGCGTGCAGCGCGGAAAACGTCTTTTCAAATAATTCTCTGTCATGCATACTGCGGCACCTCCGATAAAATGTGCTTCAACTTGTCTCTGGCACGAGACAGCCTTGTGCGTACCGTTTCCTCCGGCACGCCCAGCAAAGCGGCGATCTCCCTCTGGCGATAGCCCTCGTAGTAGTACAGCAGCACCGGCAGGCGGTAGCGCCTGTCCAGCGACATCACCGCATCGAACAGCTCCCGGCACTCCGGGGCCTCGAAGGTGAGGCTGTTTTCGTAGTCGGCGATGTCCTCCGCCTTGTGCCACGGGGCGCGGAGCACGTTCTTGCAGCGATTGACCGTGACGCGAATGAGCCAATTCTTGACGTGGGCGTCGCTTTCGAACGCCTTATCCTCTTTGTACAGCTGTATCAGCACGTCCTGGGTCACATCGTCGGCGTCGTCCCGGCAGCGCAGATAGCTGTACGCCACCCGGAACACCGTGTCCATATACCGCTCCGCCAGCGGGGTGAACTGTTCGTCCGTCATAGGGGTTCTCCTTTTGTTGAGGTGAAAGGCCTTTCATCTATCATACACCTGCGGAGCAAAAAACGTTTCAAAAAAGCAGAAAAAATGTAGAAAGAAAATAGAAGGAGAATAGAAAGAAAGTGGAAAGAAACAGAAGAAAAGACGAACGGACCTCTTTTGAGGTCCGTTCGTCATGTTTGTGAGGAGAAAATGGAAGGAAGAAAAACGCAGTATCAGTCCGCAAACAGCGGGGTGGAGAGATAGCGGTCGCCGGTGTCGGGCAGCAGGACCACGATGGTCTTGCCGGCGTTCTCCGGACGCTTGGCCAGCTCGATGGCGGCCCACAGTGCCGCGCCGGAGGAGATACCCACCAGCACACCCTCGCGGTGACCCATTTCCTTGCCTGCGGCAAAGGCGTCGTCGTTGTCCACAGGGATGATCTCGTCATAGATCTTGGTGTCCAGCACGTCAGGGACGAAGCCCGCGCCGATGCCCTGGATCTTGTGGGAGCCGGCGATGCCGGTGGACAGCACGGCGGAGGTCTTGGGCTCCACGGCGACTACCTTGACGGCGGGGTTCTTTTCCTTCAGGAACTTACCGGTGCCGGTGATGGTACCGCCGGTGCCCACGCCGGCCACGAAGAAGTCCACCTTGCCGTCGGTGTCGGCCCAGATCTCGGGACCGGTGGTCTCATAGTGGGCCTTAGGGTTGGCGGGATTGACGAACTGGCCTGCCACGAAGCTGTTGGGGATCTCCTTGGCCAGCTCGTCGGCCTTGGCAATGGCACCCTTCATGCCCTTGGCACCCTCGGTGAGCACCAGCTCGGCGCCGTAGGCCTTCATCAGCTGGCGGCGCTCCACGGACATGGTCTCGGGCATGACGATGATGATGCGGTAGCCCCGGGCGGCGGCCACGGAGGCCAGGCCGATACCGGTGTTGCCGGAGGTGGGTTCAATGATGACGCTGCCGGCCTTCAGCAGGCCCTTGGCCTCGGCGTCGTCGATCATGGCCTTGGCAATACGGTCCTTGACGCTGCCGGCGGGGTTGAAGTACTCCAGCTTGGCGACGATCTTCGCCTTGAGGTCATGGGCCTTTTCGATATGGGTCAGCTCCAGCAGGGGAGTCTTGCCGATCAGCTGGTCAGCGGAAGTGTAGATGTTAGACATAGTGTTTATCTCCTTTATCGTTTATAGTCAGATGTTGTTGTGTGGAATGAAAGGAAAAGGAGTCAACATCGCCCGGTCAGGAGAACAAGAGTGCGGGTCATGTGATCGCCTCATTTCTGAAATACAACTACCAACTCGGTAGGTTGGTACAGTTATAACACGGCGGCGCGGATTTGTCAACCCTGTTTTTGAAAAAAATCCGGTAAGCGAATGTGACAATATTGAAAGAGTAAGAGGGCTTGCGGGACAGAGGCGAGGGAGGGTATAATGAAGAGCGTAAAGGATGTGAGCGTATGTACCGTATATTTATTGTGGAGGACGACAGGACCATCGCCCAGGCGGTGGCGCATCTGGCGGAGAGCTGGGGACTGGAGGTCCGGTGCGTCCGGGACTTTCGGGCGGTGACGGCGGAGGCGGCGGAATTTCAGCCGCACCTCATCATACTGGATATCGCCCTGCCGTGTTTTGACGGCTATCACTGGTGCCGGGAGCTGCGGAAGCAGACCAGTGCGCCCATCCTGTTTTTGTCCTCGGCCGGTGATAACATGAACGTCATCATGGCCATGAACTTCGGCGCGGACGATTTTATCGCCAAGCCCTTTGACGGCGGTGTGCTGATGGCTAAGGTACAGGCCATGCTGCGGCGCAGCTATGACATGGCGGCGCCGGCGGTGCTGCGGGAGAGACGGGGCGCACAGCTGTCCGCCGATGACCAGAAGCTGACCTATCAGGGGCAGACGGTGGAGCTGACCAAGAATGAGTACCGTATTTTGTCCTGCCTGATGGAGAGCGCCGGAAAGGTGGTCAGCCGGGAGAAGCTGATGCAGCGGCTATGGGAGACGGACAGTTTTGTGGATGAGAACACGCTGACCGTCAATGTGAACCGCCTGCGGCGGAAGCTGGCGGGCGTGGGGCTTGTGGAATTTATCGCCACCCGGCATGGGGTGGGGTACATCGTGGAGTGAGAGATATGGAGCTGCTCAAAGCATATCTGAAGGAGCGCCGGCTGCCGCTGGCGGCATTTCTGCTGTTTGTCGGGGTGTTTGCCGTGTCCTTTGCCCTGTACGGCCTGCCGCTGGCGGCGGTGGGCTATCCGGCAGGGCTGTGCGTTCTGCTGGGGGCGTGCCTTGCGGCGTGGGATTACAGCCGCGCGGCACGGCGGCACAAGGCGCTGAAGCGTCTGCGTGAGGCGGGCGAGGCGGTGCTGCTGGACCTGCCGGCTATGACCACCGTGGAGGGGGCGGACTGCGCCGCCGTGGTGGAAACGCTGCGGCGGGAGCTGTGCCGGCAGGAGACGGCGCGCGCCGCCCGGTGGGAGGATATGACGGCCTATTACACCGCATGGGTGCACCAGATCAAGACGCCCATCGCCGCTATGCGCCTGACCCTGCAGGGTGAGGACACCCCGGCCGCCCGGCGGCTGATGACGGAGCTGGGCCGGGTGGAGCAGTACGTGGACATGGCGCTGACCTATCTGCGGTTGGAGGAGGGCGGCAGCGACTACGTGATACGAACGTGCGCCGTGGATGATGTGGTGCGCGCCGCTGTGCGGCGGTTCGCCGGGGAGTTCATTGACCGGCGCATCGCGCTGGACTACACGCCGGTGGAATGGGAGACGGTGACGGACGGCAAGTGGCTGACCTTTGTGGTGGAGCAGCTGCTGAGCAATGCCCTGAAGTACACCGGGCAGGACGGGACCATCCGGATCTACCGGGAGGGAGATGATCTGTGCATCCGGGACAGCGGCATGGGCATCGCGCCGGAGGATCTGCCCCGGGTATTTGACATGGGCTATACCGGGCAGAACGGGCGGCTGGACCGCCGGTCCAGCGGCATCGGGCTGTACCTGTGCCGGCGGATATGCCGCAATCTGCGGCACGAGATACGGATCGAGTCCGTGCCCGGTGCGGGCACCACGGTGAGGCTGACGCTGGGCCGCCCGGCGTTTGTGGCGGAGTGAGGGGAGTGGGTGGACAGAGTCGTCCACCCCTACAATGGTTCACCGGGAGGTTCTGCAAACGGGCCGTCGAGGACGCCGGCCCCTACGACATTTTATTATCGCCCTTGCAAAGGGTGGGAAATGTGACAATTGTGTTCGGGAAGGGTAAGGGAAAGCGATGGAAGGGGGGCGGGGGACGCGGTATACTGACCGTGTTGGGAGACGGGGCGATGGGCCGGAGGCTCCCGAAGGAAAAGGAGGTCATGCTATGAGTATTTTGGAAGTCAGTGGGCTGCGGAAGGTATACACCTCGCGGCTGGGCGGCAGCCGCGTAGAGGCGCTGCGCAGCGTGAGCTTCACTGTGGAGCAGGGCGAGTATGTGGCCATTATGGGCGAGTCCGGCAGCGGCAAGACCACGCTGTTGAACATTCTGGCGGCGCTGGACGAGCCCACGGCAGGCTCAGCGGAGATGATTGAACAGGGAGAAGTGGAGCCCAACCGGATTGGCGGGTACGGTGCGGCTGGACGGCCATGAGTTGGGCAAGATACGGGAGAGGGACGCGGCGGCCTTCCGCCGTGACAACCTGGGTTTTGTGTTCCAGGAGTTCAACCTGCTGGATACGTTCACGCTGGAGGACAATATCTATCTGCCGCTGGTGCTGATGGGAATGTCTTACGAGGATATGCGGGCGCGGCTGCTGCCTGTCGCCCGGGAGCTGGGACTGACGGAGCTTTTGAAGAAGTACCCCTATGAGGTCTCCGGCGGGCAGAAGCAGCGGGCGGCAGTGGCCCGGGCCATCATCACCGAGCCAAAGCTGCTGCTGGCGGATGAGCCTACCGGTGCGCTGGACAGCGGCTCCACCGACGAGCTGCTGCGGCTGTTCGCCGCCATCAACCGGGCAGGGCAGACCATACTGATGGTGACACACTCCGTGAAGGCCGCCAGCCGGGCGGGCCGGGTGCTGTTCATCAAGGACGGCCAGGTGTTCCACCAGCTGTACCGGGGCGAGGACGACGACACCCGGTTCTATCAGCGCATCTCCGACACGCTGACCATGCTGCAGTCGGGCGGTGAACCGGCATGAGGAAAAAGACATTATACGCCCGGCTGGCCTGGACGGGCATGAGAAAAAACAGGCGGCTGTACCTGCCGTATCTGCTGAGCTGCGCCGGGATGGTGCTGATGTTCTACATCCTGATGGGGCTGTCCGGCTCGCCGGTGCTGGAGCACATGTCCGGCGGCGGCAGCAGCGCCATCATACTGCGGCTGGGTACGGTGGTCATCGCCGTGTTTGCGCTGATATTTCTGTTCTATACCCACTCGTTTCTCATTCGCCGCCGGGAGAGGGAGTTTGGCCTGTACAACGTGCTGGGCATGGGCAAGGGCAACATCGCCCGCATTCTGCTGTGGGAGACGGTCATCACCTATGGCCTGACCACGGGGACGGGACTGCTTCTGGGCATGGTACTGTATAAGCTGGCGGAGTTGGGTATGGTGCGGCTTTTGCAGGTGCCCGTGACCTATACCCTGACGGTGTCCGTATCATCTCTGCTGGCTGCGGCGGCGTTGTTTGCAATCATCCACACGCTGATCCTGCTGAACAGCCTGCGGCAGCTGCACGGCGTCAGTGCCGTGGCGCTGCTGCGCAGCGAGAGCGTGGGCGAAAAGCCGCCCCGTGCCCAGTGGGTGCTGACGGCGGCGGGCATGGTTCTGCTGGGTGCCGCTTACGCGCTGGCATTGTCCATCAAGGAACCACTGGCGGCGCTGACGTGGTTCTTCGCGGCGGTGCTCATGGTGATCGCGGCCACGTATCTGCTGTTTATCAGCGGGTCGGTGACGCTGTGCCGCGGCTTGCAAAGGAACAAAAAATACTACTACCGGCCCCAGCACTTCGTGTCCGTGTCCTCCATGGCCTACCGCATGAAGCGCAACGGCGCGGGGCTGGCGTCGGTGTGCATTCTGGCCACCATGGTGCTGGTGATGATCTCATCCACCACCTGCCTGTATGTTGGGCAGGAGGACGCGGTGAATGCCCGGTATCCCCGCGACATGGACGTGGCGGTATACGGCAGAAGCGATCATCCGCTGGACGAGGCGGAGGCGGAGCAGCTGCGTCAGGGTGTGGAGAGCACCGTTTTCAACTTCGGCGGGCAGACCAGTAATGTGGCGACATACCGTGAGATCAGCATCAGCGGTCTGCCGGACGGCGGGGATCTGCGGTTAGGCAACGCCGGTGCGTCCGCAGCGGACAGCACCCGTGTGACGCAGCTGCATTTCCTGCCGCTGGAGGATTACAACGCCGCCACGGGGCAGAGCCTGACGCTGAACGACGGGCAGGTGTATGTGGCGGCTCTGCGGACGGATTTCCCTTACGACACCCTGACCGTCGATGGGGAATGGACGTTCCGGGTCATGGATCGGGACATTCCGCCGCTGAGCGGCCCCTTCACGGCGGATATCACCCCGACCCTGATGGTGGTCATGCCGCACTTCACACAGTTCGTGCAGGAGCTGGAGGACGGACTGAGCGAGAAGTACGGGTGGTATCTCACGGCCACGTGGCACTACGCCTTCGACACCGATCTGCCGGAAAACCAGCAGGGGAACATCGATGGCGCAACGCCCAATCTGGAGGACGCACTGAACGGCTATCTGGCGGGCGTCAGCAGTGACTGGGGTGTGGGCGTCAGCGTGGAGTCCAAGGCCGCCAACCGGGCAGACTTCTACGGCATGTACGGCGGATTGTTCTTCCTGGGCATCATGCTGAGTATCGTGTTTATCTTCGCGGCGGTGGCTATCCTTTACTATAAGCAGCTCTCCGAGGGCTATGAGGATCAGAGTCGCTTCGACATCATGCAGAAGGTGGGCATGACCAAAACCGACATTCGCCGCAGCATCAACAGCCAGCTGCTGACGGTGTTCTATCTGCCGCTGGTGCTGGCGGGCGTGCACCTGTGCTTCGCGTTCCCGTTCATCCACAAGCTGCTGATCCTGTTCAATCTGGACAACCGGGGGCTGCTGATCGGCACCACGGCGGTGAGCTTTGCGGTGTTCGCGGTGCTGTATGCCATCGTGTACAAGCTGACGGGGAATACCTACTACCGCATCGTGGCGGAGGATACAGAAAAAGAATAGAACGAAAGAGACGGCGAGAGCCGTCTCTTTTCTGTTTTTTTGAGCAAAAAACGGGTTTTGTGTGGACAAATCATGGTGGCTTTCTGTATAATACATACTGATACATTATTGTTTGCAACAGTTTTATATACAGCGCGGCGTGCCGCGCGTAAGGAGGCAGTATGCGTAATATCTGGACGGTATTCAAAACCGATATACGGACGCTGAGCAAGTGCTTTTTCGCCTGTGTGGTGGTGGTCGCCATCGCGCTGCTGCCCAGCCTGTACGCCTGGCTGAATATCTACTCCAACTGGGACCCCTACGGCAACACCGGGGGGATATCCATCGCGGTGGCGTCGCTGGACGAGGGCTATACCGATGAGGACGGCACCTACGAGAACAAGGGCGACGACGTGGTGGCCGACCTGCGGGAGGCTACGTCCATCAACTGGGTCATCGTGGACACCGAGGAGGAGGCCAAGGGCGGCGTGGAGTCCGGCGACTACTACGCGGCGGTGGTCGTCGACAAGCAGTTCAGCCGGAATATGTACCGGATGCTGACGGACTGGACCGGTAAGCCGGCCATCACCTACTACGAAAACGCCAAGAAGAACGCCGTGGCCACCAAGATCACCGACACGGCGGTGGAGACGCTGAAGCGCTCCATCAGTGAAAACTATCTGGAGGTGGTCATCGACGGCATCATGGAGCAGAGCAATCTGCTGGCGGCGAATCTGACCGCCGACGACCCGGAGGCCGCCGTGAAGGGCGTGCTGTACCAGGCCCAGGACCTGCTGCACGCCTGCGGGCGGATGATGGATGCCTTTGAGGCGGCGGGCGGCAGCGGCGTGTCGGAGAGCAGCGCGGCGGCGCTGGAGGCGGCCGTGGCCAATATCAACAAGAACCTGCCGGACGGCGCACAGCTGCAGCAGACGGCAGCGGAGATACAGATGCGGCTGAACACGGCCCTGGCCCGGGTGGAACGGGCGCTGGACCGGCTGAGCAGCGCCATTGGGAACGCGCCGGAGTTACCGTCGGCACAGCAGCAGCTGCGAGATGCGGCGGCGCAGCTGGAAAAGGCGGCGGACGCGCTGGAAACGTGGGCGGCGGGACTGGAGGACTCCGGCACGGAGGCGGGCAAGACCCAGGCGGAGGCGGCGCGGCAGACGGCGGCGGAGTGCCGCAAAACGGCAAAGCAGCTGCGGGCACTGGCGGAGAGTCCGGATTCTGCCGACCTGCTGGCGGACTGCGACGCGTTGGTGAAGTCCATCCGGACGATGGTGGATAAGATCCCCGTGACTTCAAAGGCGCTGCAAAAGGAACTGGACACCGTGGCCGGTCAGGTGGCGGACACCATGGAGGGCATGGCTGCGCTGGCTGGAGACGCCAAGGTCATGAAGACCGCGCTGGCGGAGACCGCTGACGCTGTGGGCGACACCATGGCGCTGCTGCGGCCGGCTACGGAGAAGCTGCTGACCTCGCTGGAGAGCACCATAGACGACCTGGAGGGGCTGACCACAGACGAATACATGGATACGCTGGTGAATATCCTGGGCGGCGACCCGGCGGTGTACGGCCAGTATTTTCCAGAAATGGTGCAGACCAGCGTGAATGCGGTGTATCCCATCGCCAACTACGGCTCGGCCATGACGCCGTTCTACACGGTGCTGGCCATCTGGGTGGGAGGCGTGATATTGTCGTCCCTCATCAAGATACACGCCCGGACGGAGGGCCTGATCGATCCGAAGCCGGCGGAGCTGTACTTCGGGCGGTACTTGTTCTTTTTCGTGCTGAGCCAGATACAGGCGGCGGTCATCGTTACCGGTGATCTGTACATACTGAAGGTCCAGTGCCTGCACCCGGGGATGTTGTATCTCACGGGCGCGCTGACGGCCTTTACCTTCAGCCTGCTGATCTATTCGCTGGCGCTGTCCTTCGGCGATGTGGGCAAGGCCATTGTGGTGGTCATCATGGTCATGCAGATCGCAGGCTCCTCCGGCACGTTCCCCATCGAGCTGCTGCCGGCCATTTACCAGAAGATCTATCGCTTCTTCCCCTTCCCCTATGCCATCGACGCTATGCGCGAGTGCATCTGCGGGATGTACGGGAATTACTACTGGCAGCAGATCGGCTTCCTGCTGCTGTTCGCCGCGGCGGCGCTGCTGATCGGCCTGCTGGTGCGGCGGCCCTTCATGGGACTGAACCGCTTTATGGAGGAGAAGCTGGAGGAGACGGAGCTGCTGTGAAAGGAGGTGTTGACCGATGACAAGAGAACGGGACTATCAGGAGCTGTATGACCGCCTGCTGGAGGAGGTCAGCACCCTGCACCGGAACAACCGGCGGCGGATACGCGTCGGTATGCGGATGCTGCTGGCGGTGACGCTGGGTCTGATGCTGCTGATGTTTCTGGCGGGGGGGAACAAGGTGTTCACCCTGATGCTGTGGATACTGTCCATGTTCGCGGTGGCGGCATATCTGATCGCCGTGGAGTACGCGGACTATGAGCTGCAAAAGAAGCTGGAGAACATCACCCAGATGGAGCAGGAGAGCCTGGGCACACTGCTGGAGCTGCCGGAGCTGCCCAAGGTGCCCCGGGTGGGTCTGCTGCTGCGCCACGGCGCCCGGGAGGAACAGGAGACGCCGGAGACGGAGCCTGTGCCGGAGGAGACGGCTGCGGCAGCGGAGGACATATCCGCGGAGCCTGTGCCGGAGACGCCGGTCACAAAGGCACCGGCAGCGCCGGAGCCGGAGGCATATTCCGTGGACGAGATACTGCGGGAGGTGCACGGCGGAGCGCCGCAGGCAGACAGCGCGCCGACGCCTGCCGCGCCGGTATACAGCGGCGCGCGGGTGCTGGAACGGCTGCTGGACGACCCGGAGAAGCTGGCGTCCGATCTGGACGCGCTGACCCAGGCGCTGCAGGGGCTGTCCGATGACCTGCGGCGCGGTGCGGCGGAGAGCCGGGAAGGGCAGGTGGACCGATGAAGAACATCTGGAATATCTTTCGCGCCGACTGGCGGCGGCTGACGGCCAGTGTGGTGGCGGTGGTGGTGCTGCTGGGGTTGTGCCTGGTGCCGTGTCTGTACGCCTGGTTCAACATCCTGTCCAACTGGGATCCCTACGGCACGGCGTCCACCAGCCGCATCAGCGTGGCGGTGGCCAGCGAAGACGCGGGCTGCGAGGTGCTGGGCCTGGAGGTGAACATCGGCGCGCTGGTGCTCCAGGGGCTGGAGAGCAACGACCAGATGGGCTGGGTGTTCGTGGACAGCCGGGCGGAGGCCCTGGACGGGGTGGAGTCCGGCGACTACTACGCGGCATTGATCGTGCCGGAGGAATTTACCGAGGACTTTGTGAGCATCCTGTCCGGCGATCTGCGTCACCCGCAGATACAGTATTACGAGAACGAGAAGAAGAACGCCATCGCGCCCAAGATCACCAGCAAGGCCAAGACCGCCGTGCAGGAGCAGATCAACACCACGGTCATCGGCAAGGCCGCCGAGGCGCTGACCACGGCGGGCTCCGTGTTCAAGGCCATGGGGCTGGATTCGGAGGCGCTGGCGGACGGCATTATGGATAAGCTGACCGGTGCGCGGCAGGAGATGGCGCAGCTGCAGAAGGTGCTGCTGTCGCTGAAGGACGTGATGAACGGGGCGGACGGGCTGCTGACCGCGGCGTCCGTGACCATCGCGGACGCACGGGGAACGGTGGAGGACGCTGATGCGGCGGCGGGCAGCACGGTGCAGCTTATCAGCACGGGCCTGAGCGCGGCGGACACGGCGTACAGCGACCTGCTGACGGTGCTGAACAACACGGATAAGGTACTGGGCGACATCGAGGATGCCCTGCGGAGTATGGATACCTCTGCCGCCGACGAAGCGCTGAAGGCGGACCTGCACCGGAAGATACAGGCGGCCATCGACGCGCTGGAGGACCAGCTGGCGGCCGCCGAGGACGAGGCCGTGAAGGCGCAGCTGGAGACGGCCATCGCCGATCTGAAGGCGCTGGACGCGCTGGTGGATACGCTGGAGCCGTCGGCCCTGCAGGGCCCGGTGCTGGATATGCTGCATCAGGTGCGGCAGGAGCTGCTGGCTGCGGCGGTGCAGACCAATAAGGAGGTCAACGAATACCTGCACACCACCGGGGCCCAGGCCCAGACCACGCTGCGGTCCGTCCAGCAGCTGCTGGGGGCTGTGGGCGGCAGCCTGGGGGAGGTGTCCGGCACGCTGGACAGCTACGCCGATGCCATGACCACCGTGCAGCCTACGCTGGACGCGGGTATCACCCTGGCCAACACGGTGGAGACGTATCTGGCGGACATCGAGGACGATGTGCGCCGGGTAACGGAGAGCGAAGCCTTCAAGCGCTTTACGGAGCTGATGGAGAGCAGCGATGCCGAAAGCATGGCCGACTACCTCAGCTCGCCGGTGCAGCTGAACACGGAGATCATCTATGAGATCAAGGACTACGGCGCGGCCATGTCGCCCTACTACGTCATGCTGGCGCTGTTTGTGGGCAGCCTGCTGACCGCCGTGATGCTGAAGGTACCGGTGACCCAGCCGGAGTTTGCCGGGTGCCGGGCGGCGGAGCGCTACTTTGGGCGGTTTCTCACCTTCTTCCTGATGGCCATGGCCCAGGCGCTGGTGACGGCCTTTGGCTGCCTGTACTTCGTGGGGATGGAGACGGCGGAGCCGGCGCTGTTCGTGCTGGCCTGCTGCCTGTGCTCGCTGAACTTTGCCAGCATGAACTACGCGCTGGTGTATGCCCTGGACAATGTGGGCATGGCGCTGTCGGTCGTTATCATGGTCATTCAGGTGGCCGGGTCCGGCGGCTCATACCCGGTACACGTGCTGCCGCAGCTGTTCCAGACACTGTATCCCTTCATGCCCTTCCACTACGGCATGGATATGATCCGGGAGACGGTGGGCGGTATGTACGGCGATACATATCTGCGCTGCGCGCTGGTGCTGCTGGGCATGTGCGCGCTGTTCACGGTGTTCGGCCTGCTGGTATATTACCCGGCCCGAAGGCTGAACGCGGCTATCGCTGCCAGCAAGGAAAAGTCCGGTATCATGTAAACAGAGAGTGTGAAGGAGTATGTCGGCATCTGCGAAAAACCC
>OODG01001661.1_pt1 | contig 14830 bp, 15 predicted proteins | sample 1671621 | NCBI WGS metagenome assembly OODG01 (sample SAMN06348175, study PRJEB24527) | human gut metagenome | biome: human gut; feature: ankylosing spondylitis patient; material: feces | host: Homo sapiens | place: China | collected 2015-10 | reverse complement strand
TTGATATTCTGTTCTCCGTGAAGGCCAACCCCTTCCCACCGGTAATACGGCACCTACCACGATTACATCGTAATTGAAAGTCATTGTCCTAATTGTCTTTGTTTCTTTTGCAAAGATAATAGTTTGTACGGGATTTTTTTATATTTGTGAGTCTTGGAATATCTAAGTAATACTAAAGGAATAAGAGTATGGAAACCCGGATATCTTCTTCTTCGATGGACAATGCCAATAAAATAAAAACGTCTGTCATGCTTCTGCTTTTATATGGCATCTGTATATTTCCGGCTTGGGATGGCAATCTGTCTGTTTTGTTAGGTTTGTTTGCCGTCAGTTCGATCCTTTGTATGCTTACTCGAGGATTTATGCCAAACCGTTTTATTGTGGATGGAGAAAAACTGGTGATAGATGCGTATTTTCGGAAGACGTATATAAACATAGAGGAAATCCTTTCGGCTCGCGAGGTCGACCGGCTGGATTTAGGAATAATGATCCGTTCATTTGGTGTCGGTTGGTTGTTTGGTGATCTCGGATATTTTTCTTCTACTGCTATCGGACGTGTAAAAGTTTTTGCCCGGCGTTCTGATAACCGTATTCTGATTACGACTTCCCGCCGTGGTAACTTTATCATTGCACCCGATGATCCTGAATTTATCCATTATCTGAACCAAGCGATACTTTGGAGATAGGGAGACAATACGACCCTATCCTATCATAACCGCCAGTGCAGCGTTTTACTGGTTCTGAGCATCTTATACTTATGATTATAAGTCTAAAAGAAATGATATGAAAAAGTATGTACTTTTGTTAGGGCTGTTGATACAAGCTGTGTCGGTTTTGGCCCAGGAGACGTCTGTCGGGAAGTCGATATTCTCCGTTCATGCAGGGCCTTCCTGGTATTTGGGGAAAATGATCGGGATCACGAACAACTCCGATGCTTATCGGAATGATTTGCGGAATGGGATCGCCTGGGATGCCAATTATTATTTCTTGGGAGACAAATATATCTTCGGTTCGTTTAAACTCGCTCCCGGACTTGTCTATCAGGGTGGACGTTATAAAAACACTCATGACGAAAGTTCCGACAAGATCCTGATGCATTATATCGCGCCTCAGCTTGCCTTGTTTATGGTGAAGCAGAAATACAATCTGTCTTTATCGACTGGGGTGGGATATCAGCATTATAAAGATAAAAGTTTTGTGTACGGCAAGCCGCGGGATGTGTCAATGAATAAACTGGCCTATAATCTGTCGGCGGGAGGCGAGTATCGTCTTTCTCCGCTGGTGGGGATTTCTGCAAAATTGAATTGGATCGTTACCTCCTCCGAGAGCTATTCGGTCAGGTATCACGGTCAGAAATGGCAGGTCGAATCTCCTGAATTGAGCGGTGGCGGAGGATGTTTCTCCCAATTATCCTTATTGTTCGGTATGAATTTACACTTTTAATCAGATACGGTTATGAGACATCTGTTATTTATCTGTTTGTTGCTGTTTTGTGTGGCCTGTGAAGAGAACGAATCGGTCGATCCGACGATCATGCCCGAAGCTACTACGACCGGGGCGAATACATTTGGTTGCTTGGTTGACGGCTGGGTGTATACAAGCGGCCGGTGGGGGATGCCTGCTGCGGAATATTTGGAGCGGGAAGAGGGCTCCAGCGTGACGGTTTCGGCGCAGGTCGGTCTCGGTTCGTATATCCGTTTTACGATTACCGACCCCAAGGAGGGAGAAACGCTTCCTTATGTGAATCTCTCTTTTGAAAATCAAAATATGGAAGATGGCAAGGTCTACATCTCCCGTATGTCGGACGGTGTGTTCAGCGGCACTTTCGAGGGAGGACGTATTACGGAAGGTCGTTTCGATTTGAAATATAAGGAATGAGCAGTTATTTAGATGGCTTGGTTTATAATTGTTTTAATACTTCCATCACATAGTTTCGCCGTTGGCGGGAAATGCTGACCGAGGCTCCGTCCTTCATGCGTATATATCCACCGTCGCTTTTGATGAAACTTTTGATTTCATCCAGGTTGATCAGATGTGATTGGTGGACGCGAAGGAAATGGTAAGGGGCCAGTAGTTCGTCAAACTCCTTGAGTGTCTTCGATACGATCAGTTTTTCTCCTGATTTCAAATAGAAAGTCGTGTAGTTGCTTTCTGATTCGCAACGGATGATGGAACCAATTTCTACAAACTCTATCTTATCGGCGACTGACAGGGCTATTTTCTTTTGTTTGTCCAATGCTTGCGTGTTGTGCAGGAGGTTCTGCATCCGTCTGTTTTCCTGTTTCCGGAGGACGATGTGGACTGCCTTGTCTACGGCATGCGTCAGTTCTTCCGGGTTGATAGGCTTCAATAGATAGTCGAGCGCACTGAAGCGAATGGCCTGGATCGCATAGCTGTCGTAAGCGGTCACGAAGATTACCTCGAAAAGAATCTCAGGAAGACTTCTCAAGAGGGAGAAGCCGGTATCGTCGCCTAACCGAATATCCAGGAAAAGGATATCCGGTTTAGCTTCGGGCAGTACGGTGCGGGCTTCGGTGACGGAGCTGCAAATGGCCGATATTCTAATTTGTGGACAATGGTTCCCGATCATGCGAAGCAGGTTCTCCCGGTTCCCCTGCTCGTCATCTACGATTGCTGCGGTTATTTTGGTGTCCATATTTTGTCTTATAAAGGGATGGATAGCCGGACATGGCAACCGGAAACAGATTCTTTTTCTTGTCTGTTTTCAATTGTAATGCCGATTTCCGTATTGTATAAATCTTTTAATATCTCGAACTCGTTGCTGATGGCACGGATACCGAAGCCATCTTCCGTCTCTGTTTCCATTCCGGGACCGTCATCTATGATGTCGATAACCAGCAACTGGTCTTGCAAAGATAATCGAATTATGATTTCTCCCGTACCCCGAGGAGCGATTCCGTGTTTGACGGCATTTTCGATGAAGGGTTGTATCAGCATTCCCGGAATCTCGATCGCATCCGGTTCGATATTTTTGCCTACCGCCAGCGAATAGGAGAAGGGGAAACGGAGTTGTTCGAGCTTCAGGTAGAGTTGTAGTTGCTCTATCTCATCGGAGAGGGAAACCAGTTTCTTTTCGGAAGTCGCCAGCACTTTCCGTAGTAGGCGTGAAAAGTCGATCAAGTATTCGTTCGCCTCCTGATTGGCCGATCGGTTGATCAGGTTCTGGATCGAACTGAGCGCATTAAAAATAAAATGCGGGTTCATCTGTGAACGGATGGCGCGTAGTTCGAGTTCACGGATACGGCGGCGGTTACGTTCCTTCTTTTGCTTCCCTTTCACCCTGGAATAATAAGCGATACCGATGATTGCAGCGATTAAAAGCGTACCTAATACTCCTTCTTTGAATCCTTTTAGAAAATCGTTGAAAGATTCGTCTTCCCGTTTCAGGTCGTTTTGAATGATTTCTAAGGCGGGTTTGGGATCAAATCTCCAATTCGTAAATTGCCGATGGAGGATGGTTCCGTCTTCACGCATCAAGAGGGTAAAGCTTATATTGCCTAATACCGCCTTCAGATTCTTCAATTGTTCTTCCGAGATTGCTTTGTAGGGCTTTACCCGTTTGGCATTATCGGGACGGAATCGGGAATATAATTCAAGGCGGACCACGGAGGATAGCCCTTCTTCTTTGAGTTGTTTCTGCAAGTCGAGTGCATTTTGGAGGTTACTGGGTGAAAGTCCGTTGTCAGATGATAGATGTAACAGGACATACTTTCGGTCGGGCCGCCGGAGTTGCCGTTGTTCAGGGCAGCGGTGGTCTGGAGCAGCGTCATCACGCGGCCCTCCATGGTGACGGGACGGTCGATGGCGGAGATGATGCCCTGGGTCAGTGTGCCCCGCAGCTCAACGCCCAGCGGGTTGCCGATGGCGTAGACCGTATCGCCCACCTGGCATTCCTCACTGTTGCCCAGGGGCGCAGTGGGCAGGCCGGAGGCGTTCACCGCCTTCAGCAGCGCCAGATCCTCCGTGCTGCTGAAGCCCACCAGCTCCGCCTCGTAGCGGTCGCCGTTGTACAGCGCCACCAGCGCGTTCTGCCCGCCGGCGATCACATGGGCGTTGGTGACGATATAGCCGTCCGCCGTCAGGATGACCCCGGTGCCGACACTGGCCTTTTCGCCCAGGTCGGTGAGCACCAGCACCGTGGCGGGGTTTACCCGCTGATAGACCTGCTGGATAGTCAGCTTCTCTTCCCCCGCTTTTTCGCAATAAAAGCGCAGATCGGGGTCCGTGTCTGCCCGGGGGATGGTGGGCACATCGCTCTGGAAGATATCCACGATACTGCTGGCATCGTGATCGCCGTCGTCGAAGTCATCGCCATAGCCGTCCGTATTGCCGCCCCGCAGGGCGGAGACGATGGCCACTCCCAGCACCACGCCTACCAGCACGGCCAGAATGACCAGAAACGTCCACAGGCCCTTGCGGCTGCGGCGCTTCTCCTGCCGGACAGCTTTGGGCGCCGCGGCAGCGGGCATGGGGCCCGGCTGCACATAGCAGCCCGTGATCTCCTGCCCCTCGTCCGGACGGACATACCAACTGACGACCTCGTCCGGCTCCTGCTCCGGGGCAGGAGCCGCCGGATCGGGCGTCAGCGGCATTTTATTTTCATCATACATATTCAGAGTACCTCTCGGGGCGCGCCGTGCGCCATCTGCATGGTAAAGGTAAAGGCCGTTACACCGTCCTGACTGGTGACGGTGATCTGCTCCTTGTGCTGGGCCAGGATGGTCTTGACGATATACAGCCCCAGGCCGTAACCGTCCTTGTCCTCACTGCGGGACTTATCGGACTTGTGGAAGCGCTCGAACAGCAGTGGTATCTCCTCTGCCGGAATGGTGGGCCCCAGGTTGCGGACTGTGACATAGGCCTTCTCGCCGTTGACCGCCAGACCCAGATACAGCTGGGAGCCAGGGGTGGCGAATTTGGCCGCATTCTCCAGCAGGTTGTAAATGACCTGGGTGATCAGGTCCCGATCGCCCTGGACCATGACGGAGTCCTCGGGGATCTCCGCGTCCACGTCCAGCCCACGGTCCGTGATCTTCTTCTCCATGGACAGCAGGGCAATACGGGCGGACTCACAGAGATCAAACTCCTCCTTCTTCATCTCCTTGTTCTGTATCTGGGAGATATCCAGCATACGCCGCACCAGGCGGCTGAGACGGCGGCTCTCGTCGGAGATGATCTGAAGATACTGGCGCTCCTTCTCCGGCGGGATGGTGCCGTCCAGAATGCCGTCGGTGTAGCCGGCGATGGTGGTCATGGGGGTCTTCAGCTCATGGGACACATTGGCGATAAAGTCCCGGCGCTGGCGCTCCGTCTCCTGCAGGGAGTCGGCCATGGCATTGAAGGCCGCCGCCAGCTCACTGATCTCGCCGCAGTCACCGGTCTCCTGCATCCGTACATCGAAATCGCCGCCGGCATAGGCACGGGTCGCCTTGACCATCTCGGTCAGGGGCTGTATCTGCCGCATGGAGGTGACAAAGCTGGCCACGAACGCCAGCAGCAGGATAATGGCGCTGGTCATAAAGAACAGGGCGATGAATGAGCGCCACATCTGCATGAGCTCGGCGCTGTTCATCACCGCCAGCACCAGGCCCAGAGTGTTGCCGTCCGCGTCTGTCATGGGCACGCCCACCACGAACTGCTTTTTCTCATATACGCCCACGGTGCTGCGGCCCTCGTACAGTCTCTCGCTGCCCAGCACCGTTTGGGTAATGTCCTCGGGGACAACGACGGTCTTTCCGGCCAAATCGGCATCCGTCGTCAGCAGGACGCTGCCGGTGGTGTCGCAGATCAGGAAGTCCACGTCCGTCATCCGGGAGGCCACGCCGGCCAGAGAGCGCAGCGCGTCCCCCTGGTCACGCTCGGCGTCATCGCCGGCGGTAAAATAGTCCACGGACAGCTGCGCCACCAGCACCGCCCGGTCCTGCATCTCCTGCCGCTTCTCCGAGACGGTGTAGTTATAGCTCAGCGCGTAGAAGGACACGCCCAGCAGGGCCATGGTCAGCACCACCATACCGGCGGTGAGCATAAACTGCCGCCAATACAGGCTGCCGGTGATACGTTTGATCCTCTCGCCCATGCTTACTTCACTTCAAACTTATAGCCCACGCCCCAGACAGTTTTCAGTTCCCACTGGTCCGAGACGTTTTCGATCTTCTCCCGCAGGCGCTTGATGTGCACGTCCACGGTACGGCTGTCGCCGAAATAGTCAAAGCCCCAGACCTCGTCCAGCAGCTGGTTGCGGGTATAGACCCGGTTGGGCGTGGCCGCCAGATGATACAGCAGCTCCAGCTCTTTGGGGGGCGTGTCTACCTTCTTGCCGTCCACCAGCAGCTCATAGCTGTCCAGATTGATGACCAGTTTGTCAAACACCAGCTTCTTCTTTGTGTCGTCAGGTATCTCGCTGCGGCGGAGCACGGCATTGATCCGGGCCATGAGCTCCTTCATCTCGAAGGGCTTGACCAGATAGTCGTCCGCGCCCATCTCCAGTCCGGTGATGCGGTCGCCCACGTCGCTCTTGGCGGTGAGCATAATGATGGGCGTCTTGCCCTTCTCGCGGATATGGGCGCATACGCCCCAGCCGTCCACCACGGGCAGCATGATATCCAGCAGCACCATGTCGGGGGCCTGCTTGTCGTACTCCTCGATGGCCTTGCCGCCGTCATAGGCGCTGCGGACCTCGAAGCCCTCCTTCTCCAGGTACATACGGATCAGATCGGATATATTGCGGTCATCCTCGACCACCAGAATGTTGCGTGCCATAGGCGCTCTCCTCCCGGTACATATCGTTGGGTATATCTTACATCCTGCGGGGCAGGCTTTTCCTGAACAATTTGTGAATATCCCGCATAATTTATAGATTATACCACGTTTTTGCCCGCTTGTCACGCATTTCCGTGCCCCTGACCCCTTGCCCCGATATCAGCCCGCCGGTCCGATGGCCACGCCGGTGTAATACCACGCCAGTATCTCCTGCCAGGTCTTCCCCGCCTTTGCCAGCTGCTCCGCGCCGTACTGGCTCATGCCCACGCCGTGGCCGTAGCCAGTGACGCGGAACGTAACGCTCCCCGCATCCGCCGTCAGGGTAAAGCAGGCCGAGCGCAGGGAGAAGATGCGGCGCATCTCCGTGCCCTCGATGTCCGTACCGGCCACGGAGACGGTCTCTACCCGGCCGGAATCATTCTCCGTCACCGCGCCGAACCACGTCTCCGGCGCGCCGGTGAGTTTTATCTCCGGGCGGGCCGCCAGCAGAAGGTCTCTTGCCTCCGCCGCGGTGAAGGTAACGGTGCTGTAATAGTTGGGCACGGTGTCGGCACTCTCCGGGCTGGCGACGCTGGCCAGATAGGGCAGGTCGCCGGACCAAACATCCCCGGCCGCGGCGGTCCTGCCCGCCGAGGATGAGTGGAACACCGCCAGGATCGGTTCCCCGTCGTAGAGGGCCACCAGACCGTCCGTGTCCGCCACAGCCTGGACGACGCGGGTATTCCAGGGAGCAAAGTCGGCGGCCCACTTTTCCTTTGCGGCTGTCTCGGAGAGATAGGCGCTGCAGCAGGTATGGTCCGTACAGAAGTCGGCGTCGGGATGCGCGTCCTTACGGCCCTGCGCCAGCTGGTAGTAAGCGTAGGTACGCTCGGCCGCGGCCTGGGCCTTCAGCGCCTCCATCTCAAAGGAAGCAGGCATCTCGCCGCGGACCACGCCCACAAGGTAATCCCGCAGCGTCATCCGCTCCGCTGTCTCCCCGGTTTTTATGGTCAGCACGACCTCCCCGTCCTCCTGCGCCTGCGGTGTCTCCGGCGCAGGCGCGTCCGGCTCCGTGGCGGTGAGGTAGGCGCCGCCGAAGAGCAGCACCATTAGAATAAGGGCCGCCGCCGCGCTTTTTTTCATGGCTGCCACCTCCTTTTTTACACGATATGCAGGGCCTGTCCGGGGCATACATAAAATTCCGCAGGCGGGAAATGCTACCGGAAAATGGCAGACGGAGGACAGAAGGCATCATGGAACAGGCAAAACAGGACGGAAACGAGACGGCCCCGGAAATGGTGGGCTATTATCGCGGCGCAGGGTGCTTTTCGCTGAAAGCGGCGGAGCTGAACGAGCTGCTGGGTGTGGGCCGATGCTTTGATATGACAGGGCGCGACCTGTCCATCGGCGGGCGGCAGGCGCGGCTGTGGGTGGTAAACGGCTACGCCCAGGAGGACCTGCTGGAGCGGGTCATCGCCGGGTGGCAGGCGCTGCCGGACCTGAACGGTGTGACAGACGCGGCGGCCTTCTGCCGGCGGTATGTGTCCGCCTGCGATGCGGCGGCCGAGCCGGACCGTGACGCGGCGGTGATGGGCGTATTCGCTGGGAAGACGCTGGCGATCATCGACGGCTTCGGCGGCGGGGTGGTGCTGGACGCCAAGCAGTTCCCCACCCGGTCGGTGGAGGAGCCGGATACCAGCCGGGTACTGCGGGGCAGCCACGACGGCTTCGTAGAGAACCTCATGCAGAACGCGGCGCTGCTGCGGCGGCGGGTACGGGACACCCATCTGCGGCTGGAGCGATTGCAGCTGCCGGAGCGCTCGGGCACGGACGTGGCCCTGTGCTACATGGAGGGCGAGGCAGACGAGGGGCTGCTGCGGGCCCTGCGGGAAAAGCTGATGCACATCCAGTTGCGGTCGGTGGCCATGAGTCAGGAGACCATTGCGGAGGCCATCGCGCCCAGGCAGTTCTGGAACCCGTTTCCCAAGGTGCGGTATACCGAGCGTCCGGACGTGGCCACGGCGTGTATCATGGAGGGCGATGTGGTGGTGCTGGTGGACAATTCAGCGTCGGCCCTGCTGCTGCCCACAACGATCCTGCGGTTCAACGAGGAGATCAACGACTACTACTTCCCGCCCCTCATCGGCACGTATCTGCAGATCATACGGACGCTGGTGCTGCTGCTGACCATGTTCATTACACCGCTGTGGTACCTGCTGGTGAAGAACCCGGATACGCTGCACGAGAACCTGCGTTTCCTTTTGGTACAGGACGAATACTATGTGCCGCTGATCGTGCAGCTGCTGCTGGTGGAGCTGATCATTGACATACTGAAGATCGCGTCGCTGAACACACCGGATGTGCTGAGCAACTCGTTCAGTATGCTGGGTGCGCTGATATTGGGCGACTTCGCGGTGCAGGCCCGGTGGCTGGTACCGGAGGTGCTGGTGTATATGGCCTTTGTGGCAGTGGCCAACTATGCCCAGCACAGCTATGAGATGGGCTACGCCACCAAGCTGTGCCGGATGCTGCTGCTGGTGCTGATCTGGCTGTGGGACTGGTGGGGTTTCGCGGCGGGGATCGTGATCACGCTGACGCTGATCGTGACGGCAAAGCCGCTGGTGGGCAAGGGATACCTGTACCCTCTCATTCCCTTTGACCGGAAGAAGCTGGCCCGTCTGCTGTACCGCCGCCCGGTGACGAAAAAGAACAGCTGAGGCAAACGTATCCCCTCTTCGTCATAAACTGCAAAAAAGGAAGCGCCCCCGGCGCTTCCTTTTTAATTCTCATACAGTATATCCCGGGCCACCGGGCGGTAAAACAGCCTCTCCGCCTCGTCGAAATCACGGGTCTGCCCCATGATCCACATAAGCTTGGCCACGGCAGCCTCCGTGGTCATGTCGTAGGCCTCCAGCAGGCGCAGGGCGCTTTTCAGCCGCCCGCCCACATGATAGACCGCCAGATTGCTGCCCTCGTTGGGCACCTGGGTGGTCATGACCACCAGCTTGCCCAGCGCGATGCCCCGGTGAATGATATCGAAATAGCTGGCGTCGCCCTCATATTCCGGCAGGCCGCCTACGCCGAAGGACTCAATGACCAGGCCGTCAAACCGGTCCAGCATGAATTCCAGCACGGCGGCAGGGGTACCTGGGATCAGCTTCAGCAGTCCCACCTTGTCGTCCAGCGCGTCATAGAACACCGGGCTGGGATAGCAGGCGCAGCGCATATACTGCAGCAGGTGCTCGTCCTGTACCACGGCCAGGTCGGGATAGTTGACGCTGGAAAAGGCCTGAAAGCTCTTGGAGCAGGTCTTGCGGGCACGGGTACCCAGGATGACCTTGCCGTTGAATACGATCTGCACGCCGCCGCAGCCGCGACAGGCGTAGAGAAACGCGTCAGTCAGGTTGCGCTTGGAGTCGGTACCGTCGAACCAGATAGGCTTCTGCGCGCCGGTAAGGACGATGGGCTTTGGGCTGCCCTGGATCAGATAGCTAAGCGCGGCAGCGGTATAGGCCATGGTGTCCGTGCCGTGGGAGATGACAAAGCCGTCATATCTATCGTAATTCTCCCGCACGGCCCTGGCCACACCCAGCCAATGGGCGGGGCGGATATTGGTGCTGTCCAGGCTGTAGAGCTGAACGCAATCCACATGGCACATCTCGCCGATACGGGGAACGAAGGACAGCAGCTGCGTGCTGTTCAGCTCCGGCGTCAGGCCGGAGGGCGTCATCTCACTGGCGATGGTACCGCCGGTGCCGATCATCAGGATATTCTTCATGCTCATACCTCCCGGTCATCCATGGCCGCCGTGCCGAATCGGGCCGCCTGCTCAATACGGCGGCGGACAGCGTCGTCCGGGGCGGCGTCGTATTGGCGGCGCAGCTCCTGCAAAAACAGGCCCCGCAGCGTATCCTCGCCGCACTTGTCCCACAGGTCCCGGCGCACAGCCGTCTCGTCCCGCAGCTGCAGGGCAAAGAATCGGCCCGACAGGGCCTCCTCCAGCAGGGACAGGCGGGGCGGCTGCTCCGGCGTACCGGTCAGACGCAGGCGGTAGATATCCTGCTCCGTATCATGGGGCAGGGTGCGCTCCAGGGCGGTGAGGGTGTCGCCATCGGTGACATCCACCTGGGCGATGCAGTAGCGGCGCCGGGCAAAGGGGACAAATCGCAGATCGGCGGTGCCCGCCCCCACCTCGCCGAAGAGAAATCCCCGTTCGCCCAGCTCGTCGAAGCCGCGGCCCTCGATGCAGCCGCAATAGGCATAAAGGACCGCCCCGGCGGTCAGGACACCGCTGCAGCTGTGGACATGGCCCAACGCCAGGTAATCCAGCCCGCTGCCCGCAATATCCGCCGCGCGGATCGGACGGTAGCGGCTGTCGGAGGTCGTAACGTCGCCATGGAGCAGACCAATGTGGATAAGGCCGTCCTGCGGCACACGGAAGCCGGGGAGTACACTGTCCGTGGGACACTCCGGGGCGGTGAAGGCCGCACCGTGTACGGCGCAGTTCAGGTCCGGGAATGTAATGGTCTGCATACGATCCTCTGTAAAGATGTGAACGTTGTCGCTCCAGCGCGTGCGGGCATAGGGCCCGTCCGGTGTAAGGGGATCGTGGTTGCCGGGGGCGATGACCGCCTGACCGCGGAAGCACCCCAGTGCCTGGGCCAGCAGGGGCGCGGTGTCGCCATAGGGGCTGTCGCTGTCGAAAAGATCGCCGGAGAGGAGCAGCAGGTCTGCACCGTGGTCGTTGGCCCACTCCACCAGACGCTCCGGCGTGCGGCGGCTCTCCATACGACGCTGGCGGGCCTGCTCCGGCGTCAGCGCACCGAAGGCACTGTCCAGGTGGAAGTCACCTGCGTGAACGACCCGCACCATTTACGCTTCCTCTTCCTGCCAGCCCTTGCACACATCCACCCACTGAACGAAGTTCTTTCCGCAGCAGTGCTCCAGCTCATCACAGGTCAGCTCAATGGCGCTGGCCGCGCTGCCCACAGCGGGGAACACCGTGTCAAAGCGCTTGAGGGACACATCCAGGTACGTCTTAACGTCGTCGGGCAGAGCGAAGGGGCACACGCCGCCCACGGCGTGGCCGATACGCTCCACAGCCTCTTCGGCGGTGAGCATTTTGGCCTTAGCGCCGAAGAAGTGCTTATACTTGCTGTTGTCCACCTTGGCGTCGCCGGCGGCCACGATGAGGATGGGGTCCTCCCCCACCTTAAAGCTGAGGGTCTTGGCGATACGGGCACCCTCCACACCCACAGCCAGAGCAGCCAGCTCCACCGTGGCGCTGGAGACCTCAAACTCGCGCATACGATCTGCGACGCCGTAGGGCATCAGGTATTCTCTTACTTTTTCCACAGACATAGTCAAAAATTCACTCCTGTTTTCATTCAGTTCGCTTTCTTGCGTGTATCCGTTATTTTATTTCTATTCTATCCACTTTTTCGCACAGCCCCGTGTCGCTGTTCAGGGTAAAAATGCACCCCTGGGCGGAGCAGGGGCCCTCCGCCGCCTGATAGCGGCCCGGCAGACCGCCCAGGAAGAACTCCACAGACTGCTCCGGCCGGATACCCAGGACAGAACGGATGGGGCCGGTCATGCCAAGATCGGTGACGTAGCCGGTACCCTTGGGGAACACCTGCATATCCGCCGTAGGCACGTGGGTGTGGGTGCCCCAGAGGGCGGAGACACGGCCATCCAGATGGTAGGCCATGGCCAGCTTTTCGCTGGTGGCTCCGGCGTGGAACTCCACCAGTGTAAAGGTGGGCTTGTCCGTCTGCGCCTTCAGCAGCTTATCGGCGGTGGTAAAGGGATTTTCCGCGTTGAAGTCCAGGTCGCAGCGGCCGATGAGCACCAATACCGCCACGCTGAACGCGCCGCAGTCTACCACCTGACAGCCGTGCCCCGGCGCGCGGCCGGTAAAGTTGGCGGGCCGGAGGATATAGCGCTCCTCGTCCAGATAGGCGGCGATCTGGGGTTTACCGAAGGTATGGTTGCCCAAGGTGATCACGTCCGCGCCGGCGGCAAACAGGGCCTCCGCCTGCGCCTTCGTCAGGCCGCTGCCGGAGATGTTCTCCCCATTGACCACGGTGAAGCGCACATCATGCTCCTTTTTGAATGCCCGCAGCTTCTTTTCCAGCAGCTGCAGGCCCGTTTCGCTGGCCACATCGCCCAGCGCCAAAACCTTGTATTCCACGGAATACGCCTCCTTGCTCAGTCGTTCCAGCCGATGATCCTGATCAGCTGGCGATTGGTATAGTAATACGCGGACGCGGGGAAATTCCGCAGATCCGCCGTGTTGGAGCAGAGCAGATAGTCCACCACATTGCCGCTTTCATCCGTAATGGTGTCCAGAATAACGGTGGTATGGTTAGCCGGCTCGTCCACACCCATGGTGATGATATCGCCGGTCTCACCGCTGAAATAGGGCGCGTCCGCCACAGCCACCAAACCGCTTACACGGGGTGCCGCCACATAGTCCCGGAAGGACCCCACATTGACCCAGGGCAGCGTGCTCTGTCCGCCGCTGTACCAGTACCAGCCCGTCTCATAGCCACCGTTCGTGTCCATGGGAATACCGCCGGCAGCCAGCACCTGGGAGCCGAAGTTCATGCAGTCCCCGCCGTAGTCGTCGTAAGCCATGAAGGCCGGATTACGCTTGCCCACCCAGGTAAGCATATAAGCCCGGGCCGCGTCGCGGTCATAGGGGTGGTCGGCTGCGGCTGTCACGCTCAGTCCCTCGCGGGGCAGGTCGCGGCGGGCCTCTATGTAGTCGGTGATGGCGGGAAAATTCTTGTCCTGATGGGTGGTGCGGTCATAGTCGGCACTATAATAGGGATTGTCATCAGACCAGTGCTTCACGATGGACCAGTCGTCTCCCTCGCCCCGGAGGGTAAAGGTATGCTTGATGCCGAACTGCTCCGAGGGCAGGCCATTCAAGCCCTTGAAATAGACCACATTATTCTCCCGGAGCACCAGGTCCACGTCGCCCTCGGTCTCCTCGGAGGGTGTAATGGATACGCACCGGAGGGAGTAGCTGTATGAGGTCATGGTCAGGTCGATGGGCGAGAGCTTGCGGATGACGCACAGGCCGTGCCAGATATTCTTGTGGTAGAGCGTCTCCTCACTGTCGGCGAACAGCACGGCCCATCGAGCAGGTCGCCTTCGACATCTTCACCGATGCCCTGCACGACTCCCTCATGGACGAAGACGACGAGTAAAACGACGGAAGGGACCTCAAACGAGGTCCCTTCTTTTTCATGGGGGGGCCGTCTCCCGGGCGGCAACAGCCCAAAGCCTTTTCGAAACCGCGACCGGCTCCAGAAAATCGTCTCCGCAGGCGGCCTCCGCCGAAGCATCAGGACATCTGCTGCTTGAGCTTCAGAATCCGCCTCCACGACGCCTCAAGCCGGGCACGGGAAATGGTTCCGTCCTCGACGGCCCGGACGATGACGGCCTGAACCTTGGCGACGATAGCGGGATCATACTCCAGATTATTGCCGAACAGCAGGATGTCCGCTCCGGCCCCGATGGCCCGAAGCACCACTTCCTCCAGCGTGTATTCGGCGGCGATGGCATCCATTTGCAGGTCATCCGTCACCACCACACCGTCATATCCCAGACGCCCGCGCAGCAGCCCGTTGATGACGGAAGGCGACAGCGTGGCCGGAAAGGCGGGATCGAGCCCGGCGTGGAAAAGGTGCCCCGTCATTACCATACGCTGCCCCGGACGCCCGAGCGCGGAGCGGTACGGAGACAGTTCGCGCTCGCTCCATGTCGCGCTGATGTCCGTGACCCCTTTATGCGAATCCGCACGCGCACTGCCAGTGGACCGTAAAGCGCCCAAAGGCGTTGCAGCTCAATTTTACAAGCGCTGTTCAGTGGGCAGTGCAGGAACCGACCGTTTTTGAATACCAGCTCAAGGCAGCATTCCGCGGGCCGGATGAACTCTCTCAGTTCCTCGCGATGCAGCGGCAGTTTGTGCTCGACGAGGTGGAGCAGCAGCGGGAGAATCTGGCGCGCGGAACCATCGCCAATATGATTGGCGCGAAGATTAACACGGACGCCGCAAATG
>OODG01001659.1_pt1 | contig 14844 bp, 10 predicted proteins | sample 1671621 | NCBI WGS metagenome assembly OODG01 (sample SAMN06348175, study PRJEB24527) | human gut metagenome | biome: human gut; feature: ankylosing spondylitis patient; material: feces | host: Homo sapiens | place: China | collected 2015-10 | reverse complement strand
CCAGGTCGATACGGGTGATGCCGCGGGGAACGGTCGGTGTGTAAATGGCGTGGGAGTTGGTGATACCGTAGAGATATGGTTCTTCGGGGGATTGTCCGTCGGCTACCGAAATCTGGCCGAGAGGCTGAAGCTGTCCTGCCCGTTCCAGGAACATTTCTACCCGTGAGGCGGGCCAGTGTCCGGGGGCAAGGAAAGTAATGCTGTTGGTGGTTTGCTCCGTGGTAACGGCGCGTGTGTAGCGTGAATACCCTTCGGGAAAGAGAGGATTGTCGGCTATCGGCCAGTAGATGTCCAATATGATTTGGTCGCCGCTCTGCAAGCCGTCGGCTTTGACGGTCACGGCATCACCGGGATTGAAGGTCTTTCCGGCATCGGATATGGTGATATTGGTCACAAAAGCGGGTTGTTTCTCTTTGTCGTCATCACTGCAAGCGGCAAGTAGCAGGCTGATTAGTAGCAGGAAGTGTATCTTCTTCATCATAGTTATGTATTGACAAATGCAAATATAGGGCTTTTTCTTGTATTCCTGCGGATAGGCTTTGTTTTTGTCGTATGAGATGGAAAAATCCTCCTACGAAACATGGTCTTTTGCTTCGTGGGAGGAAAGTGGTTGTTCGGCAGGGCTTCGGGGGAATGCGCCTGCTTGCGTGCCGGCTTGGATTATTTGCTGCGCGTCACCGTGTGCAATACATTCCCTTTCTTGTCAATCATGCGCAGTTCCAGTGTCTTTTTGCTGGCCGATACAATGGAGAAACCCGGTTCGGGGCTGCAGAATACGGTCCCTTCGATGGGCTTCACCTTGCGGGCGAGCGAACCGGCAGAATTGGTGATATAGTCGATGTCGCTGCCTGCCACGCGTACGTGCTGGAAGTTGTGGATGTGCCCGCAGATGTACATATCCACCTTGTGCTTGCGCAGGATGGGATCGAGACGTGCCTGCATATCCGCGCGTTCGCTCTCGTCCTTCGGGGTTTCGGCATAGATGGGATGGTGTCCGGCAACGATAACCCAGTCCTCTTTGGCGGCAGTCAGTACGGAATCTATCCAGGAAAGTTGTTGCTGGTAATCCTGCTTGCAGGCATCGGGATAGGTCTCGCTGTCGTTGCGGTATTTGTCAATCATCGGGGCGGTGTCTACCCAAAGGATGCGGATGGTAGCGCCGTTGTCCTCGAACGTCTTGGTATAATAACGGGCGGGCATGGTCCAGCGGCGGCTGATATTACTGTAGTCGAGCACAGCCTGCGTATTGCCGCGGTATTCGTGGTTGCCCAGCAGGGGGAACCAGTCTATCATCAGCTCCGGGTGGCTGTAAATAAGTTCGTAGTTGGTCATCCAAAGCGGGTCGTTCACGCTACGTACGCCTTCAAAGTGGTGTACATCGCCGGTGGCAAGAACGAATTCGGGGCCTACTTCTTCTGCCATTTGTCCCATCAGTTCGGCGATGGGCTTTTGGTCGTAGTAGCCGTTACGGCCGAGGTCGTTGGCTACGTAGAAGTTGAACTTCTTGTCGAAGATGGAGTAATCGGTGATTTGGGCAATGGCTGCGTTGCCGAGTAGGGCAATAAACAGTAAAAGGAATATTTTCTTCATTGTCATTATTAAATTGTTGAGTAGTTAATGTTGATAACTTGTTGAGATAGAATTCGCTGTTTAAAAATTAATCTTCACTCCCGCATTCACTTTCACGCCGTAGTATTCTGCCTGCATGGTACGGTCTTTTGTGCCCTGGTAGTAGCGTAGCGGCTGGTTCAGCAGGTTGTTGGCTTCGGCGTAGAAGGTAGTCTTGAACTTCTTTCCGAAGGTATAGCTGGCGTTTACGTCCATATAGTTCACCTTGTCGTAGTAGCGGTCGTAGAAGGTGCTTTCTCCCATTTCGTCGATGAAGTCGGAAGCGAAGTTATAGCTCAGGCGCAGATTCAGACCGCCTTTTTCAAAGTATAGGGAAGCATTTGCGGTATGCTCCGGAGAGCCTGGCATGCTCAAGTCTTTCTCATTCTCGCGACCTTCGAAGTTGAAGTCTTCCACACGGGAGTGGGTGTAGGTGTACGTTCCGTAGAAACCTACACATTTCAGAGCGGGAGCAATGAAGCTGAAGTCGCGCTGGTAGGACAGCTCTACACCCACCAGGTTGGCGTTGCCCGCATTCTTGGGTTGTGTGAAGCGGGTGTAGGTGTTACCCTGGTATTCGTAGTTGGTGCTCACCTGGTCTACGATGAAGTCGTCTATCTTCTTGTAGAAGATGCCGGCGCTTATCAGACCGATGCTGCGGAAGTAGTAGTCGGCACTCAAGTCGAAGTTGTAGGAGACGGTAGGTTTCAGCTCCGGGTTTCCGATGGTGATTTCGTTGTCGGAACGCTTGATGTTCACACTGGGCACGAGGGCCGAGTATTTGGGGCGTGACAAGGTTTGGGTAAACGAACCGCGCACTTTGAAGTCATCGTTTACATTCCACTTTACGAGCAGCGACGGCAGGAAGTTGATGTAGCTGTTGCGCTGACGGTCGGTCTTGCTGGTGAGGTCTTCGTCGGCATCGTAGGTGCGTCCCGTATAGGCAAGGTTGGTGTTCTCTATGCGAAGTCCGGTCATCAGTTCCACGTCTTTTGTCAGTTTTTGGTCGAAGCGGAGGTAGCCGGAAGTCACGGTTTCGCGGGCGTTGAAGTTTCCGGCAAGTTCTTCCTGTACCTGCTCTTTCTCAAAGAGGGAAGCGTTGTTCAAGTCTAAAGAGCCGGTGTATTCCTTGCTGGCGTAGATGCCTGCCTGGTATTTGTTGTTGGGCATGAAGTTCTTGTTGGTCTGGTCCACTGTATTTGCTAGGCTGTTCGTCATGAAGGCATCCTCGTCCAGAGGAGAGTATTCGTAGAAGTCCACTTCTTTATCCTTGGTCTTGCGCACTACCTTTGCGCCGAACTTCAGCTTGTTGCCGTTCTTGAAGGGAAGTTTGAAGTTGGCGGAGAACTTCAGGTCCTGCTCCTTGATGTCTTCCTGCTGTTCCGTCAGCTCTTTCAGGCTGAATTCATCGTTCAATGTCATGGTAGAGCCTGTTTTGGGGCTGGCAAAGGGTTGGCGTTCGTCGCTCAGGTCCATGTCGAACTTCTGTTTCTTCAGTTGGAAGTCGATGTAGCGTTCGTTGGGACGTTCTTCGCTGGCTTTGGCATAGCTGGCGTGCCAGTCCATGGAGAGGGCGCCGAAGAGGTGTTCGCCGCCGAGGGCAAAGTCCATGGTGCGCTGGCGTTCCAGGCGGGCGTTACGGTTGTCCGGCGTACCGGCTTTGGTCTGTATGCGTACGGTGGCGTTGCCGTCGGGGTCAAGGTCTTTCAGCGTGGTACGGTAGCGGTTCTCCCAGTCGTTGCGGTTGTTGAAGATGCCTTTGAAGGTCAGTTTGTGGTTGGCATTGATGTCCCAGTCCAGTGCGGCGGAGTAGCTTTGGCGTTCGCGGGTGACGTAGTATTGGCGGATTTGGTAGTCGTTGACGTACGTCTTGCCGTTGTCATCCTGCTCCCATACAAATTCGGTGTCGTAGGAACCAGAAGGTGAGTTCTGATAGGAGGCCGATACAATCAAGCCGAGTTTGTCGTTGAAGAAGCGGTCGCCGTAGGTGAAGCCAAGGTTCAGTTGCGCCTTTTCGCTCACCCAGTTGTAGCCGGTTCCGGCGGTGGCGGCAATGGTACGCTTGTAGGGGGAGTTCTTGGTGACGAGGTTGATGCTGCCGCCGATGGCGTCGCCGTCCATATCGGCGGTTACTACCTTGTTCACTTCGATGGTCTGAATCATGTCTGCCGGAATGAGGTCGAGCTGTACGTTGCGCGTATCGCCTTCGGCAGAGGGAACGCGGTTGCCGTTGATGGTGACGGAGCTGAGGTCGGCACTCGTGCCCCGCACTTGCCCGAAGCGTGCCTCGCCTTGGTCGTACTGCACGTTGATGCCGGAGATGCGTTTAAGGGCGTCACCGATGTTGGAGTCGGGGAACTTGCCTACCTGGTCGGCAGAGACTACATTCGTAATCCCCATGTTGTTTTTCTGTGAGTTGATGGCACGGCGCTGTCCCTGGAAGGCGCCGCCTACCACCACTTCCTGCAACTCCACGCCTTCGTTCAGTACGACGTCTTTTTCCAGTGTACGGCCTGCGGGGATGGTGATTTTCAGTTCTACGGGAGAGTAGCCCACGTAGCTCACCTTTACTGTATAGGTTCCCGGGTCAAGGTTAGAGAAAGTGTAGAAGCCGTTGACGTCGCTCGTCACGCCAGTGTGTAGTTTCTCGATGTAGATGGATGCGCCCGGGAGAGTTTGTTTAGTGGCGTCGATGATGCGTCCACGTACAGTTCCTTGTTTCGTGACATTTGCTTTTTCGTCGGCAATGGCCGTATTGACGGTGGCGGTGAATAGGAGTAAGAATAAGAATGCTCTCAAAATCTGTTTCATACTTGTTATTATCTGTTAATAATCTGCCGCAAAAGTAGAGGGTTGCCGTTACGTGGAGGTTGCGGAGCGTTGAAGAACAGATAACGATTCAGTTACAATGAGGTTACATAAATTCTTGAAGGTAGTACCCTTTCGGCGGTATCTCCCTTTGCCGTCATCTGGCAGACTGATGCTAAAGATGCACGAGATGTGCATCTCGGACTGTATGAGATGTACATATCGAGCAACATGAGATGTACATCTCGTGCAGGGGAAGGTATAGGGGTTGGTGTCTTATCCCGTAGCCTGGCAGCGGATAAGTACCTTCTTCTCGTCTGCCAGAGTAGTGGCAAAGAGATAAGTGCCTCCCCCTTCGGCCAATTTCAGTCGTTTGCGCAGTTCGGCCACGGTGGCGGGGAAGTTGCGCACGGTGAGGTTCGCCTTTTTCTCGGCAGCCAGCATCTCTTTCACTTCTTTCTTGCCGAAGCCGCAGGAGGAGGTAATCCGGAACTTGCGGCCGGGGAAGTCCGGCAGGAAGTGGTCCGAGGTGTAGAGGTGGCTGTTGGGATGCAGTTTTTCCACCTTATACAATGAGGAGAGGCTGCGGAATGCACTGGCTTTCAGCACGGAGGCATTCGGTTCGTAGAGGTATGATTTCAGTTGAGGGGTGTAGGGGCATGCACGCTCCTTCTCCTGCCGGCGGGTGAAGACGAGGGCTTGGGGAGCCGGTACACCGGTGAAGTTGACGCAATGGATGGGGATGTCGTCTGCCGGCACTCCTTCGCCTTGTCCCAGCAAGAGCAGCAGTTCCTTGCATTCGTTGCCCACGGAGACGATGTGTGCCTGGTGGACATGCTTCAAATCGTTCAGGGCAAGGGTGAGGTCGAGCATGGGGGAGAGTTTTACCAGTACGTGTCTTGCCTTGCGCAGCAGCAGTTCTTCGAGGGCGGCTATATCGGGTTCGCAGTCGCCGATGGCTACGGTCTTTCCACCGTGTCCGTCGCGGCGGGCAGGGTCTATGAATATACAGTCCACGGGCTCCATCTCTTGCAGATGGCAGACGCTGTCTGCGTGGCAGACGGAGATGTGGTTCAGGCCGAGGACAGGGAAGTTGTGCGCGGCTATCTGGCAGAGGGTTTCCTGGCGCTCGACGTAAGTGGCATGCCCGAAGCGGGAGGAGAGATAGGCGCAGTCGATGCCGAAACCTCCGGTGAGGTCGGTAAAGGTGCCGGCTGATGCGGGGGTACTGTTCTGCGCGGGATGTTCTTGTTCTGTATGTAGCAGGTTAGTTATAATCTCCGCTTTATACTGTGCCGTTGCTTGGGAGGAGCATTGTTCCAGAGAAAGGTGGGCGGGGTAGAGTATATGCTCGTTCTCGGCCCATGCGGGTATCTTCTCTTTGGCAATCTGCCAGCCGGAAATCTGTGTGATGGCGGCGGGCATGTCTACCGAAGGGTAGCGGCGTGCCTGCAAGGCAAGGCTGCGCACGTCGTCGCGGCGATGCTCGCGGATGAAGCGGAGGGTGTCTTGGGATAAAGGCATGGCTTGGCTTATTTATTCTGATGCAAAGTTATCTCAAAAAGGACAAAGTGGGGCATAAATTCGCAGCTTTCTGTCTGATTATTTTTCAGACACAGATGACGCTGATAATACAGATTAAGAATATAAAAATCCGCGTCATCTGCGTCATCCGCGTCAAAGCGATAGCAAATTTAAGTTTCCGGACAAGCTGGGGGTGAGAGTTAAGGGATGACCCGGTATCGCTCCTTTGCCGTCTGCCTGCTGACGCGGTTGAAGTGCCACCATTCGCTGGGTAGCGGGTGGAATCCGGCTTCTTTCATTACCTGCCGGAGCAGCAGCCGGTTTTCACGTTCTTGTTCCGTCAGCTTGCCTTGTGCCACGAGCACGGCTTCTTCTGTGATGTGGGCTTCCCTGCCCAGATGGTCTACCGGGGTGCCCATGGGCAGAGGAGTTCCTTTATCGTCGAGTATGCTGATGTCCACCGCCAATCCGTAGTTGTGCAGGCCGCCGCCGCGTGAGGGGTTGGAGACATAGATGTATTTGGAGGTTCCTTTCACTACGTCCCACATCTTCTGCTGTACGGACAAGGGGCGCGCTGCGTCGTAGACGATGAGGCTGTAGCCGGGGTACTGTTCTTTCAGTAGGCGTTGTGCCCGCTTCAGGCTTTTCATGGCATCGGGGTGCAGGTAGGCTTCTTTCAGGTCTTCGTATAATAGGGTTCCGGTGAAGTTGTCGGCACGGGTGTACATCAAGTCGATGGCGATGCTGCTGTCCGCTTCGGCGATGTTGACGAAACCGAGGGAGTCCAGGTAGCGGGCTGTCCGGCTTTTAACCGGAGCCGGAGGGACGGGTGCCGCTATGGTGTCGGCGTACGGGATGGTGGTCTCCGTATCTGGGTCTTGTGCCTGCTTTGGCGCTTGTTTTCTGCTACAACCGCATAGTGAGCAGCCAAGCAGCAGATATAACAAGTAAAAGAAATATCGTTCCATCTTACAAGGCATTCTTGGCGGTAAGGATTGATTTCATCAAGGCTATGTCCGAACTGACTTCTCCCTGCATCAAGTATTTGTTTTTCCGTTGGCAGGTGGCTTCGTAAATCTCCTTTGCTTTTGCTGTGTCCTTGTCCCGGTAGAGTGCCAGGGCGCAGAGCAGCCGCTGTTTGGAAGACGTCACATCCTTATATTGCCGGATGTAGGTATCCAGCTCATCGGTATATAATTCTTCTGCCCGTGCGGTCCTCTTTGTCACCAATGCGGTGAAGAGCAGCTCGCAAGCGTTTTCCTTTATCAAAAGTCCGATGACTTCGTGCCGGTGGCTCATTATTTTCTCAAATGCATTGTAGGCGGCTTCCCATTCTTCGCAGTCGAGCAGGCGCGAGGCGCTCATCAAGGCTATGGTGACCTGCAGGGCATCTTTGTAGTTGATGTCTTCCGTTTGGCTGAACCATTCGGCAGGCATGTCCTTAGGACGCATGCCCTCTTGCACCAGTGCGTTGATGCGCAGCTGGGTGACCAGTGCCTGCTTGCTCTTGCTGTCCTTGAGAAGCAGGCGCATGTTGTCGGCATCATTGCCGATGCCGCCCATCTTCATGGGGATGCCGTTCATCCCTGCAAGGAGAATGCCAATCAAAGAGAGCATCAGAAGGAAGAATTTCAGCAGGTAAGGCAGCCCGTCTACGGTCAGCAGGGGGAGGAAGGCAAGGATGGCGGTCAGCAGGTTGGCAAGCACTCCACCCAGGTTGTACAAGGTGGTTGGGATATCTTCAAGAGGCCTTTCGGGTGGGGTAAGCAGGCATTGGCCTCCCGTTCCGGCAAGGCTGAAACGCTTGATGCATAATTTCCCGTCTTTCCGTATGAAGGTAAGGTTGAAGATGCGGAAGGAGACGAAGCGGTAGCCGGTTGCCAGTCCGCAGACAAGATGCCCGCCTTCGTGCAGAAGCACTTGCAGGAAGATGGAGAACAGCAGAATCAGTATGGCTAACAAGGAAACTCCTACTGTCTCCAGCATGCCGGTTTCGGCAAACTTGCTGTGTAAACCGTCGAACGAGTCTCCCAAAACCAGGACTCTTACACCTATTATTCCTACAAAGCCGATGCATGCCCCGACCATGAATCCTCCGGCCAATTTAAATACTTTCTTCATCCTGATATCTTGATAAATGTGTTTGCCGGCAAAGGTAAAGGATTTTATCTGAAATGCAACAGCTTGCCCCATGTATCATAAAAAGAAAGAGATTGTGATTACCACAACCTCTTTCCGTCACCTAAACCCACTACGCAGGCTACAGATAGGGAATTATAGTAATATAGATACCCGTAATGATGGCCGAAGTGATTACTCCTGAAATATTAGCCCCCAAGGCATCTCCCAAGATGAAGGAATTGGGGTTGTCCTTGCTTACTATCTTCTGGGCAACCTTCGCCGTAGTAGGCACGCAGCTCACGGCTGCAATTCCGATGACCGGATTGTAATTGCCCCGCTTGATGAAGTACATGATGTATCCTCCAATGATTCCGCCGATACCGGAGAGCAACAGTGCGCCCATGCCCAATACCAACAATTTAAGAATTTTAGGGTCGAGCAGCAGATGTGCGTCGCAAAGTACGCCCAACAACAGGCCGAGCATGAAAGTAGAACCATACAACAGCGGACCGCTTACAAAATCGTAGATATGCTTCATCCCCGATTCGCGTACTGCCACTCCGAGGAACAAGGAGAAGAACAGCGGTGAGGCAACCGGGAACAGAAAACACAGTACAGCACACAATATAGCCGAGAAAGCCAGTTTTACTTTGGCATCATAGTTTTTGGGCGGCTTCTTGCTCGTCATCTTGATGGCGCGCAGGCGTTTCGGCACCAGCAGCTTCACCAGATAGGGGTAACCGCCATATGTCAGTCCCAGATAGAGATAGGCCACTACTGTGATGGGTACAAACAGATGTTTGGCCAGGGCCAAGGAAGTGAAAAGCACCATCGGTCCGTCCGCACCTCCTACCATGGCTACGGAAGCGCTTTCTTTCAAGGACAGTCCCAATGCAGATGCGATGGGTACAGTCAGGAAAGTTCCCAATTCGGCACATAGGGCAAGGAATATGCTGGCAAACGGTTTCTGTAGCAGGAAGCCCACATCGAGCAGGGTACCGATACCCATAAATACGAAGCATGCAATCAATCCGTTGCTGAAGGTCAGGGTGTAGACCGGTTGCAGGAAGTCTATCTGCATGGTGTTCATCAAGTCGTCCGTATCCGAAAGCATCGGGTCCAGAAAGAGATTCCCCAATGTACCGTCGGGCATGAAAAGGGTGCCGCAATTAATGGCGACCATACCCAGTCCCATGGGAATCATGACCATAGGCTCCAGTACGCCTTTCCATCCCAGGTATATGAGCAGCAGGCCCAGGGCTATTAAAAATACACGGGCAGAGGAGAGCAGCCAGCCGCTTTCCATCATTGTTCCGAATCCTTGGAACAAGGTTGCAAAATCTATATTCTCCATGATTAGTCTTTGTTTTTGGTGTCGTTGTTCTTTTTAGTCTTGTTCTTGTTGTCACGGTGGCTGATGGCATCTTCCAGATACATCATATGGGTATCTTCTGGGTAGAAGTAGTCTACCAGGTTTCTTTTGGAGACACCGTGGCTTACTCCGTGGTAATAGCCCCGAGGCTTTTCGTTTTCACGGTCCACACCCCGGCTGTAGTCTTCGCGCGTGTCGTTGCCGAAGATGTTTCCGTGCATGGAGGGGGTGTGTAGCATCAGTTCCATCTTCTGGCGGAACTTCTTTATACGGCGCAGGCGGAGTAACTCCTGCTGGTGGGAACTGTAGAAATCGAGTGAATCGGCTGCGCTGGCTATCAGTTTGATGATGAATGCCACAAAGAAACCGATTGCAAAAGTGAGCCCCATCATCTCAAGGGTGGGGAGGAATAAATCGGACATAGTTATGATATTAATGTGATGAAATGGATAATAAAAAAGCGAAAGATGTACATGCAGTACACCTCCGGTAATGGTTTGCAATAAGTCCGATAAAGTCTAAATCAGGATATGCAGCAGTGCATAGATGTAGTATCCGCAGGAATAGCGGAGGGCACTGGGATTGAATGAAAGGTTGGCGCTCTCTCCGGCAGACAGATGGCTGGAAAGCAGATGCTCCAGTTGCCCGGCTGGTTTCAGAATTCTCATCTTCAGGAATTTCGGAGAGGCGTGGTTATGTGTGTATAGGCTGTTCGGACACAACGCTTCGTTGGTCCAGCAGTCGGTATTTTCGTCATTGAATAGTGAACGGTGGGTGGCTGTGTACGATGCGCACTGTGTGTAGGCGGTAAAGGAGCATTCGGAGGCCGGACTTCCGACAACTATTCCCGCCGGACTCCCGGTAGTATTCCGTGAGTCTGGCTGTTCCTCCTGGGAGATGGTAGTCAAACCCAGACAGAGGAAGGTAAACATAAGTATGTAATACAGATGTTTCATCATAGCAAGATAAAGGAACAAATAACTTTGGACAAAGTTATATATTCCGCTGTATTTTAAGATTAATTGTCTTTTTCCTCTGCAGGAAGTATTCTGAAGGACTGGTTGCGGCATTTATATGCCCAACCGTTCCTTCAGTAACCGGTATCTGGAGAGGCTTACCCGTAGCTTGACGCCACTTTTTAACGTCACTTGGTAGGTCTCTTTTCCATACTGTTCTACTCGTGATATCTGGGTTACGTTGACAATGCTCGAGCGGTGGATGCGGACAAAGTTATCTGCTGGCAAATGTGTCTCGAAGTTTTTCATGGTCTGTTCCTTGATGTACTCTCCGTCGGATGTCACCAGGGTTGCGTAGTCCCCACAAGCCTGGATGTATAATAGGTCTTCCACTTTGATGATGTGAATCCGGGAGCCGTCTTTTATCGTGATCCGGTCAATACTTTCTTCTTGTGGCAGGGGAGCGGCCTTTTCTACCTCGGGGGCGGTGAATTTTTCTGTTTGTAATGAAGTGTCTGCCACAATCTGCAGATGATACCACAAAAGGATAGCTGTCCAGGCAGGAATACCGAACAAGAGGCGGAAAGGAATGCTTGTTTGGCAGGTGTGCCTTGCCAGCGTTTGTCTTCACATCCGCCGCAAAAGCAACTGCATTCTATGCGTACTTGCCAGTCGGCGGGTATGTGCAGTTCCACTCCTCCCCAACTGCAGTCCAGGTCTATGTAGGTTTCTCCGGGTGCTATGTTCCTCTTGCTCTCCCATTCTCTTGTTCATCATCCGTTGTACCATCTTGGCACGGCGATGCACTGTCCTTTGGTGTGTCCAGTTTCTCCTATGGTGATGTCTGAGAAGGAAGATGCCGATGAGGATAAGGGCCAAGGGCTACAGCATGGCTTGGAAATTGCCGGGGAATAGCAATAAGCCTGAAAGGATAAAGAGCGAGGCGATCAGCACTTTGCCGGAGCCTGCATAGGATGGGAATCGGTGAATCCGGAGTTATCTGTTCCTCCACCAATACCAGATGAAGCGTAGCCCGGTGCCGAGAAGCGCGAGAGAAAGTCCGGTATAGAACACTGCGATGAAGGAGTCGGGCAGAAGGTGGCAGGTACGTATTACAATTCCCATTGCAATCATGCCTATCATGACAATCCATCCTTTTACGTCGAAAAAGGAAAAGGGGCAGTGCTTACCTTTCTTCTGTGAGATACGGAGAGTATGTTTCTTGTACAGCCTATGGAAAATAATGCCGGAGAACAGAAGGAATACCAGGCTGGCTTCGCAGACTTTGAATAGCCAATAATGTCCGTCATCTATCCAGCAGGTCAGGCCTATACGCAGAATATTGACTCCTGCCAATGACCATATGGTTCCGGCAGTTATGAGCAGTGTATTTGGAGATACTCCGTATTTCATGATGAAGGTTGTTTTATTACACAAATACCGGGCTTGTATGGCGGAGTCCAAAAATTAAAAGAGGCTCTATTCTATTAAGAATGAGCCTCTTGTTTGTGGACCAGCCTGGGCTTGAACCAGGGACCTCCAGATTATGAGTCTGTTGCTCTAACCAACTGAGCTGCCTCGTTATCAACACGTTAATTATCTCTGTGTAGGTTCTGAGGTCAACAATAGGTCAACACTGAACTTATTATGCAAATTTACTAAAAATCTTATTCACAATGAAACATTCTCCATTGTGATTTGCTTTGGACAAGAATAATCACTAATTTTGTGTTATTCTAAAACAGGGAGTTATGTCAAGAGATGTGGTAAAACAAGAACTATTGGCGAAACTGAAGCAAGAACACTGCTTTTGGTCGTACAATGAAAACTTAATCAAGGATATTCCAGATGATATGCTGATTGAGAAAACCTTGTTACATCTTGACTTGGAAGAAATAAACCAACTGTTTCTAATTTATCCTTTCAAGAAAATTAAGCAGGTGTGGCTGGATTATCTTGTTCCCCAAGCGGAATATCTCTACACGTTGAATCGTTTTTTTGCATGGTATTATTTCAAGGCAAAGAAGCCAGATGCTTATATAAAGTCTATGGCTACCCGCCATCTTAATAAAATGTTTGCATGAAAGGTTTAGCTCCACACACGCTGCAGGTTTTTGAAGCCGTTTCTAAGTTGGACTGCATCAAACCCTATCTCTTGGTAGGTGGCACAGCTTTGTCATTGCAAATGGGAACTCGACAAAGTGAGGACTTGGACTTTATGAAATGGCGTACCTCTAAAACAGAGAAAATGGAAGTGGCATGGTATCAGATAGAGAAAGAGCTCGCTGTAATAGGTGATATTCAGCATAAGGACATTTTAGATATAGACCATGTGGAGTATTTAGTGTCTGGAGTAAAGTTCTCCTTTTATGCCTGTCCTAAATATTCTCCTGTAAGTATGCCTGTGGAATATCTGAATAATCTCAGATTGGCAGATGTAAAGTCTATTGGAGCTATGAAGATGGAGGTGATGCTACGCAGGAGTAATTTTCGCGATTATTATGATATTTATTCCATCTTAAAGTCTGGTGTACCTATCAACGATTTGGTATCTTTAGCCCTTACCTACTCTGGACATAAATTGAAATCCAAGAATCTGTTAGCTATGCTCACCAACGGCTCTCGTTTTACAAGAGATTCCCATTTTGAGCAACTTGCACCGATTTATGCTGTAACTGCTCAAGAAATAGAAGATTATATAAAGTTTTGTTTATTATAAACTGCTGCAACATTCTTGCGAATGGGGTTATATATAGAAATGAAAAAAACTAAATCATCTACCATATCTGCCATTATCTATATAAGTATCTAATTATAAGAAATTTGTTGAATGGTGGTAGATAATAAACATCTACCACTATCAGCTTGCATCTACCACTATTTACTGCTTTTCAACCACTAAATGCAGCCGTTCACTATTCGCTAACCACATTACTCGTTCTGCGAGGGTATGCCAACAGGCTGCCTGCTTGGTTATTTGTATACCTTGTGTGTTGATTTAAAATATTGAATAATAGGTATTTATAGTTTTAAAGGCATAAAACAAAAGTTTTCATAGCGGAAAACTTTTGGTTCGTGCTTATGAAACTTTAGTTTTCCTTAGAAGAAACTATTTGTTCGCCTAAGGCAAACTCTTATTAACCCTGTCGCTTTGCCCATCGATGTCTTTTAAAAATAACACGTTTTCTTATCCAATGCAAAGAAAAAGTATCAATGTCAAGTATAAGTGGTAGATGTTGAATGATAATTGTAGATGTCAGGCTATCTACAACCTATATGTAATGCTTTGATTTATAAAGCATACATGGCGTAGTGGTAGATATTGTAGATGTTTTCATAAAATCAATATTGTAGAATTCCTTTTATCTCGATTATGTATAGTTGCAGTCTGATATTTGGTTAGTTATGCTATTCCACATGCTTTAAGAAGAGAATCTTATGGCTTGTGATGATATAAAGTTTTTATGGTAGAAAATTTTGTTTACGTAAAAATATTTGATCTATAAGTATTCTGTAATAGATAAAAACGCCTAGTCTAAACGATCGTTTATTCTAGGCGTTAAAGATAGGCTATATTTTTGAATAAAACAAAATCCAGAGAAACTTTTAAAAATTGATTATCAACGCATAAACGTAAATATGGACGCTTATGTGTTGAATTCAATAAAACGCCAGAATAAAATGATCGTTTAGACTAGTCGTTTTATAACCGATGATTTCGCATAACTGCTTGTAAATGATGATTATGAGAAGACTGATGTGCTGGAAACTACAGAGTTTATGAATATAGGGTAAATGTTTTAAATAATTGAATATTACTAACTTATAAAAATTAATCGTATGAAAAGAAGACTACTTTTCTTGTTCGCCGTGTTTATGGTGGCAACGAGTGTGGGGTGGGGACAGACGGATTTGTATGTCAGCACTTCGGGTTCTGATGGTAACGGAGGTGGTGTGGAAGCTCCTTTGGCTACAATTGCGAAAGCGATTGAAAAAGCCGCAGATGGGGCTACCATTCGTGTGGCAGAGGGAATTTATTGTTATTCCAAAGTCTATTACAATTATTGGCAGTGATTCGACAAATTGTATTATAGAAGGGCAGCTAGATATTCAACGGGATGAGGAAGAGAGCGTAATCAATGTCAATTTGCGGAATTTACAGATTACAAAAGCTACAACATTAAGCCAAGGCCTTATTAATGTGATGTCTAAGAATGTGAATTTGAATTTGTCTGGGGTCCATCTTCATCAACTAACAGCAGGTAGTGGTGATGGTTGGGGTAAAAGTTCTATGGGCATTGTTAATCTGGGAAAAAGCTATGATTCTAATAGTATTTGTGATAATGTGAATGTATCTCTTACGAATTCTTGTATTTATTTAGAAGGGTCTTACAATCGAGGGTTCTCTTCGTTTGGAAATACGACTAAGGTGAAAAATACTATTGTATTGGATAA
>OODG01001646.1_pt1 | contig 14947 bp, 9 predicted proteins | sample 1671621 | NCBI WGS metagenome assembly OODG01 (sample SAMN06348175, study PRJEB24527) | human gut metagenome | biome: human gut; feature: ankylosing spondylitis patient; material: feces | host: Homo sapiens | place: China | collected 2015-10 | reverse complement strand
AAAGGACGGCGCTTTTGTGCCGTCCTTTCACGTTTCCCCACGGACAACGGGAAACAGGTGTGATCAGTTTTTATGGGAAAAGGAGGTCATAACTATACCTCCCAATCAACGGGCAACAGATAATCTACATTTCCATTGAAACTTCAGTTAATTTGTGGGCCTCTTTGGTGTTTTCAATTGGATAGAACATAGATGTCAAAGTCCCCGGCAAATTCGCCCCCACTGTTGCTATATACACGTCTTCAACCAAGTTTGATATGAAGTATCCAAATGACAAATCATTTATTTCATAAAAGCTATAATGTGGTCTTACATTCTCTTGTTTAGGAGTATACTCGGGCCAGTATTTTATAAAGCAATTCTCACCTATACATAGATGGTTTACTTTTCCATTACTTCTAATTAGCGTAGAGCGCACTTGTTGATTTACATTTCGGTTTAATATCCCATCATACCCCTCGAACGAAAAGATGCCCGAAAAAATAGGTTTACAAACGATTTCTGAGGCAACCGAAAGTTTATCTATAACTTGAGTCAACTGTGTTGCCTCTGTAATGCGAGATTTTACCTGTCTTATACCAAAACCTGTTAAAAAGCTTGAAAAGCTTTTTATAGTGCCGAAGGTGCTTCCGTTTTTTATGAGACGTCACATCGCGCTTTCACACGCCGTGCGTGCGAAAGCCTGAGAAGAATTCTTGTTCAGGTACACGCCCCGGCCAAAAAATAATTGCAATTTATTTGCCGCCTGCGGGCGGAAAACTCTGCGAGGCTTTTAATATTTTTTCGTTAGGCTAAGGAAAAGACGGGATTTTGTAACAGTTTCGTTAATAATTGCCCGCCCCTCTTGCGCGCGGCGCTTTAGAATGTTAAAATTCTTTAAAATGTTTTTTACAGTTGCGTAACAACTGACTTATAATGCGCAAGGAGCGAAACGATTATGCCCAAATTCAGCGTAAAGAAGCCGCTGACGGTGTTCGTGGCGGTGCTGGCGATTCTGGTATTGGGTGTGGTGGCCTATTTGAAGATGACCCCCGACCTGATGCCCAACATGGACTTCCCCTATGTGATCCTGGTGACCACCGACCCCGGGGCCAGCCCCGAAACTGTGGAGGCCGACATCACCAAGCCCCTGGAGCAGTCCATGGCCACCCTGGACCGCATCAAGAACGTCACCTCCAGCTCCATGGACAGCGTGTCCATGGTGGTGCTGGAGTTTGAGGACGGGGTGAATATGGACACCGTCAGCGTGGATATCCAGCAGAAGATCAACCAGCTGAAGGGCTCCTGGGGCGACACCGTGGGCGACCCCTATGTGCTGAAAATGAACCCCTCCATGCTGCCGGTGCAGGTGGCGGCCCTGTCCTATGACGGCAAGGACATCACCCAGCTGTCGGACTTCGTCAACGACACCCTGTCCCCCAAGCTGGAGGGCATCACCGGCGTGGCCAGCGTCACCGTCAGCGGCACGGTGGAGCGTCAGCTGCACGTGATCCTCAGCCAAAAGAAGCTGGATGCTCTGTCCCAGCGGCTGTCCGATGCCATTGCGAAGCAGTTGGACGACGCAGCAGGGCAGCTGGCCTCCGCCCGGGGCCAGGTCAACAGCGCCAAGGCTGCTATCCGCAGCGCCGAGGAATCCGCCGTCCGGGACGCCGTGACCCAGGCCCTTACCACCATCCAGGACAGTCTGAAAACCATGCGGGACAGCCGGGACCAGCTCCAGGACAACCTCCGGGAGCTGGCGGATATTCAGCGGAAGAAGGCCCGGCTAGAGGCGGAAAACGCCCCGTATCAGGCGAAGATCGAGGCCATCCGCCAGAACCCCTCCATGACGGAGGAGGAAAAGCAGGCGGCCATCGCCGAAATCGAAAGTGATCCCGAATACGTCCGCATCCAGGCGGAGCTGGCGGCGCTGGACCTGCGCATGGCGGCCCTGGGTGTCAAGTGGGACGAGGCCGTCCAGCGGGCCAAGGAGTGGCAGAAGCAGCTGGAGGAGCTGGAAAAGCAGCTGCGCGACCTGGAGACCGACGAGGGCGTGGCCAAGCTGGCGGACCAGGTATCCGCCGGGGTCCTGACCATGACCGACGCCGTGAACCAGATCATCTCCGCCAACATCCAGCTGGACAGCGCCCTGAGCCAGATCGACCAGGGCCTCCAGACCCTGGAGGAATCCCGCTCCACCGCCCTGAGCCAGGCGGACCTGTCCTCCAGCCTGAGCCTACCCACCATCACCGCCCTGCTGACGGCCCAGAACTTCTCCATGCCCGCCGGATATCTGAAGGAGGACGGCGTCAACTACATGGTCTCCGTGGGCGATGCCATCGACACCCGGCAGGACCTGGAGGACCTGGTGCTCTTTGACCTAGGAATGGACGGCATCGACCCCATCCGCATGAAGGACGTGGCCGACGTGGCCATCACCGACAACTCCTCGGAGATCTACGACAAGCTCAACGGCAAGGACGGCGTCATCGTCTCCCTCAACAAGCAGTCCACCTACGCCACGGCGGAGGTGTCCAACAACATCAACAGCCGCTTCCGGGAGCTGGAGGCGGAGTACGAGGGGCTTTCCTTCGTACCCCTGATGGACCAGGGGGACTACATATACCTTATCATCAACTCCATTCTGTCGTCTCTGGGCTGGGGCGCACTGTTCGCGGTGCTGATCCTGTACCTGTTCCTGCGGGACCTGCGGCCCACGGTGATCACCCTGTGCTCCATCCCCATCAGCGTGATCTTCGCCGTGGTGCTGATGTACTTCTCCGGCGTTACCATCAACATGATCTCCCTGTCGGGCCTGGCCGTGGCGGTGGGCATGCTGGTGGATAACTCCGTGGTGGTCATTGAGAATATCTACCGTCTGCGCTCCAAGGGAGCCACCGTCATCCAGGCGGCGGTATCCGGGGCCCGGCAGGTGCTGGGCGCCATCGTGGCCTCCACCCTGACCACCGTGTGCGTGTTCCTGCCCATCGTATTCGTGGAGGGCATCACCAAGCAGCTGTTCACGGACCTGGCCCTGACCATGACCTATTCCCTGCTGGCCAGCCTCATTGTGGCCCTGACCCTGGTGCCCGCCATGGCCGCCGGTATGCTCCGCAAGGAGAAGCCCCAGAAGCCGGGACTGCTGGATAAGGTCTACCCCGCCTATCGCAAGGCGGTGTCCTGGTCCATCCACCACAAGCTGGTGGTGCTGGGGGTGTCCCTGCTGCTGCTGGTGGGCTCCGCCGGAGCCGCCCTGGCCCGGGGCTTTGCCTTTATGCCCAATATCGACATGAACACCGTGAACCTGACCATCTCCATGCCCGAGGGCTGCACCCGGGAGCAGGCGGTGGCCCTGGCGGACGAGGCCCTGCAGCGCATCGCCGCCGTGGACAACGTGGAAACCGTGGGCGCGATGATGTCCTCCGCCTCCGGCGCCGGGAGCATGGACATGACCAGCATGATGACCGCCGGCGGCGGGGAATACGACGTCACCGCCTACATCACCCTGCCGGAGGGGGCCTCCGGCGCGGAGGCCGGCAAGCAGATGGAGGCCGCCTGCGCCGGTATGGACTGCACCGTCACCGCCTCCGGCGCCATGGACACCTATATGTCCTACCTCACCGGCAGCGGCATCACCCTGAACGTCTATGGCGACGACATGGAGCAGATGCAGTCCGCCGCCCGTGACCTGGCGGCGAAGCTGGCCACCGTCCCCGGCACGGAAAACGTGTCCGACGGCCTGGAGCAGGCGGCCGCCGCCCTGCACCTGTCCGTGGACCGCAACGCCGCCATGGAGAAGGGCCTCACCGTGGCCCAGGTGTACATGGCCGTGGCCTCCGCCCTGACGGACACCGACAGCTCCCTGTCCCTGACCCTGGACGGGCTGGACGTCAGCGTGTCCATCCAGTCCCCGGAGGAGAGCCGCATGACCCGGGAGAAGCTCCTGGATCTTCAGATCGACCCATCCTCCGCCTCCGCCATGAGCAGCATGATGAGCAGCGCTTCTGCAAACAGCTCCATGGGAAGCATGAGCGGCATGTCTAGTATGAGCGGCATGAGCGCAAGCGCCTCCGGCAGCACCCAGAGCGGCAAGTCCGTCCGTCTGGGGGACATCGCCCAGCTGGAGGAGACCGTCAGCCTGAACACCATCAACCGGGACCAGCAGCGGCGGTATATCACCGTGTCCGCCGACGTGGCCGACGGCTATAACGTCACCAAGGTCACCTCCGCCGCCGAAAAGATCATCGGCCAGGCGGAGCTGCCCCAGGGCGTCACCGCCGCCTTCCAGGGGGAGAACGAGGCCATCATGGACGCCATCCGGCAGCTGCTGCTGATGCTGCTGCTGGGCATCGTGCTGGTGTATCTGGTGATGGTGGCCCAGTTCCAGTCCCTGCGCTCGCCGCTGATCGTCATGTTCACCATCCCCCTGGCCTTCACCGGCGGCTTCCTGGCCCTGCTGCTGGCGGGGGTGGAGGTCAGCGTCATCTCCCTGATCGGCTTTGTGATGCTGGTGGGTGTCATTGTCAACAACGGCATCGTCCTGGTGGACTACATCAACCAGCTGCGGCTGGAGGGTATGGGCCGCCGGGAGGCCATCATCGAGGCCGGCGTCACCCGTCTGCGGCCCATTCTCATGACGTCCCTGACCACCATTCTGGGCCTGATCGTTATGGCCTTCGGCAACAACGTGGGCACGGCGCTGATGCAGCCGGTGGCCCTGGTGTGCATCGGCGGCCTGCTGTATGCCACGCTGATGACCCTGCTGGTGGTGCCGTGTATGTACGACATTCTCAGCCGCCGGGACCTGCGGAAGGTGGACGAGGAGGAGCTGAAGCTCCTGGATATGTGAAAAATAAGCGCAAAAAAGCAGCCGCTAGGCTGCTTTTTTGCGCTTATTTTTTCGCTTACAGGATGATCACCGGCCCGGCGGCGGTCAGACGGCCCTCCCGGACGGTGACGGACTCGCCGGTCAGGGCGTTTTCATAATTGCCGTCGGCCAGGGGGACGGCGGCCGTCCCCGGTCGGCCCGCCAGGGGGAACACGCCCACCGCCAGGTGTTGGCCGTCCCGGTAGTCGGCCACGGCCAGGCCCTGCGCGTCGTCGGCCTCCACATGGAAGGCGGCGTCCGTGGGCAGGCGCTTTTTGATGTCGTACAGCTTCCGCAGCAGGGGGGACAGGTCCTCCCCGGTCCAGTCGATGGGCTCCCGCTCAAACAGGGAGGGCGTATGGACGGCAGAGACCTCCTGCCCGGCATAGAGCAGGGTAGTCCCCTTCTGGAAATAGCTCAGGGCCGTCCAGGCTAGCAGGCTGTCCCGGTTGGGGAAGCGGTCCGCCGCCCGGCGCTGGTCGTGATTTTCCAGGCAGCTGAGCTTGTTGTACCAGGTGGGAAAGCTCAGCTCCTGATAGCTCAGGGCGGCAAAATACCGGCTCAGGGGCATGGTCCCGCCGGTGGCTCCCTCATACAGGGGCCAGATGTCGTAGGGGTACAGAATGTCGAACACGTCAAACAGCTCGTTGTCCGTGGCGGCGTACAGCCCCTGGCGGCGGAAGGCCAGGATGTGGTCCAGGTGGACGCTCTCCCCCAGCCAGATGGCCCCGGGGCGCACCCGCTCCACCGCCTGCCGGGCCTTGCGCCAGAACGCCACCGGCACGGTGCTGGCCACGTCGCAGCGGAAACCGTCCACATACTGGGCCCAATAGCACAGGGACTCGATCTGATAATCCCACAGGCCGGGAACGGCGTAGTCCAGGTCCACCACATCGGTCCAGTCCCCCACCTTATTGCCCCGGCTGCCGTCGGGCTTGTGATAGTAATACTCCGGGTGCAGGGCCACCAGGGTGGCGTCCGGGGAGGTGTGGTTATACACCACGTCGATGATGCACTTCATGCCATTATCGTGAATGGCGTCCACCAGGTGGAGGAAGTCCTCCAGGGTGCCATACTCCGGGTTCACCGTGCGGTAGTCCCGGTTGGCATAGGGGCAGCCCATGCTGCCCTTGCGGTTGGCTTCCCCGATGGGGTGGATGGGCATCAGCCACAGGATGTCCGTGCCCAGGGCCCGGATCCGGGGCAGATCCGGCTCCACGGCCCGGAAGGTGCCCTGGGGCGTGTGGCTGCGGACGTACAGCTCATAGATCACGCTGCGGCGCAGGGCGGGATTGGTTTCAAGGGACATGGCAAATACCTCCCAGAGAATTATTTGAGACTGTCGAAAAACTCGGAAATCTTCCGCCATCGGAAAGGAAGATAGTTACGAAAGAAACCCATCAGGGGTGTCTTTCGTTTGCAATCACAGGTTTTTCAGAACTTTTTAAGTTCTGAAAAACCGCACTCAGCTTGTCAAAAAGGCTTTTTTGACAAGCTGAGAATTATTTCAGGGTGCTGCTGTTGTTCAGCACACCGGTGCTGTACAGAAACAGCACGTCCTGATCGGTGAAGGTCAGATAACGGCCCAGCTGGGTGGGGGACAGATAGCGGATATCCACCAGAGTGACCCTGCTGTAGCCCTCCAGCAGCAACGGGGCCAGGCTGGAGGCGAAGGAATCCCGGAAGATCACCAGCTCCCGGTCCGTCCGGGCGTTGGGACTCTCCACCGTCAGCAGGGACACGGACCCGGACAGAAACAGCTCATACGGGTCGCTGCCCCGGGCCTTTTCCAGGTCGTACACCGGGCCTTCCCCGCCGGTCTCATAATTGGTGACCCGGCAGGCGGCGATGGTGTCGTTGGTGAGATAGCGCAGGGTCTCCCCGGCCAGGGGCAGGGCCGCGTACCCGGAATACACCCCATAGAAGGGGCGGTCCAGGGTCACCTCCGTGTAATCCGCGGCGGCGTCCGCCCCCATGGCGGCGGCCAGATACCGGGCCGCGGCAGGAAGCCGCTCCTGCCGCCAGTGGGTGTCGGTGCGGTAATAGTCCTCCAGGGTCAGCCGGTCAAACAGGTCGATATACGTCATCTCCGGCGTGCCCTCCCGCAGCCGGGACACCAAGGCGTCATAGTCCATGGCCGGGCGGCCGGAGGCCGGGGCCAGGAAATACCCCTTGTCCGGGATCACGGAGAGATAGACGTTGGCCTCCGTCCCGGCCAGATAGGTGTCGTACACATACTGGAAGCGCTGGGCGGCCCGGTCCACGGAACCGGTGTTCAGGGGGAAGTCCAGCTTGGCGGCATAGCCCCCGGAGAGATACACCCCGTCCACGTCCCGCTGGCCCAGCAGGTCATAGGACACCAGGGAGCGCAGGGTACGGAACTGCTCCCGCAGGGGGAACTGGTCGGCGGCGGCGTGCTCCAGCTTGCCGGCATACTGGCCGGACAGGAAGCCGGAGACGGTAAGCTCCGGCCACTGGGCCAGGGGGCGGCGCTCCGCCTGGGACACGTCCCCCGGGGTCCGCAGCAGGCCCCACAGGCCGAAGCCCGCCAGAAAGCCCGCCAGCAGGCACACGGTGATGATTTGCTTGGTCTTCATGTGCACCTCCTCAGAACCGGAAATACAGGAAGGGATTGGCGGAGCCGCTGACCAGAAACGCCGTGCACACCGCCAGCAGGGCCAGCAGCGCCGCAGGCTCCAGCGCGTCCAGCACCCGCCCGGCCCGTCCGGCGGCGATCCGGCGGCACAGGGCGGCAGGCAGCGGCGTGGAGCCAAGGGCAGCGATCAGCAGCACCGGGGCATAGCTGCGCAGATAGTAGAGGGCGCCGCTGTCCCACAGGGGCAGGCCCCCCAGGCCCAGCAGGCCCCCGGCAGTCCCCAGGGCGGCGGGGACAGACGCGGCATCAAACAGCACGAAGCTGAAAAGCGCCGCCAGCAGCACATACACATGGCCCAGCAGCGGGACACGCTTCAGCCACCGGCCCAGAAACAGCTTTTCCAGCAGCAGGAACGCGGCAAAATACAGGCCCCAGGCCACGAAGTTCCAGGCGGCCCCGTGCCACAGGCCCGTCAGGCCCCACACGATCACCAGGTTCCGCACCCAGCGTCCCAGCCGCACCCGGTTGCCGCCCAGGGGGATATACACATAGTCCCGGAACCAGGACCCCAGACTGATGTGCCAGCGCCGCCAGAATTCCGTGAGACTGCCGGACACAAAGGGATAGCGGAAGTTCTCGGCAAAGCGGAAGCCCATGATGCGGCCCAGGCCGATGGCCATGTCACTGTAGCCGGAGAAGTCGAAGTACACATGGAGCATATACGCCGCGGCGTACAGCCAGGTCAGTAGCACCGTTTTCTGCCCGCTCTGCTGATACACCGTCACCAGCTCATACAGGACGTTGGCAAGCAGTACCTTTTTCCCCAGGCCCAGCACAAAGCGGCGGGCCCCCAGAGCCGCGTCCTGCACCGTGTGGGTGCGGCTTCGCAGCTGGGGGGCCACGTCGGCGTAGCGGACGATGGGGCCCGCCACCAGCTGGGGGTACATGGCGATATACGCCGCCAGGTCAATGAGGTTCCGCTGGGCCGGGGCGTCCCCCCGGTACACGTCGATGACATAGCTGAGGATCTGGAAGGTATAGAAGCTGATGCCGATGGGCAGGGCCATCCGCAGCAGAGGCACCGACAGGCCGGTGACGGCGTTGAAGCCGGAGATCAGGAAGTCGGCATACTTACAGTAGGCCAGCATCCCCAGGCTCAGCACGGCGGACAGGGTCAGCAGCAGCCGCTTCCGCCGGGGATACCGCTCCATGAGCCGGGCGGCGGCATAGCCCTGTAAAATGGCGGCGGCCATAAACAGCACAAATCGGGGCTCGCCCCAGGCGTAGAACACCAGACTGCACAGCAGCAGCGCGGCGTTTTTCAGCCGCCGGGGGACCAGGAAGTAAAGCCCCAGGGCGCAGGGAAGAAAATAAAAGAGAAACGGCAGACTGGAAAACAGCATGGCTGCGGCGGATTACTGGAGGGGCTCGTCGCAGGCGGTCTGAACGCCGGTGTAGGTGGCGGTCATGGTGTTGACAAAGTCGTCCACCAGGTCGTCGGCGCCGAACAGCGCCACTACATACTCGCCATAGGTGAGGACCACCAGCTTGTCAGGGAAGCCGCACATCCACTGGGTGTTCTGGACATTCTGGCGCAGAGCGTCGGCCACAGCGGAGACGTCGCCGCTGTTTTTCACATGGAACGCGCCGCAGGTAAAGCTGTTGGCGTTCATCATGTGGGTCAGCGACGCGGCGTCGTCAATGAGATCGGCCTTGTCGGCGGGGAAGTGCAGCATATAGTCCAGATTGTCGGCATCGTCCACCGGGAAAGCGCCGGGGGCGTTGTCTACGGGGTTATCCAGGCTGCCGCCCACCACGGAGAACTTCTCGCTTTCGGGATAGGCGTTCCACACGGCGGTCAGCAGGTCCACGGCGCTGACGGGGAAGCCGCCGTTGACGTCGCCGCCCTTCTGGGAGGAGCAAGCCGCCAGGGACAGGACCATCACCAGGGCCAGCAGCATAGTGAGAAACTTTTTCATACTAAAAATACTCCTTTGTTATCGTTTTCAAAAGCCATCCGTGCATTTTTGAAGGGCTATTGGCAATGCATCATATCATATTCCCGGCGAAAAGGCAAGCCAGGACGCAAAGATTTTATCAAAAAGGTGTCCCCCACCCCTGTGCTCCCCCATACTTTACAAATCCTTTACTTGACGCAGGGGGCCGGGCCTGGTATAATATTTCCAATCGAATACCGCTGTGAGGGAGTAATTCCGCCCCGCTTTGGGGTTAGGCAGTTTCGTCAAAACGGCGCTTCTGCGCCCGGACTGCTTTGAAAGAATGAGACTCATGCATAGGCCTTGCCTGTGCATGAGTCTTTTATTTTCCTCCGGCGGGTATGATCCTACTATAAGGAGTGAAGCGTATGCACAAGGAGTACAACCAATCCCCCCGGCAGGTCCTGGAGGACCTGCACGCCGCCGAGACCGGCCTTTCCGGCCGGGAGGCGGAGACCCGCCTGGGGCAGTACGGCCCCAACCGTCTGCGGGAGGCCCCCAAGGCCACCCTGCTTCAGCGTTTTCTGCAGCAGCTGAAGGACCCCATGCTGCTGATCCTCATGGCCGCCGCCGCCGTGTCCGCCGTCACCAACTACCTGTCCCATGAGCCCTTCACCGAGGTGCTGATCATCCTGGCGGTGGTGCTGCTGAACGCCGTTCTGGGCGTGGTCCAGGAGAGCAAGGCCGAGGCCGCCATCGAGGCTCTGCAAACCATGACCGCCGCCACCAGCAAGGTCCTGCGGGGCGGCTCCGTCACGGAGCTGGAGAGCAGCCGCCTGGTACCCGGCGATATCGTCCTGCTGGAGGCCGGGGACGCGGTCCCCGCCGACGGACGGCTGCTGGCCTGTGCCTCCCTGCAAATTGAGGAGGCCGCCCTCACCGGCGAAAGCGTCCCCTCCGCCAAGTCCCCGGAGGCCCTTACCGGCGAGGTGACCCTGGGCGACCGCCGCAACATGGCCTATATGGGCTCCACCGTGGCCTACGGCCGGGGCCGCATGGTGGTCACCGCCACCGGCATGGACACGGAGATGGGCAAGATCGCCGGCGTCCTGGCCCGGACGGAGCAGGAGGAGACGCCGCTGCAAAAGAAGCTGACCCAGCTGGGCAAGACCCTGTCCTGGCTGGTGCTGGGCATCTGCGTGTTCATCTTCGTGTTTGACCTGATCGTGGCCGGGGACTTCTCCCTGTCCGGCATCCTGGAGACCTTCATGGTGGCCGTGTCCCTGGCGGTGGCCGCCATTCCCGAGGGCCTGGCCACGGTGGTAACGGTGGTGCTCAGCATCGGCGTCACCCGCATGAGCCGCCGCAATGCCGTGATCCGCCGCCTGACGGCGGTGGAGACCCTGGGCTGTACCCAGGTGATCTGTTCCGACAAAACCGGCACCCTGACCCAGAACAAGATGACCGTGGTGGACCACACCGGGGACACCGCCCTGCTGGCCTCCGCCATGGCCCTGTGCAGTGACGCCGTCCTGAACCCCGACGGCTCCGTCCAGGGAGAGCCTACGGAGGCGGCCCTGGTATCCTTCGCCGCAGAAAATCAACTGCCCAAGCCCCAATTGGAGCAGGAGCGCCCCCGCATCGGCGAGGCCCCCTTCGACTCCGGCCGCAAGATGATGTCCACCATTCACCGGACCCCCCGGGGCGTGGTGCAGTATACCAAGGGCGCGCCGGATCAGGTGCTGGCCCGCTGCACCCACTATTGGGAGGGCGGACAAGCCCTGCCCATGACCGACGACCGCCGCCGGGAAATTCTGGCGGATAACCACCGCATGGCCGCCCAGGCCCTGCGGGTGCTGGCCGCCGCCAGCCGCCCCTGGCCCGATGGTGCGCCCCAGGATCAGTCCCCCGCGCACTTAGAGCAGGAACTCTGCTTCATCGGCCTTACCGGCATGATCGACCCGGTGCGGCCCCAGGTGAAGCCCGCCATCGAGGAGTGCCGCCAGGCGGGCATCCGCCCGGTGATGATCACCGGCGACCACCAGGACACCGCCGTGGCCATCGCCCGCCAGCTGGGCATTCTCTCCGACCCCTCCCAGGCCATCACCGGCGCGGCGCTGGACGCCCTCAGCGATGAGGAGCTTACTCAAAACGTGGACCGCTACAGCGTCTATGCCCGGGTCCAGCCGGAGCACAAGGTTCGCATCGTCAGCGCCTGGCGCCGCCGGGGAGCCGTCACCGCCATGACCGGCGACGGCGTCAACGACGCCCCCTCCATCAAGTCCGCCGATATCGGCATCGGCATGGGCATCACCGGCACCGACGTCACCAAAAACGTGGCGGACATGGTCCTCTCCGACGACAACTTTGCCACCATCGTGGGCGCCGTGGCCGAGGGCCGCCGCATTTACGACAACATCCGCAAGGCCATCGGCTTCCTGCTGGCCAGCAACATGAGCGAGGTGCTGGGGGTGTTCTTCTCCGCCCTGCTGGGCTTCACCCTCCTCAACCCCGTCCATCTGCTGTTCATCAACCTCATCACCGACTGCTTCCCGGCCCTGGCCCTGGGCATGGAGCGCCCGGAGCCGGACATCATGCGCCGCCCGCCCCGCTCCGCCAAGGACGGCATCTTCTCCGGCGGCCTGGGCTTCGACATCGCCTATCAGGGCATCCTCATCACCGTCATCACCATGGCCTCCTACATCATCGGCCACTGCATGGAGGCGGGATGCTTTGAAATGCCCCGGGGCGTCTCCCCCCACGGCATGACCATGGCCTTTTTGACCATGAGCATGTGCGAGATTTTCCACAGCTTCAATATGCGCTCCCAGCGGCGCAGTGTGTTCACCCTCCGGGGCCACAACAAGGTCCTCTGGGCCGCCATGCTGGGCTCCCTGGTCCTGACCACCGTGGTGCTGGAGGTGCCGCCCATCGCCAACGCCTTCGGCTTCACCCCCGTCAGCTGGACGGAGTACGGCATCGCCCTGGCCCTGGCGGTGCTGGTGATTCCCGTCGTGGAGCTGGTAAAGCTCATCCAGCGCAGACTGGGCAAGTAAACAAAACCGGCTCCGGCGCGACGCGCCGGAGCCGGTTTTCACATTCCAACAATTACCCCTGCCGCTCCAGGCAGGTCTGATAGGTATCCCACAGGTCGTCGTTCATCTCGAACACCGTGCGCCCCAGGCGCACGCCCTTGGCCGTCCGGCTGTGCAGGCACACGGCGCACAGCTCGTCCTCCTGACTGCACCGGCCATAGGCCAGCAGGGTCCGGGGGTCCTTCCTGGCCCACTGGCCCAGGGTCACCGTCTCCCCGCAGTAGGGGCACTGCACCTCCGTCATGGCCGGATCCTCCTGGCCCTGGGCCAGGGAGGCATACACCCGCCCCTGCACCAGTCCGGCCGCCCGGTCCTGGGGATACTGCACATACCGCAGGCCGTATTCGTCCATGCACCCGTCCAGGTCCATCCGCCCGCAGATCTGCACGGTATTCCGCGCATCGTTCAGGGCGTCGTGGGCACGGTCCGGGGTCAGCTTCAGCAGCTCCATCGCCCGCTCCAGGGAGCATTGCCGGTCATCCCGCATGATCTCGTGGCCGAAGATCCGCTGCAAATCATAGCAGCAGGGCATTTCCGCGTCCATTCCGTGCATCAGCAGGTTGTCCATCAGCACCGGAATGTCGTCCGGTCCCCAGGTACACAGGCAGCAATTCTCCCCGCACCATTCCATGAAATCGGCATAGGCCCGGGGAAATTCCGGGGCCTTTTCCAGGTCCTGTGCCCGAATTTTCGTCAGCTGCACCACGTCGCCGTTCATGCGGGGATAAAACCGGGGGCGGATGAAGGTCTTGAAGCTGCCGGTCTCCCGGAACCGCTCATCCAGCCGCAGGGCCCCGATCTCAATGATCTCCGAGTCGAAGAAAAACGGCTCCCGTATGGCGCTGTCCGGATTCAACGGCTGGTTCCACTCCAGGTCCAGAACGATATAGGAAAAATCAGCCACGTCTGGCAGCTTCCAGGGCCTTGCCCTTGCGCTCGGCCTCCCGGAACTCCTCCTGGGACTGGGCCATGGCCTGGGCCAGCAGCTGATCGGCCACGGACTTCAGGTCCATCTTCAGCACCTGGTCAATGACCTCCTGCTGCTTTTCCTGGTCCACGCCGTAGATGGTCATGCCGCAGGACAGGAACCGACGCAGCTTCTGCTCCATGGTGAAGCTCCGGTCGCACTTGCGGGCCATGAAGCTGCGCAGCATGCCGGAGGTAGCCAGCTCCAGCTCATAGAAATCCTGCCGGGTATAGCCGGGATGCTCCTTCCCGAACAGCTCCACCAGCTTGTCCGTCACCACCTGGTGTATATAGTTGGCGGTGGCCGCATAGGAGTACGAGGAGACATACAGCTCCCGCAGCCCCTCGGTCTTTTCGGCAATATACAGCTGGATGGCAGGCTCCACGGCGTAGAACATCACCGGGTCATAGTCCTTCCCCAGCAGCTCGTGCGTAACGGCGAACTGCTTTTCGTACATCCACTTGGTCAGCTTCAGCAGCAGCGCCTCCTTGTTGGCAAATACTGCAAAAAACGCGGACGGGGACATACCCGCTGCCTGCGCAATGGCGGCGGTGGTGGTCCGTTCATATCCGTTTTCCAAAAACAGCCTGATGGCTGCATAGGTCATCCGATTCTCTCTTTCGGCGACCTTGGGCTGTGCTCCTCTCGGCATAGCGTCCTCCTTTACAACCGTTTGAACGATTTTCCATCCTGACAGAGTATAATATTGTATATTAGCAACAAAGCTATACTACATTAAGGTTAGGGCTTCCTACCTGTTAAGTTAGTATTTTAACATATCTTTTATTGTTTTTCAATGGGCGACACAAAAATTTTAGAAATTGTTTTTCTGTGATATATTGCTGGATTTTCTTTCGGAAATCCCACATAATGTGGCATTTGTGCCACGCGATTGTGCACACGCTGCGGACACTTTTCTTTGCTGTGTCGCCTGCCTTCGGTTTATAAACAGCGCCAGCCGATTCCGAAAAGCGGAATCGGCTGGCGTGACAGCTGTGCGGCGGCTGTATATATATATATATATATATACAAGCTTGCGCGGCGGTTATTTACTTGAGACTTTAGTTCTGAAAAACCGCACGCAGCTTGTCAAAAAAGACTTTTTTGACAAGCTGATTTACTTGATGATCTCGCCGGCGGCTTCCTTGGCCCGGATCTCCTTCATGGCGTCCTTGTGGCTCAGGTTCACCCGGCCCTTCTCGTCGATCTCGGTGACCTTGACCCACATCATGTCGCCCACCTTGCAGGCGTCCTCCACCTTCTCGATGCGCTTGTCCGCCAGCTTGGAGATGTGTACCAGGCCGTCCTTGCCGGGAGCCAGCTCCACGAAGGCGCCGAAGGTCATCAGGCGCACCACGCGGCCGTAGTACAGCTGGCCCACCTCGGGCACGAACACAATGTCGTCGATGCACTTCTTGGCGGTGGCGCAGCTTTCGGCGTCGGGGGAGGCAATGTGGATGGTGCCGTCGTCGTCGATGTCGATCTTGGCGCCGGACTCGGCCACGA
>OODG01001639.1_pt1 | contig 14986 bp, 9 predicted proteins | sample 1671621 | NCBI WGS metagenome assembly OODG01 (sample SAMN06348175, study PRJEB24527) | human gut metagenome | biome: human gut; feature: ankylosing spondylitis patient; material: feces | host: Homo sapiens | place: China | collected 2015-10 | reverse complement strand
TCGGCAAAAAAGTTGTTTTCGTTGACGACTGCATCGGCGAAAAAGTGGAAGCTGCCAGCGTGGGCATCAGCGCCGCCGTCATCGGCTTTGCCACATGGTACGCCTGCCGTTCCAGTCTGGCTGAAAAGACCGCAGCTTTGCTGCTGCCCCGGGCCCCCGTGGCGGGCAAGCGCATCCTGATGGAGCGCATCACCCCGCTGTGGTCCCGGATGTCCTTCTCCCAAAAGACCACCGCCCGCAACCTGTTCCGGTATAAAAAGCGGTTCTTCATGACCGTGCTGGGCGTGGCGGGCTGTACCGCGCTGCTGCTTATCGGCTTTGGCATACAGGATTCCCTGCTGCCCATCGTCACAAAGCAGTCTACGGAGCTGACCCACAACGATATGTCCATCACCCTCAGCGACCCCAAAGCCCTGACCATGGAGCAGGGGCTGGCAGAGGAGCTGGATAGCAACAGCGCCGTGCAGAACTGGGGCGCGGTGTATACCAAATCCACCACCATCTACAATGCCGAAGGCGAGAGCGCCAGCGTGAGCATCGTGGCTACCGCCAAGGACAGCGACCTGACCCGGTACGTCACCTTCCGCACCCGCAAGGGGCACAAGGCCATCAGCTTTGACAGCGGCAGCGCCATCCTGACCGAAAAGACCGCCGAGAACTTGGGCCTGCACACCGGCGATACCTTCTGGGTGGAGAACACCGAGGGTGCCCGGGTGGAGCTGACCCTGACCGGCATCACGGAAAACTATATGTTCACCCGGCTGTACCTCCCCCGCGCACAGCTGGAAAGCCTGCTGGGCACGGAGGATATCCCGTGGAACACGGTCTACGGGCAGACCACCTGCACCGATGCTGCCGGGTACAACGCCCTGCGCACCGACCTGCTGGACTGCAACTATGTCAGCGGCATCAGCTTTACCGAGGACACCACCGAACTGTTCGATAACCTCATCGTCAGTCTGGGCTATGTGGTGGTGCTGATCATCATCTGTGCGGCGGCACTGGCGGCTGTGGTGTTGTATAACCTCATCAGCGTCAACCTTGGAGAGCGCAAAAAGGAGCTGGCGACCATCAAGGTGCTGGGCTTCTACGATCAGGAGGTGTACCGCTACATCTTCCGCGAGATCGAGCTGCTGGCGCTTATCGGCTCCGGCGTGGGTCTGGCACTGGGGGTGCCGCTGCACAAGTTCATTGTGTTGACCGTGGAGATGGATCAGCTCATGTTCATCCGCACCATCGCCCCCCGCAGCTACCTGCTGGCGGTGGCGCTGACCATGGTGTTTACCGTGGTGGTCTGCTTTGTCATGCGGCGGCACGTCCGGCGCATCAGCATGGTGGAAAGCATGAAGGCTCCGGAGTAATTACAAAAGCAAAACCATAAAAAGCACCCCCTGCGGTCTGTACGGGCAGACCGCAGGGGGTGCTTAGTCTTTTATACGCTCAGGGAATCAGAGGAACACATACTTGAGGATGAACAGCACGGTGAGCACATACATCAGCGGGCTGATCTTCTTCTCCTTGGCCTTGCCGGTGATCACATTGATGATGGTCCAGGAGATGATGCCGATGGCGATACCCTCGGAGATGCTGTAAGCGGTGGGCATAGCCAGAATGGTCAGGAAGGCGGGGATGCCCTCGCTGGGATCATTGAAGTCGATCTTGATGGCAGAACCCATCATGTAGAAGCCCACGATGATCAGAGCCGGAGCGGTAGCAAAGCTGGGGATGGTGAGGAACAGCGGGCTGAAGATGGTAGCCAGCAGGAACAGCACGCCGGTGGTCATAGCGGTCAGACCGGTGCGGCCGCCCTCGGTAACGCCGGAGGCGCTCTCCACGAAGGTGGTGGTGGTGGAAGTACCCAGCACAGCGCCCACGCAGGTACCGATGGAGTCTGCCATCAGTGCGCCCTTGATGTTGGGCAGACGGCCGTCCTTGTCCAGCATATCAGCCTTGGAGGCCACGCCGATCAGGGTGCCCAGCGTGTCGAACAGGTCCACAAAGAGGAAGGAGAACATCACGGCGAAGAAGTTCAGCAGGCCGACACCGGAGAAGTCGGTCTTGAACACCTGACCAAAGGTCTCGCCCAATGCGGAGAAGTCAAAGCTGACAAAGGCGGTGGGGATGACGGAGTACATACCGGCATCCACATCGGGGACGTAGATACCGGTCAGCTCGCACACGATGCCCAGCAGCCAAGTGATCAGGATGCCGTACAGGATGCCGCCCTTGACCTTTTTGACCAGCAGAATGGCGGTGATGACCACACCCAGCAGAGCAAGGATGGCGCCCACGCCCACGCTGTGGAAGGTTGCGCCCTTGAAGTGCTGGTAGGTGACCAGCGTGGAATCGCTGTTGACGATCAGCTTGGCGTTCTGCAGGCCGACAAAGGCCACGAACAGGCCAATGCCCACGCTGACGGCGCTCTTCAGGGTCATGGGAATGGCATTGAAGATGCCCTCGCGCACATTGGTCAGGGACAGTGCAATGAAGATGACGCCCTCAACAAAGACGGCCATCAGAGCCAGCTGCCAGCTGTAACCCATGGTCAGCACGACCGTGTAGGCAAAGTAGGCGTTCAGGCCCATGCCGGGAGCCAGGGCAAAGGGGTAGTTGGCCAGCACAGCCATCAGTGCGGTGGCAATAAAGGATGCCAGCGCGGTGGCAATCAGCACAGCCTTGGAATCCATGCCTGCTGCGGACAGGATGTTGGGGTTGACGGCAAGGATGTAAGCCATGGTCATGAAGGTGGTGATACCGGCCATGATCTCGGTCTTTACATCGGTGTGGTTTTCTTTCAGGTGAAAGAACTTTTCTAACATGAGAAACCTCCTGCTTCCAATAAAACACTCCGCCGGTTGCGGACGGCGGAGAAAGAACAGCTCCCATTCTATCAGCTGAAAACGTTTTTGTCCACACCAGAAACACACAAATTTCGCAATTTGTTCAAATTTTCTTAAATAAGTATGACTTATCTCACAAAAAGTCTAGCATATTTTAGTGATTTGGACGGAATGCAGGCGATATGTGCAGAAAAAATGTGTGAGGGAAAAAAGTAGTTCCGAAACACCCGCAGGGTGTTTCGGAACTACAAATAAAATATTTTTTACAAATTACCGGCGCTTACAGCGTCTCTACCCGGTCGAACAGATCCTTTGCGGCTTCCACGGCGTCTTTGCTGCCAAAGGCCACCCGCACGCCGCCGGACAGCACGTCAGACAGGGCGGCGGCCTGTGCCTTGAGCAGGGCAGCGTCCACGCTGCACAGCGCCTTGCGGTCGGCGGCGCGCATCTCGTCCGTGATGCCGCAGAAGTACCGGTGATCCAGCTCCCGGGCGGCGGCACGCGCCTTGCGGGGCGTGTCCAGCTTGGCAGCAGTGCCCACGATGAATTCGTCCAGATCCCGGGCGGTGTAGTCCCGGGCGGCAAGGGCGGCGGGGGCGTTTGCAAAGGTCTCGTAGCTTTCCCGCAGGTGGGGGTCCCGGTAGGTGTACAAAAACTCGATGCCGTCGGCACAGAGCATTCCGGTGCCGTAGGCACCGCCCACCTCCCGGATGGTGTGCCACAGGTATTCGTAGCTCATCACCCGCGCCAGCACCCGGCGGCGGCTGTCCTGGGGCATGGGCCAAGCCAGCACATCGTAGTTCACGCCGCCGTCAATGATAAAGGCTTCGTTCACCGGGGGCGTCAGAGGCTGGGTGTAGGGCTGCGCCGGGATGCGCCGGGCGGCGGCAAAGCGGCTTTCCGGCAGCAGGGTGCGCAGCTTTTCCAGTGCATCCTCAGAGCCATGCAGGCTGACGGTCAGGGCGGCAGTTTGCAGCACCCGGCTGCGCACAGCATCCAGTTTGGCGCCCAGTGCGGACCAGTCGGCCTTTTCCAGCAGATTGCACAGGAAGTGGTAGTAACTCACGCCGGTGCAGGCTTCGTCCGCAGCGCCTTCTACATAATAATGGGCGCGGGCGCGGGTGGAGGCAAACTCGTTGCCCTGCTGGATGAACAGCTGTTCCATGCGCAATTTCAGCTGGCTGACCACCCGGGCATAGGCGGCTTCAGCGGCAGCGCCGGTAAGGACGGTATCGTACAGCCACTCGCCGCCGATCTCCACCGCCTTTTTCAAGCTGCGCTCCAGCAGGCTCAGGCAGAGGGAGAGTTTTGCGTGGCAGGGAGCGCCCTCCTGCCGCCCGGTCCAAAGATCCAGCTGGGCGCGGCTGTCGCCCAGCCATGTGCTGCGCAGGGTGTTCAGCTGCTGGGCGGTATGGGCGGGGGTGTCCAGCTCGTCCAGCACATCGGTGAGCAGGTTCAGGTATTGCAGCTCCTCCGGGGTGACAGTGCCAAGATCATAGTAGAAATTCAGGTACAGGCTGCCGGCAGAGGGGTGGCGCAGCAGGGTGGCACCGGCCAGCTGCTCGGCGCTGCCCTGCGGGGTGGCATCGCCCGCGCCAAGGTCGGCGGCGGTGAGGGGGTGTTCCAGCACCAGCTTGCCGTCGGTGCGCACCGGGGCAGCGGCATCCTCAGTCTTGGGTGCGGTGGGGATTTGCAGCACCTGCACCGGGGCGGGGGCAAACAGCTCCCGCAGCAGGGTGTCGAACCAGCCCTCTTCCAGCTTGCTGCGCAGGGCGGCGAAGAGCTTATCGGTGTGCAGCAGCAGGGCGGCATCGCCGGTGTGCAGCCAGCCGGTGGCGGCGTTGATGGCGTCCAGCACGCCGTCCGGCAGGCTGCCCGGGCGCTCCAGCGAGGCAAACTCGGCCTCATTCAAAGCGGCCAGCAGCAGGTCGTGAGGAATGCCGGCCTTTAGCAGCTCGTCCACAGCCTTGCGTACAGCGGGGGCAAATTTGCGGGCAGAATCCACCGTAGCGCCGCGCAGCAGCAGCTCCAAGGTGGGCTGCAGGGTGCTGTCGTCAAAGCCGATGTCGATATCTGCGCCCAGCTGCTCGGCCAGCAGCGCGGCCTTGAGGGGGGAGCTGTTGGTGCTCAGCAGTGCACCCAGCAAAATCTCCACACCCAGCTGCCGCTCCCGGTCGGCAAATGCGCCGGTGTACCATGCCAGTGCGCACTGCACCTCGTCCGGCTTGGGCTGGTCGGTGTAGTAGGGCAGCTCCACGAATGCGCCGGGCTGCTCGTCCTGCATGGTCAGGCGGGGACGGGCAGCGGCCTTGGGCATCTTGGACAGGTAGTCCTTATCCAGCCGCGCCAGCTTATCGGCCATGTCCATCTTGCCGTACAGGGTGATGCAGCAGTTGTCGGCGCTGTAATGGCGGCGGTACACCCGTTGGTATTTCTCATAGGTCAGGGCGGGGATGGACGCCGGGTCGCCGCCAGACACAAAGCCGTAAGCGGTATCCGGGAACATCGCCCGCTGCAGGGCGTTTTGCAGCTGAGCATCCGGGGAGGCCAACGCACCCTGCATCTCGTTGTAGACCACACCGCTGACCGTGCCGTCCGCGTCCCGGTGCCAGCCCTCCTGCTCGAACACGGCAGAATCCACCATGGCCAGCGGGCAGAACACCGCGTTCAGGTAGACATCCATCAGGTTGCAGAAATCAGTCTCGTTGGGGGTGGCAAAGGGGTAGACCGTCTTGTCCGGGAAGGTCATTGCATTGAGGAAGGAAGCCATGCTGCTTTTGAGCAGCTGCACAAAGGGGGAGCTGACCGGGTATTTTTCGCTGCCGGCCAGCACAGAGTGCTCCAGAATGTGGAACACGCCGGTGTCATCGGAAGGGAAGGTGCCGAAGCCGATGCCAAAGGCCTTGTTGACGTCCTCGTTCTCCACCAGCAGCACGGCTGCGCCGCTGACGTCATGGGTGAGCAGGGTCAAAGTACCGTGCTGCTCGGGGCAGTCCTCGGTGCGCAGGACGGTATAACCGGGATAGTGTGCCATTTTTATTCTCCTTTACGGGATGTTTTTCACAGAGGATGCGCCTGCGGCTCAGCCGCCGAACAGGCCGAAAAAGCTGGTGTGGGTCACGCCCAGCACAAGGAAAAGAGCAATCAGGGCGAACAGCACGCCGATGATGATGTCCATCTGGTGCACCGTGAGCGGGAATTTATCGTAAAGCTTTTCCTTGGGGTTTACAAAGTCCTTGTTGCCGTTGTCCAGCAGGCGCTTTTTGCCCTGCTCAAAATCGGCCTTCTGCGCCTGCAATTCAGCCTGCTGGCGGGCAAGTTCTGCCTCACGGGCGGCCAGTGCGGCCTCGCGGCGTTCAAGTTCGGTCTGGGTATCCGGGGTGGGCTGTGCCATGGAAAGTCCCTCCTGTAAGCATAAGATGTTTTCCTTATGATACCACAAAAATGTGGACAAAAAAAGCACCCGCAGTACAAAGACTGCGGGTGCAAAGGGGGATGATGAGGAGATTACTTCTTAGCCAGATACTTGCGGATATCAATGGCGACAGCCACGATAATGACAAGGCCCTGAACGATGTAGGTGTAGGAGGAGTTGACGTTCATGAACTGCAGAGCGACCTTCATCAGCTCAAAGACCAGAACGCCGACCAGAACGCCGGGAACAGTACCAACGCCGCCGGTGGTGGAAACACCGCCGATGGTGCAGGCTGCGATGGCGTCCAGCTCATAGCCCTGTGCGGTATTGACGGATGCGCCGCCGGACTTTGCAGCCAGCAGGCAGCCGGCCAGACCGAACATGCAGGAGGCCAGAATGTAGATGCGGATCTTGGTGGCGTAGACGTTGACACCGGCAACCTCGGCAGCAGCTTCGTTGCCGCCGATGGCGTACATATACTTGCCGTGGCGAGTCTTGTTATACAGGAACCAGAAGCAGACAGCCACGATCAGGGCGAACCAGATCAGCACGGGGATGGCAAGGAAGGTGTCCTTTGCCAGAGCGGTGAAGTTGGAGTTCAGGGAGCCGATGGGGGTACCGCCGGTGTACACCAAGCAGATACCGTAGACCACCTGCTGCATACCCAGAGTAGCAATGAAGGGCTGCACCTTCAGGTAGCTGACCACCAGACCGTTGCACAGACCCACGATGGCGCAGATGGCAATGACCAGAACGAACACCACAGGGGTGGGCAGGGTGGGCATATTGGGGTAGAACTTGCCGGAAGCGCCTTCGGTCTGCGCAAAAATGCAGGCAAGGCAGGCGGCAAAACCGGCCAGACGGCCAGCGGACAGGTCGTTACCGGTGGTGATCAGACAGCCGGAAATGCCCAGCGCGATGATGTAGCGGATGGACACATTCTTGAACAGGTTGATCATGTTGGTGCCGGAGAAGAAGTTGGGGTGAATGATGCCAACGATCAGGGTGACGGCCAGCATCATCATGATAATGGCGTTGTTGCTGAGCCACTTGCCCACAGCCTTGCCATTCAATTTTTTGGTAGCTTCCACGATAGACAGCCTCCTTAATTACTGATTTGCCGCAGCTGTGTCAGGTGCGGTCTCGAACTGGGTAGCCAGCGCCATGATGTTCTCCTGCGTGGCATCCTTACCGTTGATAAAGCCGGTGATACGGCCATCGCACATGACCATGACACGGTTGGACATACCAATGATCTCGCTCATTTCAGAGGAGATCATGATAATGCTCTTGCCCTGCTTGGCCAGATCAGCGATGATGCAGTAAATTTCGTACTTTGCACCGACGTCGATGCCGCGGGTAGGCTCGTCCAGAATAAGCACATCGGGGTTGTTGGCCAGCCAGCGGGCGATCAGCACCTTCTGCTGGTTGCCGCCGGAAAGGCTCTTGATCTGGGTCTTGGGGCTGGGCACCTTGATGGCCATCTTTTCCTTGTTGGTAGCCACCAGATCGAGGATCTTCTGGTTGTCCAGCATGATGGGACCCTTCCGCAGGGCATCCAAGGAAGCGATGGAGATATTATCGGCAACGCTCAGCACGCCCAGAATGCCGGTAGCACGGCGGTCCTCGGTCAGCAGAGCAACGCTCTTCTGAATGGCGTCGCGGGGCTGCTTGATGTTGACCTCTTCACCCTTGATCCACACCTTACCGGAGGTATGGGCACGCAGGCCGAAGATGCCTTCCATCAGCTCGGTACGCTGAGCGCCCACCAGACCGGCAACGCCCAGGATCTCACCCTTTTTCAGCTCAAAGCTGCAGTGACGGAAGGAACGGGGATGGATGGAGGTAAAGTCCTCCACCTTCATCATGACCTCGTCCGAGGGCACGTTCTCCAGCGGGGGGAAGAGGTTAGACAGCTCACGGCCGACCATCTTTGCAATGATCTCTTCCTTGGTCATGTTGGCAACGTCCCACTTGCCGATGTACTGGCCATCGCGCATGATGGTAACTTCGTCTGCGATGACCTTGATCTCGTCCATCTTGTGGCTGATGTAGACCAGAGCAACGCCCTGCTCCTTCAGCTCCCGCATGATGCGGAACAGGCTCTCGACCTCGTTTGCGGTCAGAGAGGAGGTGGGCTCGTCCAGGATCAGCACCTTGCAGTTGGCGGAAACAGCTTTAGCAATTTCCACCATCTGCATCTGGGCGATGCTCAGGGAACCCAGCTTTGCATGGGGATCGATGTCCAGCTTCAGTTTCTTCAGCAGTTCATCGGTATCCTTGTACATTTTGGCATGATCCACAACGGTGACGATGCCGTATTTCTTGGTGGGGTAGCGCCCCAGCCAGATATTCTCAGCCACGGTACGAGCCGGAATGGGCTGCAGCTCCTGATGCACCATGGCGATGCCGCGGTCCAGTGCATCCAGCGGGGTGGGGATGTTTACCTTCTGCCCCTCGTATTCGATCTCGCCCTCGTCCATCTTGTAAATGCCGAACATGCATTTCATCAGAGTGGACTTACCGGCGCCATTTTCACCCATCAGAGCCATGACTTTGCCGGGACGGAGCTCCAGCTGAGCATGATCCAGGGCTTTGACACCGGGGAAGGTCTTGACCACGCCTTTCATTACCAGACGGTATTCTGACATTCCGCAGAAGCCTCCTTTTCTTTTTTTCAGGCCGCAGAAAAACCTTTTTTCAAAACAAGGCGCGTGCGCGGAGAATATTTCTCGCACGCACGCGCTTTTTAGCTTTCGTTCAAGCCGTTAAGGCCTGCTGCGCACCTTGCATTGGTTCCGGGAAACTTTAGTCTTCCTTCAGGTACTGAGAAGCGTTGTCCTTGGTGACCTTGACGTAGTCGACCCAGTAGTACTTCTCAACATCCTTGCCCTCGACGAACAGCTTGGTAGCCTCGGCAGCCTTGGTAGCCTGACCAACGTCGTCGTTCAGAACGGTACCGGTCATGTTGCCATCGACAACGTTCTGCACAGCCTCTACCAGAGCATCGACGCCGACCAGGTAGACGTCCTTGCCAACGGTGCGGCCAGCCTGCTGGATGGACTGCAGAGCGCCCAGTGCCATTGCGTCGTTGTTGCAGAAGACGACTTCGATCTTGTCGCCGTACTGAGACAGAGCGTTTGCAACGTCCTGCTGAGCGGTGGTCTGATCCCAGTTATCCAAGTACTCGTACAGGCACTCAACTTCCTTGCCGGCATCGGTCAGAGCCTTGATGGAGTACTCGGTGCGGTACTGAGCGTCGATGTTCTCGGGGTCGCCCTTGCACATAATGTAGGTGATCTTGCCGTCGCCGTTGATATCGCCCTGAGTCTCGGTCTCGAGGATCAGCTCGCCCTGATAAGTACCGGACTGACGAGCGTCAGCACCGACGTAGCAGCACTTGCCCTTGTAGGAATCCAGAACGCTCTCCTCGGGCTCACGGTTGATGAACACGATGGGGGTGCCGGAGGGAGAAACGGTGTCAACGATGGTCTGAGCGGAAGTGGTCTGGACGGGGTTGATGACCAGCACGTCCACGCCCTGCTGCAGGAAGGTGTTGATCTGCTCGGTCTGGGTGTTCTGGTCGTTTTTGCCGTCCATGATGGTGACGGAGTAGCCCATGTCCTTCAGGTAGCCTTCCAGATCAGCGCGGTACAGGGTCATGAAGTTATCAGCAAACTGATAGATGCAAACGCCGATGTTGGCAGAGCCGTTGGTAGCAGCGGCAGAAGCAGCGGTGGAAGAAGCAACGCTGGAAGCAGCGGTGCTGGTGGAGGAAGAGCCGCCGCAAGCGGTCATAGCAGCGGTAGCGCCCACAACAGCGGAAGCCTTCAGGAAGTCGCGACGAGAAATCATTTTCATAATAGTAATCTCCTTCATTTGTGTGTCACAGCATATTCACAGACGCATTTGTCGCATGTGTCCGTAATCCCTGACAGTATTATACCCTTGTATGGGGGTGTTCCGCAAGAGAATAAGTTCACAATATTGGTGCAAATGTTTTGTTACGTTTCTACAAAAGCGGACCAAAGGTTACAAAATCTTTTCGCGAATTATCACAATTTTTCATGCCGATGCAACCAACATACAAATATGATGCAGGTATGTAAAAAAACATGCTTGAACATGACTGAATGTTGCATGACTGCTAAAAAACCGCGAAAAGGAGCGATACATTTTTTGAAAGATATTTTCAGGGATACTACACAGCGGAAAGAAAACGTCTTTTATACACTCTTACCGGAAGGGAAAAACAACACGGGTCGAGAAAAATGTTTACTCCCCGGGTGGGGCGGCACTGTACCTTTATAGTAACAGGGCGGTTAGGGCGCAGCGAACGTTTTTGGTGGCAGTGCCCGAAATACGAGCGGCCATTTTTTGCGCGCCGCGCCAGTCGGGATAACAAAACTGACGAAACTGCGTTGTGTTTTGAAAGCGTAAAATATACAATGAGGAAAACAACCGCACAAAAATACCCACTGGCCCTGCGAAAGTGCACACTGTCGGGTGCGGCAGGCAGGTGATATCCTGTGTACAGAGCCCGGGACACCGGACGAAAGGAGGAAGAACATCATGGGGCAGACAAAGCCCGCCGCCGGGCTGAAGAGCCTAAACCGCGCCGCCGATACCCTGAGCACCCTGCTGGCGCAGGAGGTGAAGGAGCTGAACGAGCGGCAGAAGGCCGCCCGGCGGGAAAACACCCCCGACCCCGGGATGATGAAGGGGCTGAAGGAGGCCACTGCCGTGCTCAAGGATCTGGCGGGTGTGGTAAAGACCCTGAACGATCAGGGTACGGAACTGGAAGGGACAGAGTGCGGCGTGGTGCTGCTGCCGCCGGTGGAACAGGAGGAGAAGGAATGAACAGAACCGAGCGGGCAGTCATTGTGTGGAAGCCGCAGCCCCGGCAGCTGGAATTTATGCGCAGACCGGAGCCGGAGGCACTGTACGGCGGCGCGGCGGGCGGCGGCAAGAGCGATGCACTGCTCATCGAGGCGCTGCGGCAGGTGCACATCCCGCATTACCGGGCGCTGATCCTGCGCAAGACCTACCCACAGCTTTCCGACCTTGTGGATAAGAGCCAACTGTATTACCGCCGGGCTTTCCCGGAGGCGCAGTACAACGCTACCTCCCATGTATGGGTCTTTCCCAGCGGGGCGAAGATCTGGTTTGGCTCCATGCAGTACACCAAGGACCGCACCAACTATCAGGGCAAAGCCTACGATTTTATCGGCTTTGACGAGCTGACCCACTTTGAGTGGGACGAGTACAGCTACATGATGAGCCGCAACCGCCCCACCGGGCCGGGCACCCGGGTGTACATGCGGGCCACCACCAACCCCGGCGGCATTGGTCACGGCTGGGTAAAGGCGCGGTTCATCACGCCTGCCCCGCCCGGTACACCCATTGTGGAAACCGTCACGGTGCGCCTGCCGGACGGCACCGACCAGCAGATGGAGCGGGCGCGGGTATTCATCCCGTCCAGCGTGTTCGATAACCCTGCCCTGCTGGCCAACGACCCCGGGTATCTGGCAAGCCTTGCCAGCCTGCCGGAGGCGGAAAAGCAGGCGCTGCTCTACGGCAGCTGGGACAGCTTTTCCGGGCAGGTGTTCACCGAATGGCGCAACGACCCGGCGCATTATCAGGATCAGCGCTGGACCCACGTCATCGCGCCTTTTGCCATCCCCAAGCACTGGCCCATCTGGCGCGGGTACGACTTTGGCTTTTCCAAGCCCTTTTCGGTGGGGTGGTATGCGGTGGACGAGGAGGGGCGGCTGTACCGCATCAAGGAGCTGTACGGCTGCACCGGACGTCCCAACGAGGGGCTGCGCATCGACCCGGTGGAGCAGGCCAAGCGCATCCGGGAAGCCGAGCAGAATGATCCGCTGCTGCGGGGCAGGGTGATCCACGGAGTGGCAGACCCCGCCATCTTTGACGAAAGCCGGGGCGAGAGCATTGCGGCCATGATGGAGCGCAGCCCGCATTTTTTGCACTGGCAGCCCGGGGACCACACCCGGCTGGCAGGTAAGATGCAGTTTCACTACCGGCTGCGGTTTGCGCCGGACGGACGGCCGATGCTGCAGGTGTTCAGCAGCTGCAAGCATTTTATCCGTACCCTGCCAAACCTTGTGTACGACGAGAGCAATGTGGAGGATATCGACACCCGGCAGGAGGACCACATCTACGACGAGTGCCGCTATGTGCTGATGGAGCATCCCATCAGCCCGCCCGAGGCTTCTGCCGCGCCGCCAAGGCCGGACGACCCGCTGGAACTGCACCGGCAGGCGCGGTTCTACCGCATCTGAAAAAACAGGACAGAAAGGAAAGAACTATGGAAGATACAAGAGCAGAAGCTTTGCCCATCGGCGCGGCAGAGGCGGCGGCTGCATTGCAGACGCTGCAGCGCTACAAGGCGGGCAAGGCGGCGCTGGACAAGCGCCTGATCGATAACGAACTGTGGTTCCGCATGGGACACTGGAAAAACTACCGCGACCCGCTGATGCCCGGCAAGGCGCAGCCTTCCAGCGGGTGGCTGTTCAACAGCATTGCCAACAAGCATGCCGATGCCATGGACAACTACCCCGAGCCCATGGTGCTGCCTCGGGCGGCAGACGATCAGGCCACAGCGCAGGCGCTTTCCAGCGTGCTGCCGGTGGTGCTGGAGCAGGCGGATTACGAGCAGGTGTACAGCGATGTCTGGTGGCGCAAGCTCAAGCAGGGCACCGGCGTTACCGGCATCTTCTGGGACCCGGCGGCGCGCGGCGGGCTGGGCGACATTGCGGTGCGCAGCGTTAACCTGCTCATGCTCTACTGGGAGCCCGGCGTGCAGGATATTCAGGACTCGCCGGATCTGTTCCACCTCAGTTTAGAGGACACTGCCCGGCTGACCGCGCAGTATCCGCAGCTGGCGGGGCACGCCGCCGGTGTGGTGGACGTGCCCCGGTACATCCACGAGGATGGCCAGACCACCGCCAACAAGAGCGTGGTGGTGGACTGGTACTATAAGCGCCCGGACGAGAACGGCAAATTGCGGCTGCACTACTGCAAGCTGTGCAACGGCGTGGTGCTGTATGCCAGCCAGAACGACCCGGCACTGGCGGCGCGCGGATTGTACGACCACGGCAAGTACCCCTTTGTGTTCGACCCGTTGTTCGTGGAGGAGGATTCTCCCGCCGGGTTCGGCTACATCGACGTGATGAAGGACTGCCAGAACGCCATTGATAAGATGAACCACGCCATGGACGAGAACGTGCTGTTGGCCTCCCGTCAGCGGTATGTGCTCAGTGATACCGCCGGTGTGAACGAAGAGGAGCTTGCCGACCTGAGCCGGGACATCGTGCACGTTGTGGGGCGGCTGAACGAGGACAGCTTCCGTCCGCTGCAGACGGCGGGCCTGCAGGGCAACAGCCTGAGCTACCGCAACAGCCGCATCGAGGAGCTGAAGGAGATCAGCGGCAACCGCGACATGACCCAGGGCGGCACCGCAGGCGGCGTGACGGCAGCTTCGGCCATCGCGGCCTTGCAGGAGGCGGGCTCGAAGCTCAGCCGGGATATGCTCAAGAGCGCTTACAGGGCATTTGCCAAAGAGTGCTGCCTTATCATCGAGCTGATGAGGCAGTTCTACGACGAGGAGCGCATCTTCCGCATCACCGGCAAGAGCGGCGAGAGCGAGTTCGTCCGCTTTTCGGGCCAGGTGCTCCGCGCCCAGCCTGCAAGAGTCGTGGGCGGCGTGGAGCTGGGCAGTCATGAGCCGGTGTTCGACATCGTGGTGAGTGCGGAGAAAAAGTCCACCTTCTCCCGCCTGTCGCAGAACGAGACGGCCAAGGAGTGCTATCAGCTGGGCTTTTTCGACCCCGCCAATGCCGACGCGGCCTTGGCGGCGCTGGAAATGATGGACTTTGAGGGCATCGAGAAGGTGCGCCAGCGGGTGAGCGAGAACGGCACGCTGTACCAGCAGCTCCAGCAGATGGCGCAGCAGATGCAGAAAATGGCGGCCATCATTGACCAGCAGAACGGCACCAACGTGAGCGAGGCGGCAGGAGCGGCTGCGCAGGCGGCGGGCAGCACGGGTGGCGGCAGCGGCAGCAGCAATGTGACCCGCAGCACCACCAACAGCCTGGGCGCTGCGGTGGGCGAAGGGAACAACAGTCTCTCGACACAGGCGGCCAAGCGGGCCATGGATGCGAACAACCCGAACAAAGAATGACGGGGGACGTTCTCTTTTGCCGCACAAAAGAGAACCAGAAAAGCGCGGCGGTGCCCGCAGGGCATGAAAGCCCCAGTGGGGCTTTTAAGCCGCAGACCGGTTTGCAAAGCAAATGCCGCGTGTTCAGCGCGGCAAGGTCTCCGCTACTTTCGAGGCGCGGGAGGCGGCGGGTTGCGGCTCCCTGCGTCTGCTTCGTGCCTTGCGTGGCACTCGCATCCTGCAGGCCGCTGCCCCAACAGCTCCTCCCTGTTTCGGCCGCTGGCCGCGGTCGTTGCCGTTGCAAACTAGGGGCTGCTCGCCCCTAGTAACCCCAAAGCAGTTGGGCTCCATACAAAAAATCCAAGTCGCTCCGCTAGAGGATTTTTTGTGTTCCGCCGGTTTTAAGTCGCTGCGCGACGAAACGTAAGGGCAACAGCATGTTTTCATGCTGACGCGAATGCTCCCGCAGGGAGCCAGCGTCAGCACATGCCGTTTGCCGTTACGGCCTTTCCCGTGAAAACGCAATGCCGGGCGGTCCGCAGACCGCCC
>OODG01001635.1_pt1 | contig 15046 bp, 23 predicted proteins | sample 1671621 | NCBI WGS metagenome assembly OODG01 (sample SAMN06348175, study PRJEB24527) | human gut metagenome | biome: human gut; feature: ankylosing spondylitis patient; material: feces | host: Homo sapiens | place: China | collected 2015-10 | reverse complement strand
TCCAGAAGTGAATCATATATATTGTGATTGGGATAAAGTTGATTGTTGGATGCTTATACCCGAAGTTTAACTTTTAATAGAAAAATATGAAATATACAGCAAGGCAAATAGCTGAATCTGACGAACTATTTGAAAAGCAAATACATAAAGTCAGAAAGTTTTATTTGAGCCGTAATCCCGATAAAATGATGATGCTTGAAGAAAGAAAAGCGGTCGTCAAAGAACGGAATAGAGGTCTTTCCCCGGAATATGATAAGGAATATTATTGTGGAACTTGTGGAGCTAAAGACGGTGCGGAACATCCTAAAAGCGGATATTGCTTTCACTGTGATACTGATAACTGGATTTCAAAGAATAACTAATAACAATAAAATAATGAACGAATTGAAATTAAAAATAGCTAAGATATTGGGACGTGCTGCACTTGAAAATGATATGCAGATTCCTGATGATGTGAAAATATTAGCGATGGCTACAAGATATTTAGCTACTCAGCTAATTATAGTGTGTAATGGTACAGGAGAAGAAAATGAAAAATACTTATCTGATGTACTTAAAAATGCAGCAGAAATATTATCATAATAATTTAGAAATGAAGGAGAAATATTTAGCAATTGAAATTCATGGCGAAATATTTGTTATGAATAATAGTGATGAATTAGGAGGGTTGATAGATAAAGGTATACCGCATGCGATAGTTGGTCGAATATGCGCTGAAGAATGTAATACAACATGCTTACATTATCGTGGAGGTACGTGCCCCTGTAAGGCAATGAAAGATACTCATGGGAATTTAATTCATGTTTTTGTTTAGTTCTAGAATAAATATGAAGATGGATTGGGGAGGGATTAGCTGTGCACTTATCTGTGCAATACCTATTGTGGCCATTATCTGCGATGCAGTAAAGAAAGTGTTTGAGATGAAATATAAAAAAGAAAATGATAATGAATTATGAAATACATTGTGAATCGGGCTGAATTGTTTGACTCTTCTGATAAGAAGACAGTCATAAAGAATATGAATGAGCCGACTAATGACATAGAGGTCTTTAGGGAAGAAATTTGTGAAAAGTATGGTTGTGAGCGTGCATTGTTAATGTACACTCAGGTGAAGTAATATAAAAAGTATAGCTATGATAACCTTAAACAAGCTTGCAGTTAAATGTTTGAGAACTGCGATCAAAAGAGGGAAAATCGGCAAACATAGTTCAGCAAAAGCGATTATTGTCGCTATATCAGCTGAGTGGCGTGAGTTGTGTAATGCCTCTGAGTATCGTAGTATGCATATTCCTAAATACTCAGAACAAGAGGAAGAAGCTGCCGATGTCATAATCGCTTCGTTGACATATCTTCAAAAAATAGGTTGTAAAGACATAGAACAGCTTATAAAGGACAAGATAAATTTTAACGCCAAGCGAGAGGATTAAGGTTGTTATACTGACTATGGTGATGTTGATTTTGTGTTGTTGAAAAAATAGTTAGTTATGACAGAGATTATTTCTATTGCCCTCCTGGACTTTAACAAGGGGCAACTTGCCGGGCTTCCAAAGAACCCGCGGTTTTTCCGGGATTATCGCTATGAAGCGATGAAGAAAAGTATTTCTGATTGTCCGGAAATGCTTGAACTACGTGAGTTGATTGTCTTTCCGTATTCGGATGGCAGGTACATTGTTGTTTGTGGTAATTTACGGCTCCGGGCCTGTAAGGAACTTGGTTATACCGAGCTTCCTTGTAAAGTCTTGGAACCGATTACTTCAGTCAGCAAATTACGCGAATATTCCGCCAAAGACAATATCAGTTTTGGTGAGAATGATTTGGATATCTTGCAAAATGAGTGGGATAGGGCAGAGTTACAGGACTGGGGTATAGAGTTTGCGCCGGAAAAGACTGAGGATGAATTCAAGGAACGCTTTGAAGCCATTACAGATGATACAGCCGTTTATCCTCTTATCCCCAAATACGATGAAAAACATGAGCTCTTCATTATTATATCAAGTAATGAGGTCGATAGTAATTGGCTGCGTGAAAGGTTGAACATGCAGCGCATGAAATCGTATAAGACCGGGAAAGTGAGTAAAAGTAATGTTATTGATATTAAAGACGTTCGCCATGTCCTGCAAGATAGTAATACCAAGTCATAAGCGCCATGATCGGGTGTTCGCTAAAAAACTGGTGAACGATCCAATAATCTGTGTTGCTGAGAGCCAGGCAGATTTGTACCGGCAGTTTAATCCGGACTGTGAAATAGTAACTCATCCTGATGATGTGATAGGTCTTATTCCCAAACGTAATTGGATGGCAAAGCATTTCAGAGAGTTATTTATGCTTGATGATGATGTACATGCTTGTAAAGTAATATGTGCCGAAAAGGGTGAGCCTTGCCGTGTAAAGGATAGGGACTTAATAACTCATATCATATTGTCTTTACATGATATAGCCAAGCTAATGGATGTGCATCTGTTTGGTTTTACTTCCCGTATATCTCCTGTGATGTATGATGAGACTGGATTCCTTTCTCTCTCAAAAATGATAACCGGTTGTTCCTATGGTGTTATCTACAACAAAAATACATGGTGGAATGAGGAAATAAGGCTTAAGGAAGACTTTTGGATAAGCTGCTATATGAAGTATAAGGAGCGCCGGATATTGACGGACCTGCGCTATAGTTTTGAGCAGAAGAACACATTTGTCAATGCCGGTGGTTTGGCTTCCATTCGCAATCAGGAAGAAGAGCGTAGATCTATCCTTTTCATCAAAAAGAATTTTGGTAATAGTATCTTGTTGAAGAGTGCTACTAATAACGGGAAGGATAAGACAAAGCAGCTTGTAGAGTACAATATTTCCTGCAAATTCAAATTCTAACAGTCTGTAAAAAAGGCGTTTAAATGGCGTTCATTCTGATTGCTATTTCCGTCAATTATGATTAATTTTACTGATGTAATAAGCTAAAAGTCAAATAATTAAATTGAAATTATGATTATTAGAACAGTTGGAGGATATGATTTCTATGAGGTGAGTTCTGCCATGCAAAAAGCCATCAGGCGAGCTGATACCGGTGTTGCCGGCTTTTTTGCCTTGGAGCTGTGGGCGAGTGGATATAGGGATTATGTTTGGAAGAGATTATTCACCATTAGTGCTGAGGATTGCTTCGGTATCATAACCAAAGAGATTGAGGCTTTATGGCAAGGGCATGAGCTCGTCAATAAAAAGGCTCCTCAGCCGAAAGGACGCATCTTTGTCAGTAAAGCTGTGATTATCCTCTGTGAGTGTAGAAAGTGCCGGGATGCAGATCATCTGCAAAACTTCATTTACGATAGGAGAGAAGTTGATATTGAAAAGTGGATTGAAGACGTGAGGCGGTATCCAATTCCTATTCCTGTTTATACCTACGATGTACATACAAGAGTAGGGAAGAAGCAAGGCCGGACAAAGGCAGAGTTCTTTCAACAGGAATATGATGCTTTAACTCCCCGGGAGCCTGGATTATTTGATGATCTTCCGTCAAAGAAATAGTTGTGAGCCCACAGTGTAATAGCTGTGGGCTTTCTATATAAGTCAAACCAATAAACAAAAAAGATATGAACGAATTAAAATGGTATGAAATAAGTAATTCTCTACCACCTACTGAAACAGAGATTATTCTCGCAGATTCTATAAGATGCCGCTCTGAATGGCAGAATCTACATAGAGAGTGTAATATTAGAGATTTTTGTGAGAACTATGGATATGATTATTGGACTTATGCTCCAAGCTGTGAAAATTTTAAATCAGAGTAAAACAGATGAGAAATAAATAAATAGAAAATATGAAACAGACCTTAGAAGAAGCCGCTATAAAAGCTGCGGAGGATTGCTATGAGATGCCTTACAATGAGAATTTACTGCACATGCTTCTTATTAAGCAAGCTTTTGAATTAGGTGCAGAATGGCAGGCAAAGCAATCCCCTTGGCATGAAGTCAGTGAGGAGCCGAAGAAAGGTGAGCATATATGTGTGCAAGTTGGTAGCGGGAACTTAACATCATGGTATGCTCCATCTAATATCAGAAAAGCTTTTGAAGATCATAATGCTATCAGATGGGCGTATGTTTCTGATTTAATCAAACCAACGCCCCAATCAATAAACTCTTAACAATAAAGATATGAAGAAAGCAAAAGTAAGGGTTACAGGGAATTACGTTTCCAGTACAAGTTTTACAAATCGTATTGACACGATATTGAATCTGCCAATAGACTTTACAGAAAAGGATATAGCGGATAAGATAGACGAAATAAAATATTGTGCCGAAAGCTATTCTTTTAAAGACATAGAGGTACTTTGTGTATATGATGAAGATTAACGTAAAACAAGAATAGAAAGGAACATTATGGAAGTATTCAACGAATTTACCCTACAATGGGAAGAAGTAACCTCCTTGAAAATCAGACAGGGTTCTTTGGAATTGTCTGTAAAAGATGAACTGGGTGGAATAAGCATTAATAAAACGTCTTGGTCTAAAACGGACGACGGATCTATGATTATCGTGCCGACAAGCAATAACAAGATAGTGGTCAAATAATTCAAATCAAAATAGAAAAGAACATTATGGAAAGATATTATAAAACAAATAGAGACTCTAAAACAGGATTAAAGATTAAGGCTTTATTAGATAAGGCTGATGAGTTTGATAAGCAGGTAGCAGTTCTCCGTAAAAAATACGGATTTGGTAAGACATGGACTTCTTCATTTTATTACAGAAGTTTGGATATCGTTGAATTTACAGAAGAACCGGACATGTCTAATTGGAAAAGGATAAAAGATGTGCATAATGGCTATTATCCACGTGCTCGTTGCAAAAATAAGGAGATATTGCAGGACTTCACCGACATAAATAAGAATACAATAAGACGTGACGAATTGGACTCAATTATAGGCAACGAAGGTGTTTTTACTCATGCTGGATTTGATTTTTCTATTCCCGATATCTATGTTTTCATAGTGGAAAGTGGTTGGAAATGTAAATTACCTAAAGATTGCGAGGAAATAACCAATGTTGAATACAACAAGCTAATATCAAAGTGATTTGGCGTAAAACAATAAAAAAATGAGTAAAAGAGTAGCATATTTTGGAACTCAAGGAGGCGGCATTCCTGGACATAGCTTTACTGCTATTGTCGGAGAATTTAGTTATGAAGAAGAACGTGAGGTAATCAGATTGGATTGTGATACTACATTTAAGGTTTTTGATGGTAAGAGACAATTCAAGTTCTTCAATTATGGGAAATATATGTGTCTTGCTTTTCCTGCAAGTCCTGATGACAAAAGAGGTGGAAGCATAACAATCGTATTAATCGAGGGTAAAGATACAAGTAGAAAAGAAATATTAGAAACTATTGGAACATCTTCTTTCCTTAAAAAACAATTCAATAGGCTATGTGAGTTATATGGCGTCCAAATGCCACAGGTTTAATTCTTAATTAAATAAAAATCGGAAAATCCGATTTTGTAAAACAGTGATTAACCCTTAAAATGATACAGCCGCAGCATTACAAGTATTTTCCTCGGTCCAGCCCCGCCAAGCGAGAAAGGACTATATTAACCACTTCCGGCAAGAAAAACCGCTTGAAGGAATTTACTTCACAGGTTTTGCACGCGAAGTACTTGAAAAGCGATCCAGACGAAAGTCTGCACATTACGCCGCAGTATATGATGCTATTATTAAGCACATAGATGCTTTTTCGGAAGAGTTTGATTGTGATATCTTCACCAATTCGGTGACTGCTGAGTTCTTGGACGATTTCATAGTCTACTTGGAAGATCAGGGGCTCAGACATAACACGATAGTTGGATATATCCAGAAGATTCAAACGCTTGTCCGCCGAGCATCGCAATATAACTATGCTGTAGACAACACCTATGATGAGGTTGACCTGAAATGCGAGCCCACCAATGCAGTATTTCTGAGTATGAATGAAATCACCAGAATATACTACTACAAGTTTCTCAAACAGGACAAGAGAAAAGCTAAAGAGCGTATCCGAGACTTATTTGTTGTAGGTTGCCTAACAGCTCTCAGATACTCGGACTATTCAACTCTAACAAAAGACAACTTTCAAGGTGACTACCTGGTCAAGCGAACCAAGAAAACGAATGTAGATGTAAAAGTCCCTCTACACGCCTATGTGAAGGAAATCTATGCTAAGTATGGCGGTTTTGTTCCTTGTGGTCTTTGCATTCAGTATGTCAATAAATACTTGAAGGTGATTATGAAGGAAATCGGACTGAATGATCTTGTGACTTACTCTTATACACAAGGTGGTAAATTAAAGACCGTCACTCGTGAGAAATGGGAATTGATCAGCAGTCATACTGCGAGGAGAAGCGCAGCTACCAACATGTACCTCACTGGCCGGATGAAGACGTTTGAAATTATGAAGCTAACTGGACACCGGACTGAACAGAACTTCTTCCGGTACATCCGGTTGACTGGTGATGATACCGCACGATCAATATCTGGGGATATGTTTTTCAGAAAGTAGTTGTTGCTCAAAAATAAAAAAATAGCTGTGAGCGTGTGGGGCGAGTTCTTACACGCTTTTTTATTAACCATAATTCGATGAAAATGAAGATGATTGTAACCGGCAGTGCAGGTTTTATAGGCAAAGCGCTCTGCCAAGAATTGAGAAAACGTGCTGTTGAAGTAATCGAGATTGACCGTATGACCGGGCAAGAGGCATCCGCCATCAGCGAGTATTTGAAAGATGGAGATGTTGCGTGTGTTTTCCACCTGGCAGCACAAACCAGCGTATTCAATGATGATTTGGCGCAGATCCGGAAAGATAATATTGATACGTTTATGATAGTCGCTGATGAGTGTGAGCGATATCATGTGAAACTTGTATATGCAAGCTCTTCGACAGCTAACCTGTGTAACACCACTTCGATGTACGGGATAAGCAAGCATTTCGACGAGCAATACGCATCCATCTACTGTAAGAATGCAACTGGTGTTCGGCTTCATAATGTGTATGGTCCGAACCCTCGTAATAGAACTCTTCTCTGGTATCTCTTGAATCGGGATAAAGTGGAGCTGTACAATTACGGCCAGAACATCCGTTGCTTTACTTACATAGATGACGTAATCGAGGGGCTTATCTATGCTGTGGGCTGCAATAAGCCATTAATCAATGTTGCTAATGTTCAACCGGTAACGATTATGTATTTTGCCAATCTTGTAAAATACTACAAAAACGTTGATATAGAGCTTGTTGGAGAAAAACGCGAATTTGACAATTTGGAGCAACAGGTGAATCAGGGTATCTATTTAGTACCTTTGTCCTATACCTCTGTCGATGAGGGTATAAGGAAAATCTTTAATTTATGGAGGAATGGGGTAGTAATGAAGACTGGGGAATAGAATGGAATGACGTTGGTAAGTCATATAGGTCTGACCATGAAATTACTGAGTCTGTTTTGAAGCAGCGTGCCATTAAGAAGAAACTGAAGAATGAGCAGATGCATTATATCAGGGCTAAAGCTTTGTCTGACATTTGTGGTGAGCCTGCCGAGGGCGAGCAATGGAGAATTATAACAGAAAAGCAGTTCAATGCTTTTGCCTTGATATTGCATTTGCTTCAAACACGAGTTATTGAAGAGATGTATCTTGCTGTGTATCGAATAAATGAACCTACTGTTACGAGTATTATTGAATTTATCGAGAGCGGGAAGATTAAGAAGTCTGTGTTTGTTATCTCCAGTTTTTTTAATCAGACTAAGAAGCCTGAGCAGTGGGCCATCATGTTAAAGCAGTTTGCCGATAAAAAGGCGAACTGCTATCATGTTTATACACATAACCATGCTAAGGTACTTGCTGTGAGAACATCAAAGAATGAGTTTTTCGTTTTTGAAGGTAGTGGGAATATGAGTGACAATGCCCGGATAGAGCAGTATATCTATGAGTATAGTAAGCAGTCGTTTGAGTTTCATAAGAAGTGGATGACTGAGCTATGTAGTAAAAAGTCGAAAAGCGGTGAAAGTAAATAGTTGGTGTATGAAGAAAGAAAAGACATTAACCTTAAAGCAAGAGAAGTTCTGTCAGTATTATGTTGATACTGATGGAAATGCAAGTGAGGCATACCGTATGGCGTATGATGCATCCAAGATGAAGCCAGAGAGTATTTGGGTAACTTCGTGTAGGCTTGTCAAAGAACCTAAGGTAGCTCTAAGGATAAATGAAATAAGAACACTGAGGGCAAAAGAATCTGAAATAAAACGGGAAGTTGTTGAGAGAGTGCTCATGGACATTATCATTGCCGATCCCAGTGACTTATATATCGTAGATGAGAAGACTGGTAAGGTTATGATGAAAAGTCCCTCTCAATTGCCAAAGCGCCTTAGGAATTCTCTTAAGAAGATTCAGAATATCAAAGGAAAGGTTTCTTATGAGTTCAATGGTAAGACTGAGGCGGCCCGGTTACTTGGTGCCTGGAACGGATGGGACGCGCCTACTAAGATAGACCTTACTAACAGTGGAGGAAAATCCGGTGAGCTTCGCATTGGGTTCGATGATGATAGCGTATCAGAAGTATAGGACAATAAAATAGGCAATTTTGGGTGTTTTCTCAGCTGTGGAGTCCGACTTATAGAACAATATAGAATGATCGTAAATTATAAAAAACTCAATCCTAACGGCTTTTATTTGCTGAAGTACTTGCAAGATGCGACATTGCGTTTCATCATCTTGTATGGTGGTTCTTCGTCTGGAAAGTCCTATAGTGTTGCTCAGACAATACTTATACAGACTTTACAGGATGGAGAAAACACTTTGGTTATGCGTAAGGTTGGAGCTTCTATACAGAAAACCATCTATGAGGACTATAAAGTAGCAGCTAAAGGATTGGGAATTGATCATCTCTTCAAGTTCCAGCAGAACACAATTAAGTGTTTGTACAATGGTGCAAAGATTGACTTCTCCGGTCTTGATGATCCAGAGAAGATAAAGGGTATATCCAACTATAAACGTGTACACCTTGAGGAATTATCCGAATTTGATGAACCGGATTTAAAGCAGATACGTAAGCGCCTACGTGGAAAAGTCGGCCAGCAAATTATCTGTACTTTCAACCCTGTTAGTGAAACGTGTTGGATAAAGAAGAAGCTGTTTGACACAGAGAAATGGCATGATGTCTCTATGACTGTGGAAATTGCCGGGAAAGCATTGCCTGAGGAATTGACAAAAGTAAAATCCATCCGGATGAACTCTACGAAGTCGATTTTGAATCCGAGGACCAGGCAGATAGAAGAGCATGCACCGGACATGGTTGTTATCCAATCCACCTACCTGAATAACTTCTGGGTTGTTGGCAGCCCGGACGGAACTTATGGATATTATGATGAACAATGTATTGCCGATTTTGAGAAAGACCGTTTGAATGATCCGGATTATTACAATGTATATGCTCTGGGCGAGTGGGGCGTCATTCGTACCGGTAGCGAGTTCTTTGGTTCATTTCATAGAGGTAGGCATTCCGGCGAGCATCCATATAAACCAGACCTCCCCATCCATATATCAGTCGATAATAATGTACTTCCATACATCAGCGTATCGTATTGGCAGGTGGACTTATCCACTGGCATTAAGATATGGCAGTTCCATGAGACTTGTGCCGAGAGTCCAAACAATACTGTGAAGAAGTCTTCCAAACTTGTAGGCAAGTATTTGAAAGATATTGGTTACTGTGATAAGGTCTACTTGCATGGAGACGCTTCGACGAAAGCGGCCAACAGCATTGATGATGAGAAACGTTCCTGGATGGACTTGTTCATAGACACTTTGCAGAAAGAAGGTTTTGAGATTGAAGATAAGGTAGGTAACAAGAATCCAAGTGTAGCGATGACTGGTGAGTTTATCAATGCTATCTTTGACGAAATAGTGCCGGGCATCGAGATAGGTATTGATGAGAGCTGTACTGTTTCTCTTGAGGATTACATGAGTGTACAGAAGGATGCTAACGGTGCCATCCTTAAAACAAAGGTCAAGAATAAGACTACAATGCAGACCTATGAAGAACACGGGCATCTTTCTGATACTTTCCGTTATGTAGTGACAGACTTATGCTTGGAAGAGTACACCGCTTTCAGCAACCGGCGAAAGAGAAATCTCTACGGCAACAAGGGTGCTTTCTCATACTTCAACCCAGGCACCGAACATGAATATAGCAACAAGATTGTCTATGTCATTCCGAATGTCAACGGTCACTTCTTGCTTGTTCAGGCGTTCAAGTGTGGTGAAAAGTGGCATCTTGTAGATGTAGTCTATCGGCAGACATCTTCTATGGATGAAATCAAGTCTTCAATAAAACAGCATCAAGCAAACCCTTACATCGTGGAATGTTCAAATGCTTACTTCCCAATGGTGAGAGAACTTCGTGAAACACTTCCTGACGTGAGGGTTGCTAAAGAATTCCCAGATGTGGATAAGCGTATTGCTGCTACCTCCGATTATATTAGAGAATACTTTCTGCTATCCGAAAGCAAGCTTGAGGAATCTGAAGACTATTGTTGCTTTCTGAATAGCCTGTTAGACTATAATATTGATAGTGAAAACAAAGAAGCAAACATTGCTTTGAGTGGTTTGGCGTACTACATCATAAAATACCTCTCTTAAAAACACCCTGTGTAACGAATTGATAATTAGCAATATATATACTATTATGTTCCTAATTGTATGTGTCAAGATGTTTTGATTCAGAAAAGCTGTATACTCTTCTATCTATATTTGCTTCAAAAGATAATCAGATGAGTTGGAACCTTTTTAAAAAGAAATCAGAGGATGATTTGAAAAATACGGCGGATAAAGAAAAAGAAATCCAGCCACAAGATACAGCAGTTCCTTCTGGAACTGTTGCCGGAGAATTTGTGGCTGAGGAACTTTTTGTTAATCCTTTTGTTTGTAGCCGCAATTTTCTTGAACTGTTCAACACTGTTCCAGAGGTGTTTTTCCCTATTGATTATATAGCTTCCAGGATAGCAGGTGCCAAATTTGTACTTAAGAAATCCAAAGATGATAGTATTGTTTGGAATAATGAAAAGGTCAATCATATCTTGAATAAGCCTAATTGTTTGTTTAGCTGGAAGGAAACTGTTTATTCTCATCATGTATACAAATTGTGTGTTGGCGATAGCTTTTTCAGAGCGGCTGTTCCGGAATCTTTCTCGAAAATCAAGAACCTGTGGCAATGGTGTTCCAATTATTGGGTATTGCCTGCTGATAAGGTAGAGATTGTTCCTGTACGTAATAATATTCCATTGTTTGGTATTGCTGAGATTGAAGAAATTGTAGATTACTATAATTTGAGTTTTGGCTTCAGCGCTGGTATTCATATTCCATCTAAACAGATATTACATGATCGTGAGGGTATTCCTAATTTATATCCGGGAGTGGGTTTCTTACGTGGAACCAGTAGGCTAAAGTCTCAGCTAAAGCCCATAAGTAACCTTATTGCAGTTTATGATGCCAGAAATGTGATATATGTTAAACGTGGAGGTCTGGGATGGCTGATTTCTGCCAAAAAGGATGAAACAGGTACAATTGCAATGACTCCTGATGAGAAAAAAGAGATTTTGAAAGAGCATAACAAAACCTATGGAGTGGGAAAGGGGCAGTTTCCTTTTGGAATTTCAAATATTCCTTTGGATTTTCTTCGTACCAATTTGTCTATTCAAGAGTTACAGCCCTTTGAAGAGACATTAGCTGATGCAATTAGTATTGCCGGTGCTTTCGGTGTACCGGCCGAGCTTGTACCTCGTAAAGATCGCTCCACATTTAATAATCAGAAAACAGTTGAGAAGAACGTGTATAGCTCTATAATCATACCTATGTGTAGTCAGTTCTGCAAAGATATCACTGAATTCTTGGGGCTTGAATCCGATGGGCTTTATATCGACTGTGATTTCAGTCATGTCGATTGTCTGCAAGAAGGAAAGAAAGAGGCAGAAACGGTTAACACAAGTATCTCTAAGAGGTGTCGTGAAGAATTCCTTTCCGGTATTATCTGTTTGAATGACTGGAGAGCACAAATAGGAGAAAGTAAGGTTGAAATCCCGCTGTATAGTAAACTCATATACGAGATGTCACCTGACGAAATAGAGAAAGTTAAAACGATGTTGAACTTAACAACAAAAAGTGTAGATGGAGAATTACAAAAACCTTCTGTGCAAAACGAAGGCAAATGATGTTGATGAAAAAGGTGTTGTTACAGTAGCTGTTAATGGCATTGGTGTTAAGGATTCACAGGATGATATTTCAATGCCTGGTTCTTTCAATAAAACGTTGAAAGAGAATTTTAATCGTATGCGTTGGTTCTTAAACCATAGAACTGACCAGCTCTTAGGTGTTCCTCTTTCTGGTGAAGAAAAGGAAAATAATCTTGTGATGATCGGGCAGATTAATCTCAAAAAACAGATGGGGCGCGACACTTTGGAAGATTACAAACTGTATGCTGAGAATGGTAGAACTCTTGAACATTCTATCGGTGTCAAAGCGATAAAGCGTGATGAGGCAGATCGAAGAAAAGTAAAAGAATGGTTCATGGGAGAATATTCGACTTTGACTGCATGGGGGAGTAATCCTCAAACATTTCTGGTTGATATTAAGTCTGCCACGAATGAGCAGGTAAAAGATGCTATAGAGTTTATACGGAAGTCCTTCCATTTCAGGTATTCTGACGAACGTTTAAATGCTTATGATATGCAACTGAATTTAATGCTAAAAGCACTTAGTGGTGCTCCCATAGTAACTTGTCCACATTGTGGCTATGAGTTTAACTATGATGATGTTCCAGAAGTAACTTATTCTCAGCAGGTATTAGAACTTGCTGCACAATATCACCGATGGATTACAGAGGATATTGTCCGTGAGGAAATGAATAAGCTCACTCCGCAAATCCGGGAACAGGTTATTGCCATTCTTGACACACAGAAAATGCAGGATGTTAAGTCTATGGATAATATTTCGAATTATGTACGTTGCCCTCATTGCTGGGCAAGAGTCTATAAAAGTAATGCAGTTATCAAAGATGAGTCAACAGATACTTCACCTAAAGGTGGCAATGAGCCGTTGAATGACACTCAGACCCCGTCAGCAGGAGCCAATGAAGTAACTGTTGATACAGGGAAAGCCGCTGATACCAGCACTTTCTTCCATACTCTGAATGATTGCTTTGTCGAACAATAAATTGAAAAAAAATTATGTCTTTAAAGAAATTTACTGTATCAGATTTTAATCTGAAAACTGACCATCTGCCGACTGAGCAGAAGTCGTTCATGGAAAACATCGCTGGTATGATGTGTGATGTCATGAACAAATCTCTTGAGGGTATGCTTTCCCCCAGTGAGGTGACTGAAAAGTTCACCGAAGTCAACAATCTGTTGAAAGCTTACGATGGTGAAAAGTTTACCCAACTTATCAAGGACAACGAAATCCTCGTTGAACAGGTCAAGAATCTGGGTGAAAGCATCGAGAAGATGAAACAGAAAGGCTTATCAATGGATACTATCAATAAATTCGATGAAAAATTGAATGAGATGTTAGACTCTGAAAAATTTGCTGATTTTGTTTCCGGCAAGACGCGCAAATCCGGTTCTTTTGATGGTTTCTCTTTGAAAGATGTTGTGTCTATGACCGACAATTATACCGGTGAATTGTTGATTACTCAACAGCAAAAGCGCGTAGTTAGCCAGGTTTCAAATAAACCGTTGCATATGCGCGACGTGCTAACTACTTTGCAGGGTGATCCGGCATTCCCTCAGTTGGCTTATGCCCAAGTGTATGATTTTGACCGTAACGCCAGGTATGTTACCGAGAATGGTAGATTGCCTGAATCGAGCATTAAGGTTAAGGAGCAACAGACTGGCACTAAACGTTTGGGTACACATATCCGCATTTCCAGACGTATGCTCAAGAGCCGTGTTTATATCCGCTCTTATATCCTGAATATGCTTCCTGAAGCTGTATGGATGGCGGAAGACTGGAACATCCTGTTCGGTGACGGCAATGGTGAAAATCTGCTTGGTATTGTTAATCATACAGGGGTTACTTCTGTAGAGGCCATCATCAGTGATGCTATTATTACAGGCTCTGCCGGCTCTGTCAAGGCTGTGTCAGGACAAAATGATAACAAGGATACTGTCATTGAGTTTGCCAATCCGCAAGACTTGATTATTGATGGTATGACAATCACGTTTGCCAAGGCAGCTGTGAATACCGATCTTAGTACTGCACACCCTCTCGTAAAGATAAACGACCGTCAAATTCTCATTGAGGGCGTCGCATACAAAGGTGCAGAGACTGCTCTTGCAGAAATGACATTTACCGTTAATAATGCTGCGTTCAAAAACATCGAAGAGCCGAACTCTGAGGATGTAGTGAAAACGGCTTTCGCTGTAATGACATACGCACAGTATTATCCGAACGCCATAGTTTTGAATCCGATCACAGTCAATGCTATCGAATCTGAAAAAGACACTACTGGGCGAAACTTGGGTATTGTTTCAATGCGAAACGGTATGAAATACATTGCTGGACGTCCTGTCATTGAATATCAGGGTATCATGCCTGGAAAATATTTGCTTGGAGACTTTAATCAGGCTTCAAACTTGGTTGATTATTCTTCATTGACTCTTGAATGGGCCGAAGATGTTGACACCAAGTTGTGTAACGAAGTTGTTTTGATTGCGCAAGAAGAAGTAATCTTCCCGGTTTACATGCCTTGGGCTTATGCTTACGGTAATCTTGCCTCTTTGAAAACTGCGATCACTAAGGCTAAATCGTAAAATATGAAATACATTCTTGATGGAAACGAAAAGGATGTTACCAATGTGATTAAAGAACAACGCATTCGTATAGGTAGGGGATTGATTGCATTCACCCCTATCTCCGAATGTGGGTTTATCACTGAGGAAGACGCCCGTAAAGCGATGGATGAAAAGCTAACTGAACTTGCTACATTCGTTGAAGAGAATGAGGGCTTGAAATCGCAGCTCTCAGGCTTTGAGCTGAGCATGAAAGAG
>OODG01001604.1_pt1 | contig 15221 bp, 14 predicted proteins | sample 1671621 | NCBI WGS metagenome assembly OODG01 (sample SAMN06348175, study PRJEB24527) | human gut metagenome | biome: human gut; feature: ankylosing spondylitis patient; material: feces | host: Homo sapiens | place: China | collected 2015-10 | reverse complement strand
GCCGCCGAACTTGTCGCGCAACACCTGCAACGCCGCCATCGCATTCTCATAGGTCAAGAAGCTCGAAGCCTGCTGAGTTTATTATTTTTACAAGCTCGGAGGCTTCGTCCGTGACTCTGTCACAGCCTATTATTGCCACCGTTTTAGGCTTCTTTTCGCACTTTTCAAGTGGCTCGTAAAGCTGTTTTCTCATAAGGCTGTCAGGAGAGATAGACTTTCTCATGGTGGGCGTCATGTAGCAATCTATAAAATGCACCTGCGGAAACAATGCCGAAAGTTCGTCTATTATCATTTTGAAGTCACAGCCTGCAAAAAGGTGAACGCAACTTAGAAAAATCAAAACGCATTTTGGCTTTTCCTCAAGCCTGTTTATTATATCCCTCACGCCGTCTATAACGTCCTGCTCCATTGTGCCGTCATACAAGTCCTGCTCAGAAACAGTCACCCATGACATTCTGTCCATGGCATTCATCTCTGCCGCAGTGAGGATAACACCCCTTAAACAGCCCTGTGCGCAGACAAATATCTGCCGTGACTCAGGGATAAGCATACCGGTATGGACGATATTCCACACGCCCCTTGTGGGGGGATTATATTCAAGACCGCTTTCAAAAGGCGCAGGAAAAGCCGCCTTCGTTATATTTATGCCGCTCTCTTTTATCATTTTTCTTCTCCCATACCGCAAAGCTCGGCTATCTTATCCGCAAGGGTTTTATACTGCTCTGCCGCAGTACTGTCAGGAAAAGCTTCCATGACAGTTTTACGCATATCCTCAGCTTCGCTCACAAGGTCGCTTCGGTCTATCTCTGCTATCACAGAGCTGTGAAAATCAGCCGCAAGCTCTGCCGCTTTTTCCTCCTCGTTTTTTACGTTGCGTTTATTGAGGATAAAGCCGCCAAGTGAAGCATATCCACGGCTTTTGAAATTTTCCACCGCCATTGCGATGTTTGCGGCGGCATATACAGACATACTCTCGCCTGATGTGATGATAAACACCTTATCGGCATAACCCTTTCGCATTGGCATTGAAAAACCTCCGCACACCACGTCGCCGAGAACGTCATAGATAACAACGTCAGGCTGATATTTTTCATATGCGCCCTTTTTTTCAAGCTTCTCCAAAGCGGCGATTATACCTCTGCCTGCACAGCCAAGCCCCGGGACCGGACCTCCTGCTTCAACGCACACAACACCGTTATAGCCTACCCTTACCATATCTTCAAGGTCAAAGCTTTCGCCTTTTCGCACAAGGTCAAGAACGGTGGGTATCCTCTCTCCCTCATGGAGAAATATGGTGGAGTCAGCCTTTGGGTCACAGCCTATCTGCATGACCTTCAGCCCTTTTTGTGCAAGTGCAGCACTGACGTTTGATGCCGCCGTTGACTTTCCTATTCCGCCTTTTCCGTAAAAAGCAAGCTTTATCATTATCTGTGATCTCCTCTTGATATCTTTATTTTATAGCCTATGGACTCCATTCGTCTTTCAAGGCAAGCCCTGCACTGTGCTGACTCGTCACCTGTGCATATCTTGTTGTCATAGAGCATATATTTTTTTCTCACTGCCACAGGGGACAAATTCGGCATTATAACGTTCGCACCTGACAGCACCCCTTGTTCTCTCCCTTTGGGGTTTATAGTACCAAGGGCTGTGGTGGCAGGCAAAAGAACGTCGGGGAGCATTATCCTGCAAATGCTCAGCAGAAAGAGAGTAAGCTCATATGAGCCTTGTGGACAGCTTCTGAAAGGCGTGTCCTTATGTGGGAGAAAAGGTCCAATGCCTATCATTTCAGGCTTAAAATCGCACATAAACTCCATATCCTCAGCAAGGCACTCCACCGTCTGATAAGGCGAGCCTATCATCATTCCACAGCCTGTCTGATAGCCTATCTCTTTAAGATCTGAAAGGCACTCCATTCGGTTTTTCCAAGACATTTCGGCTGGGTGGAGCTTTTTGTAATGCTCCTCGTCGGCGGTTTCGTGCCTGAGAAGATACCGGTCTGCACCTGCATTGAAAAAGGCTTCATAGTCCTCACGGCTTTTCTCACCTAGGGATAACGTTACCGCACAGTCAGAGTGGCGTTTTTTTATCTCTCTGACGATACCACAGAGCATTTCTCTGTCATAGAAAGCGTCCTCACCGCTTTGAAGCACAAAGGTACGGAAGCCATAGCCGTAGCCCTCGTCACAGCACTGCAAGATCTCCTCGGAGGTGAGCCTGTATCTGCTCACGTTGCCGTTTGAACGCCTTATGCCACAGTAAAGACAATCATTTTTGCAGATGTTTGAAAACTCCACTATGCCCCTTATGTAGATATCCCTGCCGAACATTTCCTGCGAAATGCCCCTTGCAAGCTCTGCGGCATAGGCTCTGTCGCCCTCGCCATATTCTTTTATAAGCTTCACCCATTCATCGTGGGAAAGCTTTTTCTCGCAGTTTAGTTTATCAATAAGTTTTCTGACCGCCATTGTGATCTTCAAGCTCCTTTACAAGATGCGGAAACACTTCTATGCTCCGTTTGAGAATACCTTTCATATAGGCAATGGCAATGCCGTAATTTGTGAACGGCACGCCTGCGTCACAAGCACATTTCATTCTGTAAGTAAGCTCTTTTGAGCCTAGCATACAGCCGCCACAGTGTATACAAAGCGCAAAGTCTGAAAGCTCCTCTGGAAAGCCGTGACCTGATGACAGCACTATCTCAAGATTCTTGCCTGTGTATTCTTTCAGCCAGTTCGGAAGCTTCACAGAGCCTATATCACCGCACTGTCTGTGATGTGTACAGCCCTCTGAGATAAGCACCTTGTCACCGTCTTTAAGATCGTCGATAGCTTTCACGCCCTTTACTGCGGCGTCAAGAAAGCCCTTATATCTAGCCATAAGGATAGAAAACGAGGTGAGAGGGATATCCTCGGGAGTATCCTTTGAAACTCTTGCGAAGGCCTGACTATCCGTTATAACAAGCGCAGGCTTCTCTATCCTGCCAAGCACTCCTGAAAGCTCAGTTTCTCTTACCACCACTGCACAGGCGTTTGCTTCAAGAACATCTCTTATGGCCTGCTGTTGTGGCAGGATAAGCCTGCCCTTTGGTGCGGCACTGTCGATAGGGGTGACAAGCACCACCATATCGTCAGGCTTTATAAGGTCGCCCACAAGCTTCATTGTCATGGTGTCTGTTTCAGTGAGCTTTGCAACGGCGTTTTTAAGCTCCTCTATGCCTGTTTTCTCTTTTGCGCTGACGTACACTGTCCCCTCCTCTTTTGGGATATCAGTGAGCAGGTCGGCTTTGTTTTTGGCTATAATAAAGGGTATGTTTTTCTCTTTGAATATTGAGATAAGCTGTTTTTCGCAGTCGCCAAGGGGCAAAGTGCAATCGGTAACAAGAACGGCGCAATCTGTTCTGTTTAGAATCTGCTTAGTTTTCTTCACACGAAGCTCTCCAAGCTCGCCCTCGTCGTCAAAGCCTGGGGTATCTATTATTACAACAGGGCCAAGGGGCAAAAGCTCCATTGCCTTTGTAACAGGGTCGGTGGTAGTGCCTTTCGTATCGGATACCACTGCAAGATCCTGATTTGTTACTGCATTCACAACGCTTGATTTTCCTGCGTTTCGTCTGCCGAAAAATCCTATATGTATACGTTCTCCGCTTGGTGCGTCATTAAGTCCCATTGCAAAAGCTCCTCTCAAAAAAATAAGCCATACCCCTATGGATACAGCTTTTCTATAGCAAAACAAGACCACACGATAGTGCAGCTTTCTGCTTGATGTGTATTCTTTCGCCTTAAAGGAGAAAACTCGTTTTCGGCGTCAGGGTCACAAATATTTATTAGATTTTTACTGTGGCGAATAAAGGGTCTTGGCGGTCACTCCCTCAAGCCTGCCTATCTTGCCTGCAAGTGAATTTATAACGTCCTGCGGAGCGTCAACTGCCACGCTTATTATGTTCATGCCACGCTCTCGGTATGGCAGACCCATTCGTCCTATTATATACTCGGCATGCTCATGAAGAATTGCGTTTATCTCCTGCGCAGAACCGTTATCGTGTGCGATTATTGCAAGTATTGCCACACGGGTATCCATAAAACACCCCCGTAATATAAAAGTGTACTTTGTCTTACTTTATGATAGCACGATTTGTTGGCGTTGTCAATTGGAAGTTATCTATTTGAATAAATTTTTTAGATAACAATCGAATAAAATATATGACATATGCTATTGACAAGTAAAGTTAGCCATGGTAAACTTATTTTGTGAAGTTCTTTTAGATAAAACATAAGAATAAAATATAGCTATGGAGGAAAAGACAATGACTCTTGATAAGCTTAAAACGGGAGAGTCTGCCGTGATAAAAGCGGTAGGCGGCGAGGGTGCGCTTAGACTGCGTTTTCTCGACATGGGACTTATACCCAAAACAAAGGTGAAAATGCTAAAGCGTGCGCCAATGGGCGACCCTCTTGATATCGTGCTGAGAGGCTACGAGCTGACGCTCAGGATAGAGGACGCAAAAAACATAGAGATAGAAAAAACAGAGGAGAATGACCATATATGAGATTTGCCCTTGCAGGAAATCAGAACTGCGGAAAGACCACGCTTTTTAACGCCCTTACAGGGTCTAATCAGCACGTTGGAAACTTTCCCGGTGTAACAGTCGAGCAGAAGGTCGGCGACATAAAGGGGCAGAAAAACTGCACTGTGGTGGATCTGCCGGGAATATACTCACTGCGCCCTTACACGCAGGAAGAGATCGTCACCCGTGACTACATAATAAACGAAAAGCCTGACGGCATTATAAACATTGTTGACGCCACCAATATAGAACGAAATCTGTATCTCACTTTACAGCTTCTTGAACTGCGTGTGCCAATGGTGCTTGCCTTAAACATGATGGACGAGGTAAGAGCCAACGGTGGAACGATAGACGTAAAAATGATGAGCGACGCACTTGGCATACCTGTTATACCAGTAAGCGCGGCAAAGAGCGAGGGTATCTCAGACCTTATCGACAAGGCTGTAGAAACTGCCCGAAACAAGACAAAGCCTGTTGTCACAGACTTTTGCTCAGACGATTCCGCTGTGCACAGATGTATACACGCAGTTGTTCATCTTATCATGGATCACGCAAACCGTGCAGGCATACCGCCGAGATTTTGTGCTTCAAAGCTTATTGAGGGTGATAAGAATATCGAGGATCAGCTTGAGCTTAATCAAAACGAGCTGGAGCTTCTCGAACACTGCATAGTGGAAATGGAGGACGAATCAAAGCTCGACAGAAATGCGGCGCTTGCAGATATGCGATACGACTTTATCGAGAAAGTCGTTGCCATAAGCGTTGTGAAATGTCACGAGAGCCGAGAACACAAGCGGAGCGTGAAAATAGACCGCATTTTAACGGGAAAATACACTGCTCTGCCTGTATTTTTCGGCATAATGTTTCTTGTATTTTTCCTCACATTCAATGTTATCGGCTCGACATTATCCGATTGGCTTTCCCTTGGTATAGACAAGCTCACCGACCTAGCAGACAAAGGGCTTACAGCCTACGGCATAAACCCTGTTGTACACAGCCTTATAATAGACGGAGTTTTTGCAGGCGTTGGAAGCGTTCTAAGCTTTCTGCCTATAATAGTGACGCTGTTCTTTTTCCTTTCCATACTGGAGGACACGGGCTACATGGCACGAGTGGCATTCGTAATGGACAAGCTTCTTAGAAAGATCGGTCTTTCGGGACGAAGCTTTGTGCCTATGCTCATAGGCTTCGGCTGTTCAGTGCCTGCTATAATGGCAACGAGAACGCTTGTATCAGACCGTGACAGAAAAATGACCATACTTCTTACCCCTTACATGAGCTGTTCAGCAAAGATACCTATTTACGCAGTTTTCTGTGCAGCGTTTTTCAAAAAATATCAGGCGCTTGTGATGATAGGCTTATACATAACGGGCATAGTGCTTGGGATAATAGTTGCACTGATACTGAAAAATACAGCTTTCCGTGGCAAGCCTGTGCCGTTTGTAATGGAGCTTCCAAACTATCGTCTTCCTTCGGCAAAAAGCGTAGGACTTCTTCTTTGGGACAAGGCAAAGGACTTTATACAAAGAGCTTTCACAGTTATATTCTTTGCGACTATCATAATATGGTTTCTTGAAACCTTTGACGCAAAGCTCAACGTTGTAAAAGACTCCTCCGACAGCCTGCTCGCTCTTATCGGTCAGGCTATATCGCCAATATTCAAGCCATTGGGCTTTGCAGATTGGAGAGTGACCACCTCGCTTATTTCGGGCTTCACTGCAAAAGAGGCGGTAGTAAGCACAATGGCGGTACTGATGAACACAAGCACTGCAAATCTTGGCACTGCTCTTTCGGGAGCATTCTCCACCCTTTCCGCACTGAGCTTTCTCGTATTCACCCTGCTTTACACCCCATGTGTTGCGGCGGTGGCGACCATAAAGAGAGAGCTTGATTCAAGGATACAGACAGTAGGCGTTGTGATAATGCAGTGCATGGTTGCATGGCTTTGCGGCTGTGCAGTATATCAGATAGGAGCGTTATTATGAATACAGCCGACTGGATAGTGGTGATACTTCTGCTTTTATGGGCAGTGGCGGCGGCAATAAATATATCAAAGCAAAAGAAAAAAGGTAAGTGCTGTGGCTGTTGCTCACACTGTCACAGCAGATGCGGCAAAAAATAAGGCATAAAAGTAGCGGAGAACTGCAAATAAAATGCGTTCTCCGCTATTTTATTAATATATAAGCAATACTAAGAAAATCAAAAATTTACAATACATCTGACTTTTTTCGTTAATATACCTGACAAATAAGCAAAAGTGTGATATAATATAGCTTAGGGCGAAGTAATCTACCCTGTTTTTTTGAGATACAGTTAGTCTAATCTAACTTTATTAAGAAAACCAGCTTAGAAAGGTCGGTATTATGAAGAAACAATTTTTTAGCAATGAGAAAGACGGTTTTTATGGTACATATTATGAAAACCCAAAGGGTGCAAACTGCGCAATGATAGGTCTGTTCGGCGACGATCCTAATGACTTTATGGCAAAGTGCGGAGCAAAATGGCTTCACAAAAATGGCGTGAACGTTATGTGTATGTCACCTGACGTGAAGAACTACGGCCATGTGAACTTCCCGCTTGAAAGGATAGAGACCGCTATAAAGTGGCTCAAAAGCCATGGAAACAAGAAGATAGGCATAATGGGAATGAGTACGGCAGGAATGGATTCCCTTGTGGCAGCTTCATATTTCCCTGACATAACACTCACTTTCGGTCTTACGCCAAGCGACTTTGTATGGCAGGGCTTTGAGCAGGGCGAAAAAGACGGCTGCAAGGAATGGCCTATCCCTGACGCTTCCACACTTTCATGGCAGGGCAAGCCGCTTGCCTATATGCCGTTCGTTTATGCCCACCCTGAATACTATCACAAAATAGAAGAAGAAACCAAAGGCTCGGGAGATATAACACGAAGCACGCACCTTTTTATTGACTCTGAAAAGGCAAGAGAACATACAGAGGAAGAAATGATAAAAGTTGAGAACATCAAGGGCAAGCTTATAATGGTGGGTGCTGATGACGACAGCTTCTGGGAGGCAGGAAAATACGTCCGTCGCATGGATAAGCGCTTGAAAGAACGCCCTCACGAGTGCGATTACGAAGCCCTGACTTACGAGCATGGAACGCACTTTGTGCTTCCTGAGACAATGCTCAGAAAAGCACTTCCTGTGGGACTTAAATTCGTAATGAAATTTATTTTCAAGGCTGCAAAAGACTATCCTAAGGAGTGCGAGCAGACAAGAAAGGATATCGACAGACGACTTTCTGCGGCTTTAAATCAGTGGGTAGCTGAATAAAAAAGCCCATAAAATACGCTATTTTGTGTAGGGGCGACCTCTGGCGCCCCTTGCTCGATATGTTTTACGATAAACAAAGACCGACTTCCAGCGAAAAAAGCTGAAAGTCGGTCTGTTATTTTTTGCAACAGCATAAATGCTTTCAAAAAGAAGATTTTTGTGAATTTTGTGAGTTTTCTATTGACATTAGAATGCGGATATGGTAAAATTAACGGTGTGTGAATATTTTCTAATAGCAGTCACATATCAAAGCAAAAAGCAATTATTTTATATAGATAGTGGTGGGTCGTCATGACCCTGACGAAGGAGCAAGCTATGTTTACAAGCGATACAGCGAAATATAAAATAATAGGTATCTGCACTTCATGCGTACAATCTGACTATGTGAGAGAGATAGTATCTTCCATAAGCCGAAAAGGTGTAAAAGAGGGCTACAAGGTGCTTCTTTTCAACACCTTTTGCGACCTTTATAACAACAGCTCCTACAACCATGGTGAAGCAAGCATTTTTGATCTTATAAATTATGACATTCTTGACGTACTTATAATAATGCCCGAGGCAATAAAAAGAGACAGCATTTCCGGTGAGATAAGCAAGCGTGCCCATGAACACGGCGTTCCTGTCATATGCGTTGACAGTACAATGGATAATTGCTGCAGTGTGACATTCAATTACTCTGACATTTTTGAAAAAATAGTTCGCCATGTGATCGAATTTCACGGCTGCAGAAGAGTTAATTTCATCGCTGGCGTAAAGGGCAATGCTTTCTCAGAAGAGCGTATAGAAGCATACAAAAAGGTGCTTGCAGAAAACGGCATAGAATTTGAGCCTGAGCGTCTTGGCTATGGTGACTTCTGGGATATGCCAACAAAAGGAGTATTGCAGAAATTTTTAGAAAGCAGTTTGGACTTTCCGCAGGCGATAATATGTGCAAACGACGCTATGGCGATAACAGCTTGCAGCATACTGAGAGAACGCGGCATAAAAGTGCCTGAAGACGTTATTGTAACGGGCTTTGACGGCATCGAGCTTGAACAGTATAACAGCCCTCGTCTTACAACGGCGGCTGTAGATAATGATGTGCTTGGCGAAAAGATAATAAACGCCATAGACCATATGATGAACGGAATTCCTCTTCCTGAAAAAATAGAGGTCAACTACACCATGAGGATATCCCAGTCTTGCGGCTGTAAGAAAATAGACCCGAGAGAAGTAGGCGACAAGATCCTTGAGCTTTACCACAGAATGAACAATTCTGATGGTCACGAACAGCATATGTTCTCTTATCTTGCAAAATCAGTGGAATGTCACACCGTAGAAGAAATGGCAAAGGTAATGGCACGTTCGGGAGATTATTATAGCTGGGTATGCACAAACTCTGATTTTCTGTCAAACACGAGGCAGAGAGAACGCTTTAATAACAGCTTTACAAAGCAGATGAGAGTTTTCATGCAGACTTTTGACAACAAATACAAGACCGGTGAAGTATTTGACACCAAGGATCTTTTGCCTGATATGGAGCAAGTCCTTGGACGCCATAACTGCTTAATGTTCTCACCGCTTCATTTTCAGGACGAGGTCATAGGATATGCGGCAAATTCATATAGTCCTATATATTTTCTTTTCCAGAACACAAGGCGTTTTATAAACAACACCAATCAGATAATGGAGAGCTTTAAAAACCGCCAGCGGCTTGAAAGGGCAAATGCAGAACTTGCAAGGATACATATGCTTGACCCCATGACAGGGATATATAATCGCAGGGGCTTTTACAAGAACGTAAGAAAGCTTATTTCAAAGGCTGAGAAACAGGGCGTAGGCGTATGGGTATTCTCTATTGACATGGACAACCTTAAAAAGATAAATGACCTCTATGGTCACAACGAGGGTGACAAGGCGATAAAGGCAGTGGCGTCGCTGATGACAAAATGCACTGTAGATGGTGGGATATGCTCACGCTTCGGCGGTGATGAATTTGTGGCTGTTATCGCTGAAACAGACGGTGCAGACAGCTTTTACGAAAAGATATCCCGCAGCATTGCAGAATACAATCGCAGAAGCAAGTCGCCATATGATGTGTCGATAAGCTGTGGCTGCAAGGTGGGAAAGCCGAAAACATTGAAAGAGATCGATGATCTTATGAAAGCGTCAGATCGTGAGATGTACACGCAAAAGCGTAAACATCATAGTCGACGGGACTAACAGACATAACAAGAGGGCGGATAGTTTGAAAACTTCCGCCCTTGTTTTTATGCTATTTGAGTATGCCAACTTCCTCAAGAAAGATCTTCAGCACGATCAAAACGAGTATAATGCCGCCTGCTATTTCTGCCTTGCTCTTATATTTCGAGCCGAACTTGTTGCTATGGCGAGTCAACTTTTTTTGTCAAATAAACATTTGACAAAATTGCAAAACTGTGATATAATAACGATTGTGATGTGTTTCCGTAGCTCAGCTGGATAGAGCGACCGCCTCCTAAGCGGTAGGTCGGGTGTTCGAATCACCTCGGGAACGCCATAATGTGGAGACAAAAAAGATGTCTCCTGCGAAAAGCCCGAATATATCGGGCTTTTTTGCTACCCAAAGATAAACAAAAACGAATGAAGGCGAAATGGGGTCTGTTTATGACCGAACAGAAAAAGAATACTATCATAACAAGCGGCATCGCTGTACTTGCCGTGATACTGGCATATTGCTTCCGAATTGTGGGCAGGGGCAGCTTCTACCCGATGCTGTTTTCCTATCTGCGCAGCTTTATCTATATCGGTCTGTTCGCCGCCTGGGGGCTCTCCGTCCGTCAGCGGATCGTGCAAAAACAGGTGTGCAGGTTTATGACGGTCACCGCGGTACTGCTCATCATATGGATGGTAGTCCGTTCGGCAAAGTATTTTATATTCTGGCAGCCGGATGCCGTCCGTTACCTGTGGTATCTGTTCTATCTGCCCATGCTGTTTGTGCCTATGCTGGCGCTGCCGATCGCCATGTCATTGGGAAAGCCGGACGAATACAAATTCCCCAAGGGAATGTCGATTCTGTGGATCATCTCTGGCACATTGCTTCTGCTCGTGCTCACAAATGACCTGCACCAATTCGTATTTACCTTTCCGAAGGACGCCGCCGTGTGGACAGACAAAAACAACGGCTACTCGATAGGCTACTTCATTATTGTAGGCTGGCAGGTGCTGTGTGCCTTTGCCGCACTCGTAATTATGTTTTTCAAATGCCGTGTGCAAAAAGGAAGGCTCCACTTTCTGCCCATTGTTCCTATGCTGCTGACGATCGTTTACAGCGTGCTTTACTATGCAGGTGCGGATTGGCTGCTCCACTTGTTCGGCGATATTGCCGCATTCCAAAGTGTGATGTATATTCTGACCTTTGAGCTTTGCATCGCCTGTGGATATATACATTCAAACAGCCGTTATGTGGACTTGTTTGCCTCCTCTGTCGGCACATCGGCAGAGATCACCGACAAGGACTTTACCGTTCGGTATGCAGCTGTAAACACTGCGCCTATCTCAAAGGAAACGATTAAAAAAGCCGAGCAAAGCCCGGTCACGATGGGCGGCTTGACCGTTCACACCATGCCCATTGATGGCGGCTATGCCGTATGGACAGAGGACGTGTCGGCTTTGCGTGACATCAAGGAGGACTCCGAGCTTCTTGCAGACGAGCTTGCCGACAGGAACGAAATACTCCGTTATGAATACAAGCGTGAAGCCAAGCGCCGCAAGGTGGAGGAGCAAAACCGCCTGTATGATCTCCTGCGTTCCGCTACGCAGACGCAGATCGACCGCATTGCAGAGCTTACTAAGGAATACCGCCGAATCTCAAGCACCGATCCCGACAGTGCCAAAACGCTCCTTGCCGAGATCGCCGTGCTGTGCAGCTATATTAAACGCCGCAAGCATCTGACGCTCCTTACCGACCGAGATATTAAAATAGCGGAAACGGAACTCCACCGTGCCTTCAATGAGTCCCTCCAAACGCTGAAGCTGTTGGGCGTCCGCAGCTCACTCTATGTGGACGAGTCTTTTTCCATGCTCTCCGGCAAAACGGCGACTGCTGTATTTGATTTTTATGAATCGGTTATTGAAGCCGACATTTTGAATTTAACAGGCATACAGGTAAGTCTCATAAAGGCAAACGGCTTGCGCTTGTCACTGAATGTGTGCTGCAAAGCCGACCTTTCCGCTTTGGTAAGCGGAGACGGTATCCGCTGTGAAAAAGAGGACGACGAGGAATACCAGCACCTTGTATTTGAAGCGAAAGAAGGTGACAGGAAATGAGTGCATTTTCTTCCCTTTCTGAATTTTGGCAGACCATGCTGCCGTTTATCATGCTTGTGGAGATCGTCCTTGAAATCGGGCTGTTTATGTATCAGCTTCTTCGCAGCAATAAGCCGGTGCGCAGCCTGCTGAGTCTGACGGTCATGGCGGTGATGATCCCGCTGCTATTCTCCGTTTCTCAGGCAGATCCCGATAATATCGGGGACGCATTTCTGCTGGACGCACCGTGGCTGATATTTGCCGCTGCCATTTTCCTTGCGGCAGTTCACTTTGCCATTGCTCTGCCACGGGAATACCGCCGTAAAAAGAACGAACTCTCGCCTTTCTCCATTAAGGAAGCAACCGATAAGCTGCCTATGGGCATCTGCTTTGCCGACCCGAACGGCAGGATCATCCTGTGCAACAACCGTATGCGCAGACTCTCCTTTGCCCTTTGCGGCCACGAGCTGCAAATCAAAAGCGATATGGAAAATGCCCTGAGCGTGCCGGACAGATCCGTAACCGTCAAGGATGATTGCTACATTCTGCCCGACAAGACTGTCTGGCAGTTTCGCACACAAAATATCACCGTGGACAGCGATGACCGCTGGCAGCAGATAACGGCGCACAATGTAACCGAGCTGTATAACGGCTACCAAAAGCAAGAGGAAATAAATGAAGAACTGGCAGAAGTCAATCGAAAGCTCAGGAAGATGTACGCTCGCATGGAAAACGATGTCAAAGAGAAGGAAAGCCTTGACCTGAAGGTCTATATTCACGATACCATCGGGCGAAGCCTCCTGACCATCCGTGACATCATAGACAGCGGAGAGGATACGGAGCGAAAGCTTGAGGCGCTGCAAAATGCCATCGGTATGCTGGCAAGCAACCGCGTCACCTCTGTCAGCACAATGGACGAGGTAAAAAGAACCGCACAGCAGCTTGGCGTGGCTGTAAAAATCGACGGCTACCTGCCCCGTGATACCGCAGCCGAGGAGCTGACCGTTGCTGCCGCCAAGGAGTGCGTGACCAACTGCATCAAGCACGCAGACGGGAATGAGGTATATATCCGCATTGCCCAGCGCGGCGAACGCTATGATGTTACCATAACCAACAACGGCAAAATACCCACAGAGCCGATAAAGGAGGGCAGCGGCCTGTCAACGCTTCGCCGCAGTATTGAAAGCTCAGGCGGTGAAATGCATATTTCGCACAATCCACGCTTTGCTCTTCTGATTACGATTCCCGCAAAGGAGATGAGCCTATGATAAACACCATACTTGTAGAAGATGATCTATACATCCAAAAGCACTTTGTCGATCGTCTTGCGGCAGACGGCGAGTTTCATCTTGTCGGCGTTTTCCGTGACGCCTTTGAAGCGGAAAAGCACTGCGACGCCACCGTAAAGCTCGTCCTTATGGATGTGCAGACGCATCATAAGCATTCCGGTCTTGCCGCCGCAAAGCGCATCAAAAAGGCTTTTCCGCAAATCAAAATCGTTGTGGCTACCTCGCTTGTCGATCCCGAAGTTTTGCAAAGAGCCAAAATGGGTGCTGCCGACAGCCTGTGGTATAAGGACCACGGAACAGAGGAGCTGATGAGCGTGGTAAAGCGCACTCTGGCAGGCGAAAAGGTATTCCCCGATACCGCTCCGGCCATTGAAATGGAGGGTACGATGTCCGATGTCTTCTCGCCCCGACAGTTAGACATCCTACGCCTTTATATAAAGGGCTTTACCTATCAGGAAATTGCCGATAAGCTGGGCATCTCCAAAAACGGCGTTCGCTGGAACCTGGACGATATGGTGGAAAAGAGCGGTTTTGAAAGCAGAGAAGCGCTGGTTGCAACCGCCATTGAAAACAAGCTCATGGTGATCACCTTAAAAGACGAATAAGCAAAACTGAACCCCTTGGCTGTACGGTCAAGGGGTTTTTCGCGCCCAAAAGGCAAAAATTTTTTGAAAAAAATCGAGATCTTTCTTCTGTTACTGGCACAAGTGCCAGTGACAAACGCCAAAAAATCAGTATAATAGATAATGTAAGATTAGGATTGTGCTTTTAGAAGGTGGTGATGAATGATGAAAAAAATCGTTCTGGACATTCAAAGCGATATCCATGCGCACACCATGGAGCGAATGCTGATGCAAAAATTGGACGATTGCCAAGTTGTGATTTCCGAGTCGCCGGACGCAACCGCCGAGTGGTGCAAAACGCATCGACCGAATGTGCTTTTAATGGAGGTCAAGGCGTATTCGCCATGGATGTTCAAAGAACGAATGGCGATCCGTGACAAGGTAAAACGGAACACGGAAAGCTGTCGTGTCATTCTCTTTGTGGATGATGATACAGATGAAGATTTGACCGAAAAGGTACGGCAGGCAAAGCGCGAGGGTCTGATAGACGCTTTTCTCTTCGGTTCGGTATCCGAAAACTACTTTGCTTCGGTCATCGACAGTGTTTAAATCAGGCAACACAAAAAGCATAAAAATCTTCAAAATAATTATGAGGGAGGAATAATAGTATGACAAAAACGAACAAACGAAGGCGCGTCGCCAGCGTCCTGTTGGCGCTTGTGATGCTGCTCTCACTGATGCCGGGTCTGGAGCTTCCCGCCCACGCCTTTTGGGATGACTACGACACCGGCGGAGATTGCCCCAACTGCGACCACTACCACTGGGGTGAGAATTTGTGCGACTGCCAGTTCTGCACCATTGACTGCAACTACGATTGCTGGGTTGAGACCCATTGCAACGACTGCGGTGTGTGCCTGGGCGACACGCCCTACTGGTGCGAGGAGTGCTATAAATGCGCGGAGTGCATGGAGGACACGCACTGCTCCACCTGCGCCAAGTGCTACATCGGCGAGGATGACCAGCTGTGCGGCGAATGCCATAAGGGTCCATGCTGCTCCATAACCATCTGCGACTCCTGCGGCTTCTGCGATGACTGCGCAAACGATGACAGCGACCCGATGCACTGCTCGCTGTGTAACGCCTGCTTCGGTTCGGTGGACGAGTGCGTGGACGACGATGATACCGGCGTCATCCACTGCATCGATTGCCACACATCCTGCGAGCAGTGCGAGGAATGCCTGCTGAA
>OODG01001602.1_pt1 | contig 15228 bp, 16 predicted proteins | sample 1671621 | NCBI WGS metagenome assembly OODG01 (sample SAMN06348175, study PRJEB24527) | human gut metagenome | biome: human gut; feature: ankylosing spondylitis patient; material: feces | host: Homo sapiens | place: China | collected 2015-10 | reverse complement strand
TAAGCGACTTTCTTTCCCACATTTCTTTCTTCGCAGAAAGAAATGTGGCCGCCGGGGCAGCGAAACCCTCCCCCCGCCGCAGGCGCAAAAAAAGAGACGGCCTTCGCCGTCTCTTTTTGTATCTCATCAGTTGTCCGTGCGGTTCCGCCACTCCAGCTCCTGCTCCAGCTCGAATTTCAGTTTCTTGTTCTCCTCCACCAGCGTGTCGTAGTGGGTGCCCTGCACGTAGTACTTCACGAACGCAAACGTGGCCTCGTTGAACTCCTCCTCCGTGTACTCCGGCAGCAGGGAGCCGTTCTTCCGGCGCAGACCGGTGACCTCGATCACCACCAGCCGGCGGTGCTCCTCGGACAGCTGAAACAGCTTCAGCTGCTCGGGGATCTCCAGCTCCAGATCGCAGCGCTCGTTGACGATCTCCAGCAGACGGCGCTGCTCCGGCTTGGCGGACACGATGACGCCGTGCTCGGCAAACAGCCGCTTCAGATAGCTGGCGGAGACCTCCTCCCGGGTAATGGTGCCCTTGCCGATGCCGGTGAGCATGGTGTTGGACAGGTTCAGGCTCACATAGACCTCACTGCCGGTCTTCGGGTATTTCATGGACGTACCTCCTGATGTTCCGTTTTATTCGCCTCGCGGGCGTGGCTTCGTTCTGCGTATACCGTACCACATTCTATAAGAAATTGCAACTATTATATGATAAAAACACGGTATTTTTCTCAAAAATACATGGTTTTCATCATCCCAAACGTACCAAACATTTTATACGCGCCCCCCAGCCGTCCCGGCAAACTTTCCCTATTCAAACGCCCCGCGATGTGATACAATGTTGCCATAGCACAGTGCGGGCAGGCACACCTGCCCGACACGATAAGGACAAGGGGGCTCTGCCATGAACATTCAGCGCGCCTATGTGGAGATCACCAACCTCTGCAACCTCCACTGCGACTTCTGCGCCGGCCACCACCGGCCGCTGATGGCCATGCGTACCGACGACTTTGCGGTGGCGGCCAAAAAGCTGCGTGCTGTCACGCAGTATATCTACCTCCACGTTATGGGCGAGCCGCTGCTCCACCCGGAGCTGGGGAAAATTTTGGATACCTGCGCCCAGCTGGACTTCCGTGTCTGCATCACCACCAACGGCACGCTCCTGCCCAAAAAGTTGGATATCCTGCTTGCCTGCCCCGCCCTGCATAAGGTAGCCGTCTCTCTCCATTCCTTCGAGGGCAACCACCTGAACGTGCCCCTGGAGGACTACGTCACCGGCTGTCTCCGCAGCTGCCAGAAGCTGGCCGCCGCTGGGGTCAACTGCACCCTGCGCCTGTGGAACAGCGGCATGCCCCAGGCCCTGAACCCGGAGATCGAGCGCATCCTGGGCGAGCTCACCGGGCAGAATACCGCCCACCTCCCCGAGGATATGCTCCACAACCGCCGCCTGGCCCCCCGCATCTACATACAGAAGGACGAGCACTTCTACTGGCCCGGCGACGAGAACAACGACTGCCCCGACGACACCCAGTACTGCTACGGCCTGCGCCGCCAGCTGGGCGTGCTGTGCGACGGCACCGTGATCCCCTGCTGTCTGGACAGCGAGGGCCGGCTGGCCCTGGGCAACATTTTCCACCAGAGCCTGGACTACATTCTCAACACGCCCCGGGCCCAGCGCATCCGCCGCGGCTTTGACTGCCGTGAGCCCGCCGAGGCCCTCTGCCGCCGCTGCCACTACGCCTCCCGCTTTAATATACCTTTACCACAGAGCAACAAAAAGTAACGATCAGACAACAGCATTTGAAAATAAATGGCAAACAAGAGTAACAAAAACAGCAACCAAAGCTCCCATAAAATACCATTCCCGCTGGCCTCTCTGCCTGCAGTCCTGCTGCCCTGGTACGACCGGGAAAAGCGTTCTCTCCCTTGGCGATATATCGTCACGCCTTATCGCACCTGGGTGTCGGAGATCATGCTCCAGCAGACGCGGGTACAGGCGGTACTGCCCTATTTTGAACGGTTTATGGCCGCCGCGCCGGACGTGCCCGCCCTGGCGGAATTAGCGGAGGACCGCTTGCTCTCCCTGTGGCAGGGCCTGGGCTATTACAGCCGCGCCCGCAGCCTGCAGCGATCCGCCCGTGTCATGGTGGACCAATACGGCGGCTGTCTCCCTGACACGTACAGCGATTTGATACAGCTCCCCGGCATCGGCGACTATACGGCGGGCGCGATACTCTCCATCGCCTTTAATAAAGCCGTTCCTGCCGTTGACGGCAACGTACTGCGTATCGCGGCGCGGCTGACCGCCTGCGGCGATAACGTCCTTGACCCGCGGACACGCCAGCACGTCCGCGATGCGCTGGCGGCCGTCATGCCCACCGATCGCCCCGGCGATTTTAACCAGGCCATGATGGACCTGGGTGCCGCAGTCTGCTTGCCAAAAAATCCCAACTGCGAAAGCTGTCCCGCCGCAAGCCTTTGTGCCGCAAGGGCTGCGGGGCTTCAGTCCCAACTGCCGGTGCGGGCAAAAAATACCGCCAAGCCGGAAAAGGACCTGACGGTCTTTCTGCTGACCACCCCCGATGGCCGCACAGCCCTGCGCCGCCGCCCGGAAACGGGCCTGCTCTCCGGCCTGTGGGAGTTTCCCAACACCGCGGGTGAATTGACGGAAACCCTTGCGGCACAACAGCTTCGGGACTGGGGACTCACGCCGCTTTCCTGGGAGAAGCGCTTTTCGGACAGGCATATCTTTACCCATCTCCGCTGGAATATGACGGTATTTCGCTTAACCGTCGCTGGCGACGGCCCTCCGGACTGGGTCTGGGCATCTGATGACCGGGACCTTTACCCCATGCCCACCGCCTTCAAAAAGTTGGAAAATAAATAAAATCGTATGCTAATAAAGGAGAAACAGGGATGGCACAGTTGTATTTTAAGTTTGGCGCCATGGGCTCCAGCAAGACGGCCAACGCGCTGATGGCGCGGTTCAACTACGAGGAGCGCGGCCAGGAGACGCTGCTGGTAAAGCCGCGTCTGGACACCCGCGACGGCGACCACATGGTCTATTCCCGCATCGGCCTGAAACACCCCTGCATCTACTTTGACGAGATGCGCGAAATGTCGGAAGCCGAACTGCAGACCTATGCCTGTATTATCATCGACGAGGCCCAGTTCCTGACAAAAGATGAGGTCTATTACCTCGTCCACCTCGTCGATGACTGCAGCATCCCCGTCATCTGTTACGGTCTCCGCGCCGACTTCAAGGGCGATCTGTTCCCCGGCAGCTACCACCTGCTGGTGCTGGCGGACAAGCTGGAGGAGGTCAAAACCATCTGCTGGTGCGGCAAAAAAGCGGCCTTTAACGCCCGTTTCGACGAAAATGGCCATGTGGTAAAGGAGGGCGCACAGGTGGTGCTGGGCGCCAACGACAAGTATATCGGTCTGTGTCGCCGCCACTGGATGGCCGGCGACCTGGGCCCGGATTTTGACATCCACAAGATATGATCTGCACCTTATGTCCCCGTAACTGCGGGGCAGAGCGCACTGCGGAGCACGGCAGCGGATTCTGCGGTATGCCCGCCGGACTGCGGGTGGCACGGGCCATGCTGCACCGGTGGGAGGAGCCGCCCATCTCCGGCACAAATGGCGCAGGAACGGTGTTTTTCTCCGGCTGTACCCTGCGGTGCTGCTACTGTCAGAATGGCAGCATTTCCGCCGGTGGTCAGGGAAAGGATTTCTCCACGGCGCGGCTGCGGGAAATTTTCGACGAGCTGATCGCCCGGGGCGCACACAACATCGAGCTGGTGACGCCCACTCATTTCCTGCCGTGGATACTGCCGGCCCTGGAGCCAAAGCTTCCGGTACCGGTGGTGTACAACTGCGGTGGGTATGAAAAGGTCGATACGCTGCGGCAGCTGGAAGGAAAGGTAGACATATATCTACCGGACCTGAAATATGCCGACGGCGCGCTGGCTAAGGCACTCTCCGGGGCGGAGGACTACTTTCCCGCGGCCTGCGGAGCCATACGGGAGATGTTCCGTCAGGTGGGACGGCCGGTGTACGACGAGAACGGGCTGATGAAACAGGGTGTGATCCTGCGGCATCTGGTACTGCCGGGGTATCTGAACAACACCCGGCAAGTGCTGGACTGGATCGCGGAGACCTTCGCGCCCGGTGACGTGGTGGTATCGCTGATGAGCCAGTATACGCCGCCGGCTGGCATGACGGGCCGGCTGGCGCGGCGGGTGACGGCGGCGGAGTACCGGGCGGCAGTGACCTATATGCGGAACTGCGGCATTGAGGACGGCTTCGTGCAGGAACGGACCTCCGCCGAGGAGGCCTACACGCCGGCTTTTGACGGAACAGGCGTATAACAGCAAAAAAAGAAAGCCCGAAAGGGCTTTCTTTTTTTGCTGTTATCGGGCCTGGGCGCGGTCATAGGAGACCACCACTCGGCGGTTTGGCTCAGTGCCCACGGAGTAAGTGGTGACACCGGGGACATCCTGCAGGGCGGCGTGGATCACATGGCGCTCGTAGGCGTTCATGGGCTCCAGGGTCACACTGCGGCGGTACTTCTGTACCTTGGTCGCCACCTTGCGGGCCAGGCTCTCCAGACTCTGCTCACGGCGGGCACGGTAGTTCTCGGCATCCATCTGGACGCGAACACGCTTGCTGTCGCTGCCGGTATTGATGGCATAATTGGTCAGCTGCTGGATGGCATCCAGCGTCTCGCCGCGATGGCCAATCAGCTGACCCAGACGCTCGCCCACCAGAATGACCTTGTAGCGGCCCTTCTCCACCTCGTAGACCTTGACCTCGGCGGCACTGTCCATATGCTGGAGCAGACCGGAGACGAAGGCGATGATACGCTTGGCATTATCGTCGTCACACTCGGGCAGGTCGATGGCCGGGGCCACAGGGGCAGGACGCTCCTTCTTCTCGGGACGGGGACGGTCGCTGCGGTCGGGACGGCTCTGACGGTCCTGACGGGGCTTGTCAGCCTTTGGCGCCGCCGGTTTAGCGGGGACGGCGGTCTTGGGCTCCGCTTTGGGGGTGGCAGGGGTCTCGGGGATGATCTTCACCTCGGCGGGGGCGGCAACGTCTGCCTCCTCGGGACCATAGGTGATACGGATACGGGCGGGGGTGGCGCCGATGCCCAGGAAGCCGGTCTTGGCACGCTCCAAAATGGAGACAGACACGTCATCGCGGTCCATACCCAGCTGCTCAAGGCCTTTACGCAGCGCCTCGTCCTCAGTCTTGCCCGTTACGTCGATATAACTCATAGACAAAACTCCTTATTCGTCATAGTGTTCCTCGCGGTAGGCGCGGCCCCGTGCGTAGGGACGGTTGCCCACCTTGCCGGCTTCCGTGGTGCTCTCGCCGGTCTTTTTCTTTTTGGGCTGGGGCTGGGGCTTCTTGCCGCCCTTGGACTGGGCCTGCTGCTCCAGCTGACGGTTGTAGTTCTCGCGGGCAGCCTGCATTTTAGCGTAGCGGGCCTCGCGCTTCTGGCGCTCCTTGTCGGTCTCCTCGCGGTCCAGCACCTTAGAGAAGTGCTTGTTCAGCACCTGCTCCTGGATGCAGGAGAAGGCGGCGTTGGCGATCCAGTAGACGCACAGGGCGGCGGGGAGGATGTAGCCCATCCACACCGTCATCAGGGGCATCATGTAGAGCATCGCCTTGGAGGAGCCGTTCATGTTGCTGTTGCCGTTGGTCTTCATGGAGATGCGGGTCATCAGGAACTGCAGCGCGGCGGAGATCAGCGGCATGAGCATGATGCCGATGACGGGCCAGCCGCCGGAGGGGAACTGGCTGAACAGATCCTTGGGCACGGCGGACAGATCCATACTGAGGAAATTGTAGTTCAGGTCGATGAGGCCGTCGAATTTACCCTCGAAGCTGGACCAGTTATCGTGGATGAACTTGGCCAGATAGATCTGGTCATAAGCAGAGGCCTGACCACTGGCGCCGGACACATATCCCAGGGACACCGCCAGCTCGGTGATCTTAGCGATGACCTCGTTGGACAGGGACATGAAGTAGCGCAGGGGCGTGCGGATGATGTAGTACAGGGCGATCAGTATGGGGAAGGGCAGGAAGGACCACAGGCACCCGGACATGGGGTTGACGCCCTCGCGGGCATAGAGGTCCGCGATCTCCTGCTGCTGCCTCTCCTTGTTATTGGCGTATTTCTTCTGGATCTCCTGCACCTTGCTGTTCATGCGGCCCATGCGGAGCATACTCTTCTTGCTCTTGAGCTGGAAGGGAAGCAGCACCAGCTTGACGATCAGGGTGAAGAGGATCAGAGCGACGCCGTAAGAGCCCGTCCAGGTATAGAACAGGCGGGTGAGCCACGCGAACGGCACACAGATGTAGTAGCCGAGTTGTGCGAACATAGGCTTTTATTCCTCCGTAGTTTTTTGAGGGGGTGAGTTCAGGGCACCGGATCATACCAGCCGCCCTTGTGATGGTGGAAGGGATGGCACCGCATAAGACGCTTGAAGGCCAGCCAGCCGCCCTTGGCCGCACCGTATTTCTCGACCGCCTCAAGGGCGTACTGCGAGCAGGTGGGGATATAGCGGCAGCGGGGCGGGAACAGGGGCGAGACGGCCCGGCGATAAAAGCGGATAGCGGAGAGAAGAAGTCTTTTCATACATCCTCCCGCAGCAATCCCAGCTCTGCAAGGCAGCGGAGGTATTGCTTTTCCAGCTTTTGATAGGGCAGCTCGGCGGCACGGACACGGCCCACCATGATAATATCCCAGCCGGGGAGCATATCGGCCCTGTGCAGGCGATAGAGCTCACGAAACCGGCGGCGGACACGGTTGCGGACCACGGCGTGGCCCAGCTTGGTGGAGACGGTGACGCCCAGGCGGCTCATTCCCTGTCTGTTCTTCAGGCAGTAGACCACCACGCCGCCGGAGACGGCAGACCGGCCCCTGCGGTAGATGCGGCGGAAGTCGCTGTTTTGCTTCACCGTTACTCTTGCGTCCATGTGTTCCCTCGCTATACTGGTTTTGCCTCGCCAGATACACCGATAGGGACGGGGATCTCGATCCTCCGTCCCTCAGGGCTTATCTGTATGTGCGATGCACCTTCCGTGACCTCAATGGGTCAGACGGGCACGACCCTTGGCACGACGACGGGCCAGAACCTTGCGGCCGTTGCGGGTGGCCATTCTCTTGCGGAAGCCGTGCTCCTTGGAGCGCTGACGCTTCTTGGGCTGATAGGTACGGAACATTGCATGACACCTCCATTTTTAAGATTATCCGGCGGGACGGTGAGGTCCCGCGCTTACTCGACAACGGTGAGATATTCACCGCCGCAGTAAACATTTCCACGCCTGTTGCACATCTGCGTGCAACCACGCGGAGTATATTATACAGATACAGGGGGGCACTGTCAACAAAAATTTACCCACAAGCGCCCGTTTTTGCGGGAAAAACAGGGAAAAAGCCGGCAGTTTATATTTAGAATAGGTGTAGACTTCCGGCGTGTTTTCTGCTATAATGTAGTGGGATATTTTGCGGCGGTATACCCCCCGCCATTTTACCGCGGAGGAAAACAGACAGCCTCCGCCGAAAGGGGAGCTTTTGCTTGAATTCCATGAAAGACCTGTGGGACAGCGTGCTCAAGCGACTGAGCCATGAGCTGTCCGAGACCACCATCAACACCTGGTTCGACGAGGTAACGGTGGTAACGATGGAGGACTCGGCCTTCGTTCTCCATTGCAGCAATACCTTTAAAAAAAGCACCATCGAGGCCCGGTTTCTGCCACACATCAAGGCGGCGCTGCGGGACCTGTTCTCCACGGACCTGGAGGTAAAAATCCTGGACGATCAGCAGCTGGCGGCTTATCACGGCGTGGCGCCGGACAGGCCGGGAGATCTGTCAGAGTCGGAGGCCTTCACCTTCGAGACGTATGTGGTGGGACCCCAGAACAAGCTGGCCTTTGCCGCCGCCAAGGCGGTGACGGAGAAGCCCGGCGAGAACTATAACCCGTTGTTTATCTACGGTGACTCCGGTCTGGGCAAGACGCACCTGCTGTACGCTATCGCCAACGCCCTGCGGAAAAAGCGGCCGGAGGCACGGATCGTCTACGTGAAGGGCGACGACTTCACCAACGAACTAATCGCCTCCATCCGGGAAAACCGCAACGCGGAGTTCCGGGAAAAGTACCGGCAGACGGATATCCTGCTGATGGACGATATCCAATTCATCGCCGGCAAGATACAGACCCAGGAGGAGTTCTTTCACACCTTCAACACCCTGTATGAGTCCGGCCGGCAGATCGTGCTGACGTCAGACCGGCCGCCCAAGGAGATCACTCAGCTGGAGGACCGGCTGCGGACCCGGTTCGAGTGGGGCCTGATGGTGGATGTGGCGCCGCCGGACTTTGAAACACGGTTCGCCATCGTGCAGAATAAGGCTGCCATGCTGGGCGTGAAGCTGCCCAACGAGGTGACGGACTACATCGCGGAGAACATCACCTCCAACGTGCGGCAGATCGAGGGCACGCTGAATAAGATACTGGCCTATCGGGATCTGCTGGACGACCAGGTCAACGAAGAAACCGTCAGCCGGGCCATCCGTGATATGCTGAAGAAGAGCAACGACTTTGCCCCCACCCCCAGCATCATCGTGGGATACATATGCAGCTACTTCCACGTGGACGAGGAAACGCTGCGGGGACAGAGCCGCAGCCGCGATGTAGTGGCCGCGCGGCAGATCGCCATGTATCTCATCCGCCGTATGACCTCCATGAGCCTGAACGACATCGGCAAGGAGTTCGGCGACAGGGACCACTCCACTATTCTGCACTCTCTGGACAAGGTGGAGAGCACGATGCGCTCCGACCCCGCCTTTGCTGAAAAGGTGAAGGAGATCACCACCAACATCAACAGCAAAAAGTGAGAAATCGCAGGTGCTGGCGAGACAAAACGAAAGGGGAGGGTTTTCCCCATTTCCTGTGTAATCCACGTGGAAAATCTGTGTAACATCCGCATCACACATACAACTGTGGGAAACCCGGCGTGTTTTCCATAAAGGTATGTCTATAAAAAAGCCGATAACAGCGCGGGATAAACATGGATGTCCACATAAAATTTCCCTACTAATAAGACTACTGAAAAAAAGATTAGTTTATGATTTGATTTAGAAAAATAGAACCGCTTTTTTGCATAGGGCGGCAATGAATTTCGGAAAGCGAGGAACGACGGATATGGTGAGATTTTCCTGTGAAAAGGCACTGGTACAGCAGGCGGTGGCCGCGGTGTCCCGGGCGGTGGCGGCTAAAAGCTCCATCCCGGCGCTGGAGGGTATCCTGCTGGAGTGCGGCGAGGGACTGCGGCTGTCCGGCTATAATATGCAGACCGGCATACGCACCACGGTAGAGGCCGCGGTGTCCGAGGCAGGGCACATCGTGCTGAACGCCAGACTGTTCGGCGAGATGATCCGCCGCCTGCCGGATGATATGGTGACCTTTGAGGCAGACGACAAGTTCAACGTGAAGCTGAACTGCGGCGATGCCAGCTTCGAGCTTCCCGGCCTCAGCGCCGACGACTATCCGGAGCTGCCGGAGGTGGACGACCAGTTCTCCGTCACACTGGAGCAGCGGACGCTGAAGGCCATGATCAACCAGACCAGCTTTGCTGTTTCCGTCAACGAGGCCCGTCCCATCCACACCGGCGCCCTGTTTGAGATCAGCGACAAGGGACTGACCATGGTGGCGGTGGACGGCTTCCGTCTGGCGCTGCGCCGCGAGCCGCTGGAGCACATCGACGGCGGGGCCTTTAAGTTCGTGGCCCCCGGCGCCGCCCTGAATGAGGTGGAGAAAATATGCGCCGACACCGACGACATGGTGACGGTGACCCAGGGCAAGCGCCATCTGATGTTCGAGGCCGGGGCTACCCAGCTGATATGCCGCCGGTTGGAGGGTGAATTCCTGGACTACAAGAATGCCATACCTACCACCAACCCCATCTGCATCGAGGTGGACAACAAGACGATGATCGAAAGCCTGGACCGCGTCAGCGTGGTCATCAGCGAGAAACTGAAAAGTCCGGTACGCTGCCTGTTCAGCCAGGACCGGGTGTATATGTCCGCCCGGACCGGAAACGGCGAAGCCCGGGATATCTGCCCCGTCCGCGGCGACGGACAGGAGCTGGAGATCGGCTTCAACAACCGCTATCTCATGGACGCCCTGCGCTATGCCCCGGCGGACACGGTGAAAATGCAGCTGAACACCGGTATTTCGCCCTGTATTATCACGCCCGTGGATGACAGTGACAACTTTCTTTATATGGTGCTGCCGGTGCGCCTGAAGGCGCAATAAAGGCACATCTCTTGTGCCCTGCCATCGTTACACCTCCTCGACACACACCCGGTACGCCGTCGTTGGTTTGCCATCGGCAGAACGCAGGAGCTGCACCTTTATCGAACTGTGTGCGCTTTTTATTGAAGAAAAAACGGCATATTATATCTATGAACGAGGTTCATTATTATGGAGACTATCACCATCACAACGGAATATATCAAATTGCAGGATCTGCTGAAGTTTGCCGCGGCGGTAGAGACCGGCGGCGAGGGCAAACTCGTCATCCAGGAGGGTGACGTGAAGGTCAATGGCGAGGTGTGCACCATGCGGGGCAAGAAGATTCGGCCCGGCGACGTGGTGGCCTTCAACGGGCAGACGCTGACGGTGACGTATGAGAGTTGACGCCCTGCACCTGCAGGGCTGGCGGAACTACGGTACGCAGGCGCTGACGTTCGACCCCAGCTGCAACGTTATTTACGGAGAGAACGCCCAAGGAAAAACAAATCTGCTGGAGGCCATTGTATATCTTAGCTGTGGAAAAAGTCCCCGTGCCCACGGAGACAAGGAGCTGATCGGCTTTGATATGCAGGAGGCCGCGCTGTTGGGAGATATCTTTTCCCGGCAGCGGGAGTTTGTGACGGACATACGGCTCTTCCGCGGAAAGCGGCGGAAAATGACCGTTAACGGTGTGCCCGCCAAAAACAGCGCCGCCCTGTCCGACGTGCTGCATACGGTGTTTTTTGCGCCGGAGGATCTGTTTTTGATCCGGGCCGGTGCGGCGGAACGGCGGCGGTTCATGGACCTGTCGCTGTGCCAGCTGCGGCCGCGGTACGCCGAGGCGCTGAGCCAGTACAACCGGCTGTATGAGCATAAGACCCGCATCCTGCGGGACAGCGAGGACAAGCCAGAGCTTTTGGACCTGCTGCCGGAGTTCAACGAGGGCCTGTGCCGCAGCGGCGCAGTGCTGATAGGCTATCGGGCGCGGTTCTGTGCGGCGCTGGCGGAATATGCCCGGCAGGCACACTATGAGTGCAGCGGCGAGAGGGAGGAACTGACCCTGACGTACCAGACCGTCAGGACCGTCGCCGACCCGCTGGGAAGCCAGGCAGATATTTACGCGGCTCTGACGGCGCATATGGAGAGCCATCAGGCGGCGGAGCGTGCGTCGAAGCTGTGTCTCTCCGGCGCCCACAAGGACGATATCGAGGTGCTGGTCAACGGGCGCAGCGCGCGGCAGTTTTGCTCGCAGGGGCAGGTACGGACGGCGGCACTGAGCCTGAAGCTGGCGGAGCGCGAGATACACAAAAACGCCATGGGGGAGTATCCGGTAATGCTGCTGGACGATGTGCTCAGCGAGTTGGATCCCCGGCGGCAGGAATACGTACTGAATCGCATCAGCGGCGGACAGGTGTTTATCACCTGCTGCGAAAACGATCGGCTGGACACGCTGCTCAGCGGCAGGGTGTTCCATGTGCGGGGCGGGGAGGTACTGTGATGGCCTATCTGCACATCGGTATGAACGTGATGGTAGAGGACCGGCGGGTCATCGGTATCTTTGACCTGGATAACACCTCTACCTCAAAAAAAACGAGAGAGTTTTTACAGGGAGCCGAGCAGGAGGGCGTGGTACAGAGCGCCTGCGAGGACATACCGCGGTCCTTCGTGGTGTGTGATCATCCCTATCACCGGCAGATCGTGTATCTGTCGCAGATCAATTCCCGGACGCTGGGCAAGCGGGTCCAAGGAAAAGGAGAGTAGTACATGGCAGAACTGGAAAAGACCGTGGTGGATACGGAATATAACGCATCAGAAATACAGGTGCTGGAGGGGCTGGAGGCTGTGCGGAAGCGGCCGGGTATGTATATCGGCTCCACCAGTGCCAGCGGTCTGCACCACCTGGTATATGAGATTGTGGACAACGCCATCGACGAGGCGCTGGCCGGCTACTGCACGGACATTACCGTGACCATCAACGAGGGTGACACCATCACCGTCACCGATAACGGCCGTGGTATTCCCGTGGATATCCAGGCCCAGACGGGCCGGCCCGCCCTGGAGGTGGTGTTCACCGTGCTGCACGCCGGCGGCAAGTTTGGCGGCGGAGGCTATAAGGTCTCCGGCGGCCTGCACGGCGTGGGCGCGTCCGTGGTGAACGCTCTGAGCGAGTGGCTGACGGTGCAGGTACACAAGGACGGCAAAATCTATGAGATGAAATTCTCCCGGGGCAATATCACCCAGGAGATGAAGGTCATCGGCGAGACGGACCATACCGGTACCACCGTGACCTTTAAGCCGGACCCGGAGATGTTCGACACGCTGGAGTACGACTACGAGACGCTGCACACCCGTATGCGGGAGCAGGCGTTCCTGAACGCCGGTCTGCGGATCACTATCAGCGACGCCCGGCCGGGCAGAGAGAAGTCCGAGGCCATGTGCTATGAGGGCGGCATCCGGGAGTTCGTTACCTACATCAACCGGAATAAGACCCCGCTCCACGAGGAGGTCATCTATCTCTCCGGCGCCAAGGGCGACAGCACGGCGGAGATCGCCATCCAGTATAACGACGGCTACAACGAGACGCTGGTGTCCTTCGCCAACGATATCCATACGCCGGAAGGCGGCATGCACGAGACGGGCTTCAAGGCGGCCCTGACCCGCGTACTGAATGCCTACGGCCTGAAATACGGCATGATCAAGGAGGGCGACAAGGTCTCCGGCGAGGACGTGCGCGAGGGCATCACCGCCGTCATCTCCGTGAAGCTGACGGAGGCCCAGTTCGAGGGCCAGACCAAGGCCAAGCTGGGCAACGCCCACATCCGCACGCTGGTGGACGGCATCGTCAGCGACCAGCTGGCGGTGTATCTGGAGGAACACCCCGTGGTGGCCCGCACCATTCTGGATAAGGCCATGACCGCCAACCGCGCCCGCGAGGCGGCGCGGAAGGCGCGTGAGTCCATCCGGCGCAAGACGGTGCTGGGCGGCGCGGCCATGCCGGACAAGCTGCGGGACTGCAACGAGAACAACCCCGAGCTGACCGAGCTATACATCGTGGAGGGCGACTCCGCAGGCGGCTCCGCCACGGCGGGACGGGACAGCCGGTTCCAGGCCATCCTGCCGCTGTGGGGCAAGATGCTCAACGTGGAGAAGGCCCGGGTGGACAAGGTCTACGGCAACGACAAGCTCCAGCCCGTCATCATCGCGCTGGGCGCCGGTATCGGCGAGGAGTTCGACGAGAACAAGCTGCGCTATCACAAGATCATCATCATGGCCGATGCCGATGTGGACGGCGCCCATATCCGCACCCTGCTGCTGACCTTCTTCTTCCGGTATATGCGGCCCCTCATCGAGGAGGGCTACGTCTACTCCGCCGTGCCGCCGCTCTATAAGCTGACCCGGGGCAAGACCTCCCGGGTGGCCTACTCCGACGAGGAGCGGGATCGTATCTCCGCGGAGATGCGCGGCGGCAATCCCAACGTGACCATCAACATCAGCCGGTTTAAGGGTCTGGGCGAGATGGACGCCCATGAGCTGTGGGAGACGACTATGGATCCCAACACCCGGACGCTGCGGCGCATTACGCTGGACGATGCGGTGAAGGCCGACGCCACGTTCACCGTCCTCATGGGCGAGAAGGTGGAGCCGCGCAAGGAGTTCATCGAGCAGCGCGCTAAGTACGCGGTAAATCTGGATTATTAAGGAGGTCGTGTCAGTATGAGCAAAAAGCCCCAATACGACCCGGAAGAAATACGCTTTCCCGACCAGCATATCGTAGAGTCTCCGCTGGTGCCGGAGATGGAGAATTCCTATATCGAGTATGCCATGTCCGTCATCGTGGGCCGTGCCCTGCCTGACGTGCGGGACGGCCTGAAGCCCGTGCACCGGCGTATCCTGTACGCCATGTACGAGGATAACCTGACCAGCGACAAGCCCTTCAAGAAATCCGCCACCTGCGTGGGCGATGTGCTGGGCCGCTATCACCCCCACGGCGACGCCTCCGTGTACGACGCGCTGGTGCGTCTGGCGCAGGATTTCTCCATGCGCTATATGCTGGTGGACGGCCACGGCAACTTCGGCTCCGTGGATGGCGACCCCCCTGCCGCCTACCGTTACACCGAGGCGCGTCTGAGCAAGATCTCCAACGAGATGCTCCGCGACATCGAAAAGGACACGGTGGACTGGGACCCCAACTTCGATGAGAGCCGCAAGGAGCCCGTTGGAGTACACCGGTGCCAGCTCCTGCCGGAGGGCGCTGTCCACAGACAGGGACCAGGATGCGGTAACGGAGCCTCCGGCGGGGACAGTGACAGTCTGGGGACCCACCACGGATACGCTGTCGGTGATGTCCAGGGGGCTCAGAAGGCTGTAGTAGGTGCCCTCCTTCTCGATGAAGGCGTCAGTGAGGGCGGTGAGGTCGGGCGTCAGAGTCACGGCCTCACCGGACAGGTTCTGGAAGGTGAGGCGCAGAGTGAAGCGGCCGTTCTCGCTGTCCCCCAGTTCCACCAGGGGCTTGCTCAGGACCACCGGAGTTTCCAGAGCGGTGGAGACTTGTATAAGGCCCGCGCCCTGCTGCCGGGGGGACAGGGGGACTCCCGCCTCGTCGGTAAGAATCCGGGCGGTGCTCTCCAGCAGTCCCTCCGCCATGTTCAGAGCCTCTTCGCCGGTAAGGCCCTGCTCCGCCAGAGCCTCCAGCATCACGGCAAAGGCACCGGCGGCATTGGGGGAGGCCATGGAGGTGCCGGACATCATCGTGTATGCCGCGTCGCCCGCCGCGGAGGCGGAGAGGATCCTGCCGCCGGGAGCGATCAGGTACGGGACCAGGTGCAGATCGCCCACAGGGCCCCAGGAGGAGAAGTAGGAGACGGTGGATTCCTGGGCGTAGGGGGCCATCACGAAAAAGCGGACGGCGACGATCCGCATTGCCGCGTATGCGAG
>OODG01001601.1_pt1 | contig 15229 bp, 10 predicted proteins | sample 1671621 | NCBI WGS metagenome assembly OODG01 (sample SAMN06348175, study PRJEB24527) | human gut metagenome | biome: human gut; feature: ankylosing spondylitis patient; material: feces | host: Homo sapiens | place: China | collected 2015-10 | reverse complement strand
GACTGTTGCTGACGACTACTCCATCGTAGCTGACTGCTGTGTGTGCCGCCGAGTTCCACTCGACGGCACGCGGCCCCGTCACCGAAGACGGTATGATATATCGCAATTCACGCGTCACATTCGCTCCCGACCCGTCGGAGGAGCACCTCGTAAGGCGCACTGACCGACGTGTCGTGTCACAGCTTGTGAATGACGTTGCGTAGCTGGTCCGCAAGCGAGGTGTTATATCCCTGCGTGAAGTAGACCACGCGGCCGAAGCTGTCGCACACGGCCACCACGGGCATCGTCCGCGACGCAGACTTGCACCCCTCGCACAACATCGACGCCACCTTGCCGCCGGTATCCACACCCAGCGACGCCTTTACTCCGCCCAGAAGCTTGCGGTCGAACTTGGCCGCATCCTCCGCGCTGCGCATGAGTATCACCACGGGGCGGCCCCACTTCTCCAGCTCCTCCGAGAGCGAGGCCATATCCCGCAAGGCGTGGTTCGTAGGCTCGTCGCCCGCACCTACAACGGCCAGAAGGAAGTAGCCGCGGCCCGTCGTCGAGAGCAGCGAGGTCTCCTCATCCGCCCCCTCGGGAAGGTAGCGGCACTCGGCGTCGATGAAGCCCACAACACCTATATCGTCATTAGCCGCACGTATAACCAGCTCCACGTCGGTCGTCTTCCCCTCCTCGATACGGAAGGTCACGGCACGCGACAGAACCTTGCCGCTGGCCATGCGGTTACCCGAAGTCAGCATATAGTATCCCTCCTCCAGCTCGAACGAGCGGCTGAAGTGCGAGGCCGAGGCATCGGCCCCGAGCTCCGTGGCGTCACCGCCCGAGAACTCAAGCAGGTGGCAGCGCCCGCCGTCGATCTTCGCCAGCGTGAAGTGGCGGTAGTAGTCGGGGTTGGCAAGGTGCGCATTCGTCGCATCGTACGTCATGCGGAGGAATCCCGTGCGGCTCTCGCGCTCGTCGAGAGGCATGGTCCAATGCTTGCGCGCACTGCGCGTATAGGTAACGACGACCTGCCTGTTGCTGATATCGGGCCCTTCCACCGCGTACCAGTATGTGCCGTCGCCGCGGGGCAGCGCGATCATCGTAGGCGTCGTGGGGAAATATTCGTTCAGGCTCATAAAGAATCGCATATTCCCACTGCTTGCGCTAACCTCCGCCTCGCAGGTGGAGCGGGTTATAGTCATCGGCCGACACGATATTCTCACGCGTCCATGCGATGATCTGCGCTGCCGTCGGCGCCGTTCCAAGCGCAGGTTCCAACACAGCGCGTATCTCGCGGCGGTAGGGCTGCAGGAACTCGTCTGCGATGCGCGGCGAGAGGATGTAACGTACATATTCGTCCGTCAGTTCGGCCGCAGGCGTCGACTCCAGAGCATCACGCAGAACCGCAGCGGGCGTATCGCGCAGGTCCTTGCGCGAGACTGCCGACAACATAGCCACCGCACGGGCGCGGTCATCACCCGCGCCATCAAGGAAGGCCTTCACCTCCTGCCAGTTGCCGCGTGAGGCAATCAACAGGTCGCGTGTGGCGGCGTCGCAATCCCCGCACCGCTCCCCGGTCATGAAGGTCGCCGTGTAGGCCATACGTATCGAATCCTCGTGTGCGAGGCGTACCTTGTTCGCCGCAACGGCCTCCTCCGTAACATCGGCCGGGATACGTCCCGTCGGCGGAGGTGTCAGGTCGAACTCCACGGCGAACATGTCGCCCGCCTCGTGGTCGAGCGTTACGGTCATAGTCTCGCCCCCAAGCTCCGCAACACCGAAGCGACCCTCGTGCGAGGCCCACACGACCATATCGCCCAGACCCGTGTGCAGCGATACCTCGCCCCGCTCGTCGCTCGTGAGAGTCACGACGGTGCAATACTCCCCGTAGTTGAATATCTTGAACTCGACCGTCGCGCCCGCAACAGGCTTGCCTTCCGTATCGACGACCGTCACCACCGACTGCCGCACGGGAGCATAGTTGCCGACGACGTTGATCTCCGTATAGCACTCCGTGCGCTGGATCACATCCTCCGGCCCGTGATAGTCGCCATAGACGCGCGTGTGCATCAGCATGGCGCGCGCCGCAGGCTCGTTGAACCATGCGACGTTGAGTTCGGGCTCCGGCTCGCATGCACCCAGAAACGACCACCGTCCGTCGACCCACACCTCAACCCATGCGTGGTTGTCGTCGGTATGGGCCCAGCGCGGCGTATAGACCTGACGCGCCGGTATGCCCACGGCACGCATCGCCGCAACCGTGAAGGTTGACTCCTCGCCGCAGCGTCCCTCCGCCGTGCGGATCATCGCCAGCGGTGACGAAGTACGCGCATCGGAAGGCGTATAGGTAGCCTTTTCGTGGCACCAGTGGTTGATCTCCAGAGCCGCATCGTGAAGCGACAGGCCCTCCACACGGCGACGCAGCGTGTCGTAATATATCATGCGGAACTCGTCCAGACGCTCGTTGTTCACGCGCACGGGCAGCACGAAGTGGCGGAACAGATCCTCCGGAACGTCGCGCCCCCACGCCATCTCCTCGCGCGCACGCAACGCATAGCGCACATTGTCGAGGAAGAACTCCCCGTCGTAGTCGCCCATGTCGGCCGTGCTCATCGAGGCGTAGAGGAACTCCATGGCCTCACGTTCGGCCGCGCTCATCTGCTGCTCGAAGACCGCGAAGAGATCCCCCTCGGTGAACAGCGCACGCCGTGCCTCGAACTTGTCGTGGACCTCGCCGCGGACGGCCGCGTCCGTAATCAGATGCTCCGCGCACGAGACCCCAAAAAGAGTCGCCGCCGCGGCCGCTGCAAGCGAAAAAAGTCGATTTATCTTCATTTAGTACAGGTTTTTGCAGGTAAATATAGCAAAAAAAACTATTTTTACCCCGCAAAACCCGCTTCAGATGAATTCCAGAGGTAACATTCTCGCCCTCACGCCCCTCGCCCTCTTTCTCGGCATATATTTCATCGGGTCGGTCATCGTGGGCGACTTCTACAAGATACCTATCACCGTGGCCGCCCTCGCCGCCTCGATATGCGCCGTGGCAATGTCCCGCAAACCCCTCGTCGAACGCCTCGACGACTACTCGCGCGGCGCCACCGAACCCAATATCATGCTCATGATATGGATATTCGTACTCGCGGGCGCTTTCGCCGCATCCACCAAGCAGATGGGAGCCGTGGACGCAACCGTGGCCCTCACGCTCAAGGTCGTACCCGCAAGGTTCCTTCCGGCGGGTCTCTTCATCGCCGCTTGCTTCACATCCATATCCGTCGGCACATCCGTCGGCACCATCGTTGCCCTCGTGCCCATAGCCTCCGCGATAGCCGCCCAGACCGGGTGCGACACCGAGTGGATCGTAGCCATAGTCGTCGGCGGGGCATTCTTCGGCGACAACCTCTCGTTCATCTCCGACACCACCATAGCCGCTACACGCACGCAAGGATGCTCCATGCGGGACAAGTTCCGAACGAATATCCGGATCGTAGCCCCCGCCGCCCTGATAACGCTCGCCATATATATCTTCTCGCAGAGCCACAGATTCGTATATGACGGCGCCACGGAGGTCTCGTTCGTCACCGTCATACCATATCTTCTGGTGATAGTCACCGCCGTCATGGGCGTCAACGTGCTGGTCGTACTCACGCTCGGCATAGTCTCGGCAGGCATCATAGGCATCGCCGCCGGAACAATGAGCCCCGTCGACTGGAGCGTCGCCATGGGCTCGGGAATGGCCTCGATGGGCGAACTCATAATCGTAACCATGATGGCCGGCGGCATGCTCGAGATGATACGCCTCGGCGGCGGCATCGACTACATCATCTCGCGCCTCACCGCCCGCATACGTTCCCGCCGCGGCGCCGAGACCGCCATCGCCTCCCTCGCCGTCTTCGCCGACATCTGCACCGCAAACAACACCGTCGCCATAATCTCCGTAGGCACCATCTCGCGTAACATAGCACACCGCTTCGGCATCCCGCCCCGCCGCGCCGCAAGCCTGCTCGATACATTCTCGTGTTTCGTGCAGGGCATAATCCCATACGGCGCACAGCTGCTCATGGCCGCAGGACTCGCTTCGGTATCCCCCGTGCAGATAATACCCTACCTCTACTACCCCTTCATCATGGGCTGCTGCGCCGTGCTGGCCATAATCCTGCAACGCCCACGATACCGCGACTAAGCCCCGCAGCAGAAACCCCGCCTCAAGAAAAAGCATAGAAATAGCATATCTACGGCACAACAAACGTCAAAAAAAACGTATATTTGCACAACCCTACGAGGCGAAATACGAAATACATCAAAACCAAACATTTAAATAAAAAAACCATGAAAAGAATCTACACGATCGTAATGGCTGCCGCCGCATGTCTCTCGATGACATCGTGCGGTGGCAACGGCGCCGCAAAGAGCGCCGAGGGCGACGCTGCGGCCGACAACAAACTCCCCATCGGATTGCAGCTCTACAGCATCCGTGACGATATGGCCAAGGATTTCAAGGGCACGCTCCAGAAGGTCAAGGATATGGGTTATGACGGCGTCGAGTTCGCAGGCCTCTACGACAACACCCCCGAGCAGGTGAAGGCCATGTGTGACGAGATCGGTCTGGTACCCGTATCGGCTCACGTGCCTCTGGCAGACATGCTCGCCGACATCGACAAGGTTATCGCCGACTACAAGGCAATCGGATGCCAGTATATCGTCGTCCCCTACGTTACCGAGGAGCGCCGTCCCGGCGGTGAGCTCTTCATGCAGATGATCGACGAGATCCGCACCATCGGCCAGAAGGTAAAGGATGCAGGCATGACGCTGCTCTACCACAACCACGATTTCGAGTTTACGAAGCTCGAGGATGGTCAGTACGGCCTCGACTACCTCTACGCCAACGTCCCCGCCGACCTGCTCCAGACCGAGCTCGACGAGTGCTGGGTGAAGTACAGCGGTGAGGATCCCGTCGCATACCTGAAGAAGTATGCCGGCCGCTCGCCTCTGGTTCACATCAAGGACTTCTACGCCGAGGGCAAGCAGGAGGGTGACCCCTACGCCCTGATCGGCCTCAACGAGGGCGAGCAGAAGAAGGCCGGAACATTCGAGTTCCGTCCTCTGGGTGAGGGCCTGCAGGACATCCCCGCAATCATCAAGGCCGCCGAGGAGTCGGGCAGCAAGTGGCTTATCGTCGAGCAGGACGATCCCAGCATGGGCAAGACCCCCATGGAGTGCGTAACCATGAGCATCAACTACCTCAAGGACAACTATATCAACTGCGCGGGCAACTGCTCGACCGAGGATTGCGCCGCATGCCCCGAGGCAAAGTAAGCATTCGCACGCAATATAACAATATTCCAAATAGTAAAGGGCCAGCCTGCAAAGGCGGCCCTTTTTTCGTTCCTTATATTCGGGATGTATGCCGCCCGCCATCTCTTGCAACCTTCGCCGCGCACGGCCAAAACACTAGCATTCGGATCGAATACAATATGTCCGCGACGAAAAGATACGCCCCGCCGGGAACATTATATCCACGGCAGAGAAAATAGCCCACCGACGGAACAATACGCCCCGACAAAAACAATGCGCCCCGACCCTTTTGAAGGGGTCGGGGCGCATGTGAAAAGCGCAGTCGTGCGAGCCGACTATCCGAGCGTATAGGGCTTGCGATACTCGTAGTGCATGTGTTTCTCGGCCTCGGGGTCGTTCATGAACTTCTGCACGATGGGGTTCCAGTGCAGAGGACGATCCAAGTCGTAGGCGATGTTACCCAGATTACATACCGTGCAAGAGCTGTGTCCGATCTCTACCGGCACGTTGGGATCGTGACGCGTACGGATGCCGTCGATGAAGCTCTGGTAGTGAGGCACGTTGGTCTCATACATGGCCTTCTTGTCGACATCCGTGGGCATGAACTCCGGTGACGAAGCGAGGAACTCGCCGCGGCATACCTGAATCCAGCCGTTCTCGCCGTAGATCTTGATACCCTGCTTGCCGCCGTCGAACTGCTGCTGCGTCATCTCGATACCGTTGTCGTAGCGGTAGGTAAGGCACTCGTACGGACTGCACGACGGGGGCAGGATCTCAACGGGACCCGACCCGTCCTTGCCGATAGCCCACTGGCCGATATCGAACATGTGTGCGCCCCAGTCGGTCGTGAAACCGCCGCCAAGGCCCTTATACCAGCGCCATGCACCCCAGCACTCGTCCGCGCCGTTCTCCAGAATCAGCGGGTTGAGCTCATGGTTGTAGTGCCACGTATCGGCCAACGGGCCCAGCCACAGATCCCAGTCCAGACCTGCCGGCACGGCCTGCTCGGGCAGATCGTACGGCTTGGGGCCGTCGCCCACGTGGGCCTTCATCAGCGATACCTTACCCAGTCGTCCCTCGCGAACAACATTGGCCGCATGGATGAACTCCGACATCGAACGCTGCATGCTGCCCACCTGAAGTATGCGGTTGTTCTCACGCACGGCCTTCACCAGCTGCTGACCCTCATAGATAGTGAACGTCAGGGGCTTCTCGAGATATACGTCCTTGCCCGCACGGCACGCAGCGATGGCAATGATGGCATGCTGGTGGTCGGGCGTGGCGATAACCACGGCGTCGATATCCTCACGAGCCAGAACCTCCTCGTAACGGATATACATGTCGAGCTTGTTCTTGATGCCGTTGTCCGCATAGTACTTGTTTACACGGCTCTGGAAACGGTCACGCTTGATATCGTAGACGTCGCAGCCGGCTACGATGCGTACATTGGGGATGGTGATGAATCCGCTCATCAGATATATGGCCTGCTGGCCCAATCCGATGAAGCCGATGTTGATCTGATCATTCACATCGCCCTTCTTGGCCTTCTTCGGCGCCATGGCTGCCGATACCGACCGCGGAAGGATGAGCGCAGAGGCTCCCAGCGCCGAAAAGCGCAGGAAATCCAAACGAGATAATTTCGAACTCATGATTCGGGATTTTTAAGGTTAACAGTTTAGTCAACCGTAAAATTAGGAAAAAACTCCTTTCTGACCAACATTTTCGGGAAGTTTTCGGCCACGCCCGCATAAAAAAAAGCGCTCTGCGGCCGCACCCGAAACAACATGTGCGGAAAAGGCCCCCTCACGGGATCTCTTTTCCGCACATATCCGGTCCGCGTCCTGCGCCGTCACACGCACACGCACCCTCAGCCGTCACGCCGTCACGGGGCCCACTCCCCTACGCACGGTCTCCGCCCCCACGGTCAGCGTCAGCGCTCGCGCGTATCGCGCCACTCCACAATCCTCGCGGTCGACCCACTCGCCGCTGCGAAGCAGGCGCTCCTTATAGCGGTCCATACGCTCCACGATGCTGAAGCGCGGGCGCTCGCGCGACTGCGCCTCCTCGCGCCGCGACGGACGTATCGTCTCGTTGAAGATCGCCGCCCGCGTCGGACGCCGCCACGGCTCCCACTTGAAGTTCTTGAGCCGCAGGGGCTGCGACGGAGGCACCTGTGCTATGGGGTAGAGCGTGAAGGGTACGTCGTTGCGGTAGGTCATCCCCACAAGCTCCTTGTCCTCGATATAGAACGAGGCCGACGCACTCTCCAGATAGATCATCTCCGTAACTACCGGCGACGTCTCATCCTCACGCTGGAAATAGATCGTCTGCACGTTGCCGTCAACGTCGTTGCGGTAGATCTCGTTGTCGCGGAAGAAGGCCGTCATCTGCTTGCCCGCAACCTGATTGTAGTACGTGGTGTCGATCTCGGCAACCATGATCGGCTGCCCCAGAAACTCCGCCCGCGTGATCTGGCGGTTGGCCGTATATATATCGACCACATCCGAGGCTATCTGGTTCGAGTTGTTCCACAGCAGCGGGTTGATATAGAGATGTATGATCGAATCGGTCGAGAAGCTCACCATCGAGTCGCACACCATCTGCGCATCGCTGCGGTAGACCCGCACGTTACGATAGGCCTTAACAAGGCGGTAGAGGCTGTCGCCGTGCACGGTATCGGCCTGCACCATACCCGTGCTGTCAGTAACGGCCGGCGCATCCGCTATGACGCGCTCATCGCCAGCCACACTGTCGCCGCCGCGCTTGGCCCCAAGATTCATTATGCTGTCGCGGATACGGGCGTCACGCTCGCGCGCCGCAGCATCCAGAGAGTCCAGATGCGACACGTCTCGCCCGCGACGCAACGCCTTCTCGCGGACCTTCGCACGCCGCACCGAGTCGCGCGCCGACGCCTTCGCCGCGCGCTCCAGCTCCACGGCCTTCAGTTTCTCGAGCTGCGCCGTAGCCTTCGCCTGACGCTTCATCGCTATCGAGTCGAGCTTCTGCTTGCGCGCCGCAGCCTTCACCCGTTTCGCCTCCGCCTTCAAGGCCTTCACACGCTCACGCTCCAGAGCCTTGCGCGCCGCCGCGTCGAGCGTATCCGCCGCAACAGTGTCCGCCGCAGACAGAGTGTCGGTATAGGCTTCGGGCGCAAGCGCCGCATCCTCCGCGTCGTCCACAGACTTCTGTTCGGCCGCGGCATCCGCCTTGCTCATACGGCGGCTCTCGAACGCCCCTGTCGGGCGCTCCGTCGGGCGCTGGAGCCTCTCTCCCCTCCCGGGCGCAGCGCCGTCCGGACTATCTGCATTTATATTGTCCGCATTGCCCTCAGCCGCAGCGATAGAGTCCGCAACGGCCGCAGCGATCGAGTCGGCACGCTCCTCGGCCGGCGTAACAGTGAAAAGGAGCATCGAGTCGGCACGCATGAAGACCGAATCGCTCTGCACCGTATCGTAGCTCACAACCGCCGCATCGAGCGTCAGCAACGCGTTGCCCGGATGCTTCCAGTACTCAGCATAGTCGCCGAAGGCAAGTATCTTGTTATCGAAGTCGTGCATCTGGATGTTGCGGCGCGAAACCACATGCTCATCCTCGCGGTAGTAGTAGATCGTGTCGCCCCACATCTCCTGATCCTCCGTCAGCACATACCCCTCGCGCGTAACCTTATAGCACTGCCCGGCCTTGTCGTAGGCGCCCTCCTCGGCCGAGAGGTAGTCGCCGTCGGCATTCCATATCTCGCTGCCCGTGAAGAAACGCGCCGACTCGCTCGAGATGTTGTATATGACCGAATCGCTCTTCATGTCGTAGTCCGCGCCGTGCATCTCCACATCCTCCACGCACACCACATCGTGCGTGTCGGCATAGTAATACCCGCGCTGCGACTCGATGATGTTGTCGTCGTGGAGCATCACGCCGCCGCCCGTATAACGGCCGACCTTATCCCGTGTGTTGAAACTGAAATTGTAGGTATAGAGCAGCGCGTCGCCGTCAACGACCTTCACGATCGGGGCGTAGACCTCCGCCAAGGAGTTCACGCCATCGTAGACGGCGCTGTCGCCGTAGATATAGACCGAATCCTGATTTATGATGACACGCCCGAAAAAGCGCATCTGCGCATCGCCGTAACGCACGGCGCTGTCGCAGACGATAACCGCACCGTTATGGTGTGCGGCAAAGTTGCCCGTGAAGCATATTACACTGTCACGGCCGTTGTTGTAGGGGCGCACCTCGTCGGCCATGAAGTCGACCTTGCGGGGCTGCGAACGCCGCGCGCTGTCACGCCGCAGGCTGTCCTGCCGCGATGCCGCCAGAGCCTCCTGCCGCGCCCTCTCCGCCGCCGCACGCGAAGCCTCCGCCGCCGCGGCTCCGGCACCGCGATGCGCCGACGCCTGCGCCAGAAACAGACCCGCAAAGAGCCCGACAACAGATATGATCGACACGATACGGCGCACGCCTCAAAACTCTTTTTATCCCTGTCACATGATCCTCCCGGCCGCGCATCGGGCGCCGGCTCAGAGGCTGATTCACCCGACCGGGGTTACTTCACCCAATTCTTATATTCGAAATCCCCGTTGCGGAACTCCGGATCGATATAGACATATATGCCGTCGATCTTATCCGTAAGCCAATCCTTGAATACGCGCATCTGCTTGTCGTTCAAGGCCATCTCCTCGATCGTAAGGTAGTCCTCGTTCAGCGAGGCCGGGTGCGACGGGATAACGTCCAGCAGCTTGACAATCTTGCTCAGCTCGTTGCCGCTCAGATCCTCCGCCTGATAGGCGTTCGACACATCCCCCACGTTCATGTGCGAGATGGCCACGTAGTCCTTCAGGCTGCGCCCCTCGCCGAAGTCCTCCTCACGGAACTTCGTGGCCGTATATTTAACGTTCGAGTAGTTGGGGTTGCTCGACAGGATATCGTGGTTCGAAACCAGACCGCCGTTCATCTTCGTCAGCGGGTCCTCCGAGAACTCGCGCGCCGCATCCTCGAAGGTGATCGAGTCGGCACGGATCAGGTCCGCAATGCTGTCCAGAAAACGCGTCGGCTCCAACAGCTCTTCCGACGTATAGGTCGGTTTGATCAATATGTGGCGCAGGCGGTAGTTGCCGTTCTTCGGCTCCTCCATCAACTCGATGATATGGAAGCCGAACTCCGTCTCGACGATCTCCGACAGCTGGCCCGGCTTGAGCTCGCCCGCAGCCTCCGCAAACGACGGCTGCCACTGCGACAGGGGACCGTAGGTCAGCTCGCCCCCTCGCATCGCCGACCCCGGGTCGGCAGAATAGAGGCGCGCCAGAACCGGCAGCGACGACTTGCCCGTGATGATACGCTCACGCATCTCCAGCAGGCGCTCTCGCGCTCGCTGCTTGGCCACATCCTGCGACGCAGGGTAACGCACGATCTGTGCGTACATGTATTGTTTGGGTATGAGCGGTAGCTCCTCCTCCTTCAACGACTTGAAGTACCGCTCCACCTCGCCCGGCGTAACCGTAACATCCTTGATAACCGTATTCTGCATCGACGAGGCGTACTCCTGCTCGGTAATGCGCTGCGTCAGGATCTCGCGGAACGTATATATGGGCATGTGCTGCCGCGCCTCCAGCGCCGCTATCGAACCCTCCTCGGCAATCATCGACTGGATCTGCTGCTCGACATACGACGGAACGTCACCCATCAGCTCGATCGAGTCGATCAGAGCCTGACTGTATAAGAGCTTCTGCTTCATCAGAGCCTCCAAAGCCTCGTTCATGGGGTCGCGGTCCGAAGTGTAGCCCTGAGCACGGCGCTGTTCCACCAACAGGTTGGCATAGGTTTCAACATCCGAATAGAGGATCGCCGAACCGCCTACCACCGCAACGACCTTATCGAGCATAACCTGCCGTTTCTGTGCCATGAGAAATCCCGATGCCGATACCACAGCCACGGCCAAAGTCAAAACAATCTTCTTAAACATATTACCTTACTGTTCCTTATATATTTTCCTTTCGCTTTCTCCGCTTACGAATTATCTTTTATATCTATATATCTATCGTAACGCCATCTCTCATACTCTCTCACTTACCTTTACTCCCGCTCTTTCTCTCGTCCTCTCCTCACGTCTTCCTCTTCTCTCCTTTTCTCTTCTCTCTTCACATCTTCTCTCCTCTCTTCTCTCCTCTCCTCTCTTCTCTCCTCTTCTTGCCTCTCCTCGCCTCTTCTCTCTCTTCTTCCTCTCGCTCTCTCCTCTCTCGCTCCCCCCCCGCGGCCCCTTGACGGGCCCCCGGGTCAGCGCCTTGCGGGCGCACCGGCTACGGGAGCCTTGCCATCCGCCGTGTCGGCATAGATGCGGGCATGGCCCGACGCCATCGCCTCGGATACGATCTGCTCCTCGTGCGACTTGATGATCTCACTGCGCCGCTGCGTGATCAGTATGCGGCGTATGTTGTCCGCCACAACCTCCAGCGGAGCTACGTTCCCCTTGCGGCATACCGACGTGAAGTCGAAATAGTAGCGTTTGCCGCCGGCGTCCATCTGCTGGATGCCCGTCTTGTCGAGCAGATGCTCGTTGTCCTGCGACTGCGCCGTCGGCAGGTAGGTCAGGAAGTCGTTGAAGCCGACCCACTCCGAACGCTTGTCCACAAGCTCGAATCCGTTCTTCTCGCATATCTCCGAGAGCGTCTTGGCCGCACTCTGCGACGTGGCCGCATCCCGCATCTGCTTCATCAGAGTCTTGCTCTGGCGGTACGAGGCGTCGAAACGCAAGACCCGTCCCTTGACCAGCGTGCGGTCGAGTATGAAATCGGCCTTATGCGTATTATAGTAGTCGGCGATATCCTTATCCGTGAAGTCGGGGCTCATCTGCTGCTCGACATAGTACTGATCCACCTTGCGCATCAGAAGCGAATGGCGGTACTCCTCAACCATGCGGTCGATATCCTCCTCCGACCCCGAGAAGAGATCGTCGGCCTCCTCGACCTTGAGCTGGCGCACCAGCCACCTGTCAACATACAACTTTACGAACGACACGCTGTCGTCACCCTTGACATTGGCCGGCATGGCCTCCATGATCTCGTTTATCTTGAGCTCCTTGCGGCCAACCTTGGCGACGGTGTTGTCGCTCACCAGATAGTCCGGCAAATCGCGGCACGCCGTCATCGCGACGGCCGTCGCAGCGAGCAATATTTTCACTACAAGGCGCATAACAATCGACAAAGATACATTTTTACTCCCAAATAACGTAAACCTTGCCGCTATTATTACTCTTCGGCCGTACAATCATCCTTTTTGATGCGACGGACAAGTATGAACATGCGCACCAGCGCCGCCACCGACAGCACGCCGCACGCGCCGTATATGGCCGTTGCGACCCACGTGCCGCCCGCAAGATCGCGCACCGTCACGTCACCCGCACCCACGACCTCCAGAAAGCAGGCCGTCGTATTGTTCAGAGCGTGCAGCATGATGACTATCACCAGCGACCGGTAGCGCAGATAGTAGAATCCCAGCACGAGGCCTCCGGCCAGCGCCGTCACCATGGCCGCAGGGGCCACATGCACGGCGGCGAAGACTACGGCGGGGCATATCCATGCCGCCACGCCGCCGTAGGCGCGGCGCATGCCCCCCGTGAGGAAGCCGCGGAAGATGATCTCCTCGAACAGCGGCGCCACCACGATCGAACAGAGCAGGAACCATCCGCCCGTGCCCATGTCGCCGTCACGTCCGGGCAGCATCGAGGCCAGCGGCTCGACCGCTATCGAGAAACACCACAGAAGAAGGTATCCGCTCAGAAGGCGTATCGGAGAGGCCCAGCCGGGCGCGCGGAACGTAAGGCGCGCGCTGCGCCCCATGATACGGCCGTAGAGCGCCAGCAGCGTTACGCACAGAACCATGGCGATGGTATAGACGGCCGCCAGATAGCGTCCGCGCAGGAAACCCGCACCCTCGGCATCGGCCGCGGGGGGCGTGCCCCCGAACATACCGTAGATGAGCGCCGCAGCCCACTGCGAGAAGACAAAGATCAGCCCCGCAATGATCAGATCGCTCCATCCGTATCCGGCCGCAGCACGCCGCGGCGACCCCTGCGCCGAAGCGCCCATGTCACTCCCTTCCGCCATAAGACAATCAATTCAGCATACGTGTTATGAGTTTACAAAGTTAATCATTTTTCGGCAACCGTTGTTTTATTCGATTTAATTTCATTAATTTTGTCCGATTATATCCTGCCCGTCAGCTGCGGCATAAAACGTGCCGGCAGAGTGTGCGGACGGAGCCTGTGACAACGTTTTACATACGTATATCCGCAACACGAAAACTATGTCTAAAGTTATAGCCTTAGCAAACCAGAAGGGCGGTGTCGGCAAAACCACCACCGCCATAAACCTCGCCGCCTCGCTCGCCCTGCTCGGACGCAAAGTCCTGCTGCTCGACGCCGACCCGCAGGCAAACGCAACGTCCGGACTCGGATTCGACATCGACCTCGAAGGCATATATGAGTGCATCGTGGGCGAAAAACGCGCCGAGGAGGTCATACGCCAGAGCCCCGATATCAAGAACCTCTGGCTGCTGCCTTCGAGCATAGACCTCGTGGCCGCAGACACCGAACTGCCAAAGATGGAGAACGGACATTTCGTCATTAAGAGCATCGTCGACAGCGTGCGCGAGAGATTCGACTTCATCTTCATCGACTGTTCGCCCTCGCTCGGATATACAACCGTCAACATCCTCACCGCCGCAGATACGGTCCTCATACCCGTACAGTGCGAGTATCTGGCCCTCGAGGGTCTGAGCAAGCTGCTCAACACCATCAAGATCGTCAAGAGCGGCCTCAACCCCGACCTCGAGATCGAGGGTTTCGTGCTGACGATGTACATGCGCAACCGCCTGAACAACCAAGTCGCCGCCGAGGTGCGCGAACACTTCGGCCCGCTGGCCTTCGACACCGTCATCCAGCGAAACATACGTCTCGGCGAGGCCCCCTCGCACGGCAAGCCCGTCATGCTCTATGACGCCGCCGCCACAGGCTCCGCCAACTATCTGGCTCTGGCCAAGGAGCTGCTCATGCGCAACCGCCGCAAGGCCGCTCGCGCCCGCAAAGAGACCGCCGCAGAATCTTCCGACGCGCAGCAGACCCAGCCTCAGGAGTAACGAAAACAACGACATCGAGATATGAAACAGAAAGGTTTAGGACGTGGACTGGATGCAATCTTCGGCACCGAGAACATCGCCGCCAAGGTTACGCCCATGAGCCACATGGCCCAGATACCCATCGGGCAGATCGTACCCAACCCCTCGCAGCCCCGCACCTCGTTCGACGAGGAGGCGCTGCGCGAGTTGTCCGACTCGATCCGCCAGCTCGGCATCATTCAGCCCATAACGGTACGCCGTGACGGCACCGACCGCTACATAATAATCAGCGGCGAGCGCCGCTGGCGCGCCTCGCGCATGGCCGGTCTCGAAACCCTCCCCGCATACGTGCGCGAGGCCGACGACGAGAACCTCCATGCCATGGCCCTCGTGGAGAACATTCAGCGGCAGGACCTCAACGCCATAGAGATAGCGCTCGGCATGCAGCGCCTGATCGACGAGTGCGGCCTGACGCAGGAGCAGATGGCCGACAAGGTGGGAAAGAAACGCTCCACGGTATCGAACTACATGCGTCTGCTCACACTCCCCGACGAGGTGCAGCTCGCTCTCAAGGAGGGGCTCATATCGATGGGCCACGCCAAGGCTCTGGCCGCACTGCCGCGGCAGATGCAGGTCAAGGCCCTCAAGAAGTGTCTGCGCGGCGGGCTCTCTGTACGCCAGACCGAGGAGCTGGCACGAAAGGCCGCACAGGCTCCGGCTCCCGCCCCCGCTCCCGAAGAGGAGGAGTATCCCGAATCATACTCGCGCCTTGTCGAGCAGCTCGAGCCATACTTTTCGCAGAACATAAGCATCAAGCGCAGCCGCGGCGGCGGCGGACGCATCGTCATCG
>OODG01001592.1_pt1 | contig 15264 bp, 9 predicted proteins | sample 1671621 | NCBI WGS metagenome assembly OODG01 (sample SAMN06348175, study PRJEB24527) | human gut metagenome | biome: human gut; feature: ankylosing spondylitis patient; material: feces | host: Homo sapiens | place: China | collected 2015-10 | reverse complement strand
GAATGCACTTGAGCAGCAGTCTTGTTACATAAGTGCAACAAGGAGGCTGCTCAAGTCTGTTCGGGAGAATGCACAAGTGCAAACAAAGATATAAATATGGGGAGCAATATGCCAGTAAATAACATATTGCAAAAAATGCAGTTTTCTCATGGAAAAAAGCAAAAACAACCTATTGTTTTCTGTGAACTTTTCTTAAAATAAGGGTCTTTTTAAGGTTAAGTAATTGATTATTAACTCTGTGACATTTTTGTTTTCCCCCTATAATACTTAAAATAAGAACAAAAATGTGGCGGATGGTTTATCCTCCTTGTTTCACATAACTTTTCTGTTCTTTATTTCACATCATCCCATGTATCTGTTCTGAATGTCGAATCCTTCCAGTTGTTCGAACGTGGGGAATAGTCCGGCACGAGCATTGTCGAATGCTACTATTGCTTTGCCGTCAGTATATTCCACATTAGTCATCATAGGTCCGGTGGATGGCAGTTTGCGTACTCCGTAAGTTTGAGTTAATGCAAGAGTAGCAAGGCGGAGACCTACCGGTTCTTTAGGGGAAGGATGGATACAGAACTCATTGCCGATATGTTGTTTCCAGTGAAGATACTTTCCATTTTTTTCCTTCGAAATTGAATGTCTTTAATTCTTGGTACGGTGATAAAGCGGATACGATCACGATAGTTACCATGTTATTATTTATTAGATAAGATTATTACTCTACAATTTCTTTCGCTCTGTCCAATGCTACATTGATATTCGGACAGATATTTTCCTCTCCCAATAGTTCATAAAATCCGGATTTCTCCAATACTTTATGAACTTTCTCGTTGACTCCGGAAAGGATAACGGTAATCTTCTCCTTCTGCGACATTTCACAAAGAGTGGTCAGGTTATGGATACCCGTAGAGTCGATAAACGGAACTTTACGCATACGGATGATACGTACTTTCGGACGGTCACCCAATTGCGCCATTGTCTCTTCGAACTTTGTGGCGATGCCAAAGAAGTAAGGACCGTTGATTTCATATACTTCCACTCCTTTGGGGATTATCAGATTCTCTTCGTGTACGGCGATATCGAGTTCCGAGTTCGGATCAATCTCGTCCGTGATAACAGAAATCTCGGTAGTCTCCATAACACGTTTCATAAAGAGTACACAAGCGATGATAAGTCCGATTTCGATGGCAACTGTCAAGTCGAAGATAACAGTGAGGAAGAATGTGATCAGAAGTACCGTTACATCCGATTTTGGATTTCTCAGTAAAGCCTTGAATACGCGCCATCCGCTCATATTATAGGAAACGATGACCAATACTCCGGCAAGGCATGCCATCGGGATATATTGAGCAAGCGGCATTAGGAAGAGAAGAATCAGCAACAGGACGACTGCATGGATGATTCCGGCTATCGGTGTCTTACCCCCGTTGTTGATATTTGTCATAGTACGGGCAATGGCTCCGGTAGCGGGGATACCGCCAAACAAAGGAGCTACGATATTTGCTGCACCTTGTGCAATCAGTTCTGTGTTGGAATCGTGGCGGTCGCCTATCACACCATCGGCAACGGTGGCGGACAACAGTGATTCGATAGCTCCCAACACGGCAATCGTGACGGCAACCGGGAATAAGTTTTTAATGGCTTCCCAGTTCAATGTGGGTACAACGGCATCGGGTAGCTCGGAATTGATTGTAAAGCGGTCGCCAATGGTTGGGATGCAGTCAATTCCGCCGTACATCTTCATCAGGTAAACGGCAATTGTCACCACGACAATAGCAATCAGTGAGCCGGGAATTTTCTTGGAAAATTTGGGTGAGATGGCGATGATAATGATACTGATAATACTTACGATGGTATTCCACCAGTTCACCGTGTCGAAATGGCGGAAATAAATCAACCATTTTCCAATAAAGTCACCCGGAACTTTCTCGTCTCCAAACGACAGGCCGAAGATATCGGCTATCTGTGTGGTGAAGATGGTTACAGCGATACCGCTGGTGAAACCTACGATAATCGGATAAGGAATGAACTTTATGACGGCTCCCAGTTTGAACACCCCTAATAATATAAGGAGAACGCCTGCCATGAGCGTTGCTACAATCAGCCCGGCCTCTCCATATTGTTGGATAATTCCGTAGATGATGACGATAAAAGCGCCTGTCGGTCCGCCGATCTGAACTTTGCTTCCGCCCAGCAATGAGACGATAAATCCGGCAATAATAGCGGTAATGATACCCTTTTCGGGTGATACGCCCGAAGCAATACCAAAGGCAATGGCTAACGGCAACGCAACGATACCAACGATGATACCTGCCATCAAGTCTGCCATGAATGTTTCTTTTGAATAATTTTTTAGGCAAGAAACCAATTTAGGTTTGAATTCAAATAGTTTCATTTTCTATGAGTTGTTACGTGATCGTTTGTCTTTTGTAAAGTAGAGGTTGCAAAATTATATAAAATAATCGAAAGAAGTATGTTTCTCGACATACTATTTGATTTTTGATAGGTTTTATCAATGAGGGCATAGATTTTATTAATGAGAAAAGTAGGGCGTTTTATGAACAAATAGCTTATATTTGCGTTATGAATAATACGACAAGTTACGTGTGGTAATCAACCAATTTAAAATATAATAAGAATTATGGCTAAGAGTATTAAAGGAACTCAGACAGAGAAGAATCTGCTGACTTCATTCGCTGGAGAATCACAGGCAAGAATGCGTTACACCTATTTTGCAAGTGTGGCTAAAAAAGAAGGTTACGAACAAATTTCGGCTATTTTTACTGAAACGGCCGATCAGGAAAAGGAACATGCGAAACGTATGTTTAAGTTCCTGGAAGGTGGTATGGTAGAAATCACTGCCAGCTATCCGGCAGGTGTAATCGGTACTACACTCGAAAATCTTCGCGCTGCCGCTGCCGGTGAACACGAAGAATGGTCGTTGGATTATCCTCATTTCGCAGATGTGGCAGAACAGGAGGGTTTCCCGATGATTGCCGCTATGTATCGTAATATTTCTATTGCTGAGAAAGGTCACGAAGAAAGATATCTTGCTTTCGTGAACAATATCGAGAATATGACTGTATTCGCTAAAGAAGGTGAAGTAGTATGGCAATGCCGTAACTGCGGTTACATCACTGTAGGTAAAGAAGCTCCGGAAGTTTGCCCGGCTTGTTTGCACCCGCAGGCTTACTTCGAAGTAAAGAAGGAAAACTATTAAAAGAGGATTTCTGATTAGAAGATAGTTGGTTCCACGTCGGGAAGCTTTTCGTTTCCGGACGTGGAACTTTTTTTATTGTGTGGCTCTAGTACTTTATTCTACTTTGCTAAAGTGAATACGAAGAGGAGCATCTTCCATAGAGCTCATAAATTCATAAATCATGGCTCCAAAATCTTCTCCTTGCGGTTCATAATCATCCAATGTGCATTCCAATACCTCTTTGCTATCCACTGTGATTAGTCGGAAACCGACAAGAGCCGGGCGGATGTCTTTGTGGGTAGTAGAGAATTTGACGTTTACATCAGGTATTTCCAGTATGGATACTTTTACGTTTGCGCCGTTATTCTCTTGGAATATCTTATTTCCTTCTTCTTTGAAAGTGATTTTACGGGGAGATGTCCCGAAATAATTCTTCAGGTCTCCGGATAGATCGGGAGTGAATGTATATTCTAAGTAAGAGTCACCTTCAAATGTTATTCGGTCTGAAGGTGTCCCTTTGGGTGCTTTGCTGATATCTTCTCCATACATCTCGAACAAATCAAGATTTGTTATTTTATCAAATGCCCAAGTTCCGGTAAATATATCCGGTCCGCTTATAGTGACAGTAAGTGTGCCGTTGCTGCCTATGGCATATCCGTCTTTATTGGCCAGACGGAGGATAAGTTTATCTTTTCCTTCTTCTTTCTTCAGGTACTTGATAGAGAAACTCCCTTTATTTTTGTTGATAGGAACAACAACTTGGGCTCCATTTACGAATTCATAATGTACCCCTTCTATTGCGGTAGAACTTTCATCTACTTCAATATCGAAGGTTGTCGCTACTTTTACCTTATATACTCCTCCTTTCATATTAGTCAGTTTGATAGAGAAGTCAGCGCTGAATCCAACTTTTCCTGTACTGTTCTCAAAGGACATTATGATTCCATTATTATTTAATAAGTTTACAGAAGCATAATTCATCAATCCCAACGAGAAACCTTCCGGAGCTTTTTGTAGATTAACATATAATTCTTTATTTTCATCACCGATATTTTCTTCAATACGGGTTAATGTAAAAGTAGCTTCTGTCTCACCTGCTTTTAATAAGATGGATGGTTCTGATACGGTGAAATCTACGCCTTCCACAGCTGTTCCACCAAATAGAACGGGAATAAAGACATCCGTTAGAGGAGCTTGGTCAGCTTTTATTTTCAATTCTATACTTCCTTTTGCCAATGTATAGAATGGCTGGTCGATATAGATTTGAGGTAGGCGCTGGTTATCATCAGATGAACAGGAAGCAAGAATAAATGTCATGCTCATCAATATACATAGATAATGCCCTAATTTCTTCATAACATTTCTTGGATTTTATGTGGTTATTGCTGTTGATTTATACTGCTTTCATATTCTGCTTTTATCGCATTATATTCCGCTACTTCTTCAGTAGTCAACACAGTAGGATTGGGTAATTTATAAGTTTTATTTATGAAATTAGTATCTGATTGCGGTGGCAATTCATCTATATCTTCGCAAGCTGCGTAAATTGCTCCGGATAATGCGAGGGAGATCATAAATATCCCGCTATATATTTTCTTTTTCATATTTAAATCCTCCATTTTATTTATTTTGTATCTCTTTATATCCAGGATTTTGTATCAATCCGTTCTCTAAATCCAAATCGTGCAAAGGAATTGGAAAGGTATACATATATTTCTCTGTCACATACTTCAGGCCATTGAGTGCTGTCCAATATTCCGGTGAGCCATTCCGTTTTTGTTCAAAGAAACGGTCTCCTTCCAGAAATAACTCTTTTCTGCGTTCTTGCAGAATGAATCCCATTAGTGGGGTTAGAGCATTACCCTCTACATCCGTTTTTATGACTTCTTTATCTGAAAGAGTTGGTAGTTTGTCAACTGTCAGGTCGGTATAATTACTGATACGATGTGCTCGTAATTCGTTAATAGATTTCAAGGCTTTGTCTTCTTGCTTCATGTGATAATAACATTCCGCTTCTATCAGTTTGAATTCGGCTGCTCTCATACCACAAAAGAAAATCTTTTTTGCTTGCCGTTGGGTGTTTACCCAAAGTGCATAGCGGATATCGCTTGTTTTTTCTTCTTCAGAGAAAGTACTTAAAAAACGCAGACTAACGGGACGGTATTGAAGGGTGGTATTTACTCCGGATAGATCGTCACTACCGGTGGCTGTGACAGCAAGATATGATTTTAAAAGCTGGTTGCCCGTCAATTCGTATGCATTAGTCATCATAGCTTTGTATGCCTCACCTTCCAATAAGGGATATTTGTTCAATAAGTCTTGGGCTATCGGAAGTGCTTTGCTCCATTGCCGTGTCCAGAAATACATACGAGCCTGATATCCTTTTATGACATCTTCCGTGAAACGGTAGATATTATCATTGATATGATAGCTGGCAGCCTTTTGCAAATCAGACTCTATCTGATTGATAGTGGCCTGCATGGTACTGCGGAGTGGCTTTTCTTCCATGTCAAATGTTGTTACAAGCGGTAGGCCAAGCTGAGTGTCGAATTCTCCAGTGCGGGGTACTTCGCAGAATATTCGTAATAATTGATAATATGCCACACCTCGTATAGCATATGCTGTACCTCGAATATTATTAGCTTCTTCCGTATCGCTTTCTTCCATTTCGTTCAATACAATATTACAGTCACGGATAAATTCATAAAGAGATTGGTAGTAATTGGGATATTGATTTTGACGAATAATATCGCCTACGTATGTTGCCAAAGAACGTGCGCCTGAGCTTGTCAGACAGGTTTCAAAATCGTCACCACATACTGCATCCCACGTCATCCATTGGTTGGCGTTTCCAACTAAATAACTGTCTGACCCGGCATCAATACTGTTAAGTCGTGTATGAATAAGTGCAGAGAATTCTTCTGCTGTTTTAGGAATAGTACGTCCATAAGGCTTTATATCTAAATAATTGTTACACGATATGCATAATAATGCAATTAGTCCGATACTTATTATATTCTTTTTTTTCATAATGTTTTGTTTTTAAAATCCGATAGAAACTCCCATAGAAAAAGTACGTGGAGTAGGATAAACTGCTCCTGGGGTTTCGGGGTCAATACCGGAATAATTGGTTATTATGAATAAATTGCTGACACTGAATGATAGTGCCAATGAACTGATATGTGCCCTTTTGAGCCATTCATTTTCAAAGTTATACCCCAATAGTAATGATCCGAGTTTGAAGTAAGATACTTTTTCCAACATAGAGGCACGAGTGATCTGGCTGCTGGTTATCATATAATTATCCAATCCCAAATATTCTCCATACGCATCAATGATACGTGGGTATCCATTGGTTATCGGGTTATCTTTTGTCCAACGATTCACACGGTCTTTTGTTACGTTCAGGAAGTTGGTATACAGGTCATTTTCTTGCGTAGGAATGCTTTCGACTGCTGCAGATGATTCATTTAGCATGGTGTAAGATACCGGACAAGTGATATTGTTCAGTATTTTTCCTCCTAAAGAATAAGAACCTCCTAAACTCAGGTTTATTTTCTTGTATGATAAAGAGATGGAATATCCTCCGTTGGTAGGTGCGTTACTAGTTCCCAAATAGAAAGCATAGTTTTTAGCTTCACCACGATCTGCTTCCGTAGACATTGTAACGTCCGGACGGGTAGCATAAGCATAAATTCCTAATTTCTCATCAATGCCTATTACTTTTCCACTGACAATAGAACTTAATGGGTAGCCTACGTAGTTAGAATTGAAAATGCTTCCATTAGGTGAGGAATATTTTAGCAACTTATTACGGTTGTAAGCAATATTGGCAGTTAATGAAAGATTCCAGTCTTTAGTTTTCAATACATTGGCACTTATTGTCACTTCCGCTCCTTGATTCAGTAATTCTGAGGTATTATAACTTTGATATGAGAATCCTGTGGTGTAAACAACCGGAACACTGGTTACGGCATCTCGTGTGCGTCTGTCATAAAGTTCACCTTGTAAGCGTAGACGGTCATTCAGAAAACCTATATCCATTGAGATTTTCATATCGCGTGTTTTTTCCCAGCGTAATTTGGCGTTCGGGGCATTCCGTAATGTTCCCATGCGGTAATAATCATTGTCGGCTTTGCGGAATGAGTTTTCATAATCCATTACCAATTGTGGATAAACAGACTTATTAATGTTTCCTGTATATCCGAATGCAGCTCGTAAAGATAAAGTGCTGATAATAGGTTTTAAAGGTTTCATGAACTCTTCCTGATCAACATTCCAAGATAGACCGACAGAGCCGGTAGGGTTGAATTGTTCATTGCTACCGAAATTATTCGAGCCATCAGTACGTCCTGTCAAACTGAGAATATAACGTTGCTTGAATACATAGTCTAATGAAAGGTAAAAAGAAGCGAAGGCGTCTTCTACAATACTTTGACCGGATAGCTGATCGACGATGGCTGCATACGAAATCAGGTTGTTATAGCCTATATCCATACTTTCCGGATATATGGGGATAGAAGAATTACCGGATATGGGATCATATCCATATCGTTTTTCGTAGATGCTTTTGGAATATTGTCCTCGTATCTCCGAGCCTAACAATGCGCTTATATAATGGTCGCGACCGAAGGTGTTGAAATAATGGAGCTGGCCGCGTAAATTGTAATTGGTGTTATAAGCATTGGTCTGAGTAATGGAACCGTATGTACGTTTAGATATACTACTTGCACTACCTTCAAATGGGCGGTCCTGCCAAGCGGCGTATGTGTTTTTGCCATTGATATTATCGGAGGCATTTGTCACATATCCGTAAGAAGCCAATCCTTCGAAACTTAAATTGTCTAAGATGTTAACGCTTAGATTAGCGATTAATGATGCGGACATATTTTTGGTTTCGTTGGATGTTTCATTGATTTCTCGGAAAATATTGTATCCACCATCCGGTAATAATTTGTCATAAGCACCATTGGCATGAGTTATACTGTAATATGTATTGTCTGCTGCATATGATCCGTCTTCGTTGTATATTCTTTCGTATGGATTGGCAAAATAGGCATACTTGAAAGGGTCAACATTCAGTGATGGTGAAGTGGATTCCTGTATAGCCATATCAGCAGAGATGCCAAGTTTCACCCGTTTGTTGGGCTTCATATCAAGTTTGGCACTTACATTGTAGCGTTCGTAATCGGTTTTTTTTACTAGTCCATTGTTTTTCGCATATCCTAAAGAAACGTAATAAGAGTTTTTTTCCGATCCTCCGGAGAGAGAAAGATAATGGCTGTTTGAAACTGAATTTTGAAATAATTCGTCAAACCAATCAGTTGTTTGTTCGCCAAGACGGGCTATTTCCGCATTTTGCTGTTCTAAGGTCATATTGGCGTATTTCCCGTATCCGGATCGAATCATGCCGACCGCGCCAATAACCGGATAGTGAGTACCATCGGCAAAACCTTTGGCAGAGAATTCATTCCACAGCTCTTGCTCCCAGGCCAGTTTCTCACTGGAGTTCATTAGATTAGCATTTCCCGGAGGTCTTGTGACGATGGAAACATTGGCTGAATAATTAATACTCATTTTCCCTTCTTTTCCTCGTTTGGTTGTTACCACGATAACGCCTCCTGCTGCACGAGAGCCATAAATGGCTGTTGCTGAAGCATCCTTCAATACTGTGATAGATTCAATGTCGTTTGGGTTAATTCCGGAGATACCATTTGCAAAGATTTCATTGAAATCACCTGCACGGATTTGGCTGCTTGATATGCTTGGAATATCTTTCTGCAAAGGTACCCCGTCTACCACCCACAATGGTTCTGCATTACCTGTAATTGTGTTTGTACCACGAATACGTATTTTGGCCGATTCTCCCGGGCGACCGGAAACAGCTTTCACGTCCATTCCGGCAACTTTTCCTTGCATTAACATATCCAAATTGGCTGTAGGGGCTCCTTTCAGGTCTTTGGCTGTCAGTGTTGTCAATGAACCGGTAGTACGGCGTTTGGTCGTACGCTGGTATCCGGTGACTACTACCTGATCCAGTTCGGAGGTTTCATCTTCTAATGTGATATAGCCGGACAGTGGCTTGGTTACCCGCATGAATAGCGGTTTCATACCCACGTACTTAAATTCAATCTGGGTGTTCCGATCTACCCACAGAGAAACTTCTCCTTGGTCGTTAGCCACTACTCCCTGTGCCTTACCGGTAACTTTTACTGTTGCACCGGGCAAGGGATTCTTGTCTACGTCTACAATGGTTACTTTCACTAGAATGGTCGCATCGCCTTGCGGCTTTTGAGCGAACAGGATTGTAGCCATGCAACAGAGACAGACAAACACGAATGCTTTGAATGTTTTCTGATACTTCATAAGCTTTTTGAGTTAGGGTTAATTATGATTGATGATATCAATATGTTGCTTTACCGGTTGAATGAGATTCTCCACAAAATAGTAGCGGATCAAATTCTGATAATAGGGACACATTACTCCATGATCTTTTCCCGGCAGGATAAACATATCGAAACGTTTGTTGGCTTTTATCAGAGCGTCTGCCAGACGATAGGTAGATGAAGGCGGGACATTCTTATCTACATCACCGGTGATAAGCATCAGATGGCCTTTTAAGTTCTTTGCCAGTTCCATATTGGTCGGAATCTTGGTGGAAAATACCGTTTTTCCAGTCTTTGGATCAGTCTTCTCGGTCAGTCCGTGAAATGCTTCTCCCCACCATTGGATATAGATATTGTTGTCATGGTTGCCCGAAGCAGCTACCGCTACTTTATAAAAGTCGGGATAAGTGAGGATGGCGGCTACTGTCTGGAATGCTCCTCCGGAGTGTCCATAAATACCCACACGGTTAAGATCGATGAACGGGTAGTTCTTTGCTAACTGCTCAATTACGCTTTTATCATCAGCCAACGGATAATCACGCAGATTACCGTAGCCGAAGTTATAGAAATCGTGTCCACGCAAAGGAGAACTTCCACGTGGAGCCACATTGATGACTATAAAGCCAAGCTCAGCCAGTGACTGGTTACCATTATCGTCAAGTGTGAATGATTGCGGAATCTGGTCGTCTTGGGGACCGGGATACACATTGCTGATAATAGGATATTTTTTGTTTTTATCCAGTTGAGACGGTAGATACATGAGTCCGTAAAGATCTGTTTTCCCATCGGCCGCTTTCAACTTTAACAGTAAAGGCGGTTGCCATCCTGCTTTTCGCAACAGGCTGTCGTCCATGCGATTTACCTCAAAATATTGTGTGGGACGGTCGATAGACAATACATTCATTACAGGCGCCAAGTCCATACGTGAATATGTATCGATGGCATATCGTTGGTCGTCGGACAGGGTTAATTCGTGGTTACCGTTTCCCGGAGTAAGCAGCGTTTGTTTTTTTCCATCAAAATCAGCCTTATAATAAAAGGTATAATAAGGGTTAGTATCAGGTTCGTTACCATATCCGGCAAAAATGATATTTCTTCGTAAGGTATCTATATGTACGATACTGCCTGCTACGAGGTTATCACCATGTGTGATGCGGTTTAGTAATCGTCCGTCACTATTGTACAGATAATAGTTACCTTTTCCTGTACGTTCCGACCACCAAATGAAATATTTTCCTTTCTCTATAATGCGATAGCCCGATAGGGTCAAGTTGATGTGCGGAGCACATTCTTCCGAGATAAGCTCAGTGACTGTGCCATCTGTCACGTTGATACGGCAAAGGTCTATTTTATCACCCTTACGGCTTCTGCGCGTGAAAAAAAGAGCTTTGGGAGAACGGAAATAGTCTAAAGTTACTACTTGGTCAGGATATTTCCCAATCGGTAACATCTTCCCTTGTTCATGGTCGGCATCATACCAAAACATACGGTATTGACGCACTCCGGCATCACCGGGCATAGGCATCTTGAAGGTATTTGTCGTCGGACGTTGCCGTGCAAGGGAGTTGATAAGGCTGATTTCTTTTACTTCACTCATATCCTGCATCAGGCAGACATAACGGTGTCCCAGCCAGAATCCTTTGGTGTTAGACTCTATTGTGTCTTTAGAGCAACGGTAAGTATAGGACGCATCCTCTTTACCGTCTTTTGTCAGACGGTGTATGATTCCTGTACGGTTGTTACGTATATAGAGGTCATATCCGCATCCCAACATAGTGAAGAGTGAGTCAGAGCTATGGTACGATGGTTTGAGAACAGGACGTTCCTTCTTTTTGTTTTCTGCCTTTATCTGTGTCAGTATTCCGGTGCGCATATCATACACCATAGACTTTCCTTTCTTATCAAGATAAAAGCGGTTGAAGTCATTCTTCTTAAATCGATACCCGTAAAGCTGTATATTCCTTGCGTCGAGTGTGTCACCCGTGATTCTTGCATATTGTTGCACGAATTGCAGGTTATCCTTTATCATATTGCGTTTTTTACCATTCTTGGCATTAACCAGATAGTAAGAAACTCCATTATCTTCTTTTACATTGTAGTAAAAATAAGAACTACCTTCAATCCAGTTGGGATAAGGTCTTTTGCCTTTTATATATTGCTCCAGTGCATCAGAGGAAAATTTTTCAGCACGTGCCCAGTCCACATCGTTTACAGTACTGTTTACCGATGTGGATGTTCCTTGTGCTTGTATGCATAAGCAGAACAGCAGGCCTATAAAACTTATGACAGTATTTTTTCTCATCTCTTTTTATATTCGGTTGCTAATTTGACTGCTTGTAGTGCGTCAATGATTCCTCCGCTTGTACAACGATCTTTTAAATTGTCAGCCGGACGAACGCTCTTTATTAATATCTCTTTGATTTGTGTGGCCGTCAGCTTTGGGAAATGGGCACGTAACATTGCTGCTACACCACTTACTATGGGGGTGGCTATACTGGTTCCTTGTGATACCATGTATTTGTTGCCGACCGTTACCGAGGTAATTTCTTCTCCAGGGGCGAATACATCTACTTCTTTTGCTCCATAGTTGGAAAACTGACTTAGTTGCCCTTTTTTGTCAGAAGAACCGACTCTCAAGTAATTAGGGAATATTTTTCCTTGCGCATCCTTTGCTGAAGGAAAATAGGTGATGAGATCGATATTCCGTTTGTCATTGCCTGCCGCTTGGATGATAAGTACGTCTTTTTTGAGAGCATATTCAATAGCCTCATTTACCATGTCGGCATCGGGTGAGGTGTATTTTCCTAAACTCATGTTTATAACCTTAGCGCCATTATCCACTGCATAACGGATAGCGGTTGAAATGTCTTTGTCGTATTCGTCACCGTCAGGAACGGCACGTATGATCATCAACCGTGCTTGAGGCCAGACACCGGTGATGGCAGCATTATTGATTCCTTGTCCGGCAATCACTCCTGCAACGAAAGTACCATGGTCGCATCCTTTTGCTTGTAATAACGAATTTCCGTAAAAACGATCTGAAGGATTTTTTAAATCGTCGCCCATTAATAACCTTTTGTCAGCATCATGCTCGATACCATATAATCTTTTCTGCATCAAGGCAAATGTGTTGCGGTGTTGCTTATGAACATCTTTCCATAATGATTTTTTTCCACTCTTGAACATATCGACAAAAAGTGTTTGGTAGGCGTTGCCCCATGCCGGATCTTCAATAGGAAGATGAGTTAATCCATTGACTGTAAGTGTGTCTATATTTATTCCGGGAATAGTAGTCAGCACAGAATCTATCAGCTGATATGCTTGGTCTTTTGCGGCCGTATAACCCACATATTTTATATAACTCATGATACCCGCCTTCTTTTTCATCTTTTCGTAGTAGGCATATTCAGTAGTATCTTGTATATCTGCCGGATCGATATTTTTATATTTGGGATATAACCGTTTGAATTCGCGGTACTCTTCAGTTCCGGCACTGGTCATGTTGAATGTCCCGTCTTTAGTTCCGAGAAAGTTCCATCCGTGCAAATCGTCCGCGTATCCGTTTTTATCATTGTCTTTTCCATCGATTTTTTCTTTTGGATTACACCAAAGTGCGGGTGCTAGATCGATAGAGGTCGTATCTATACCCGAATCGATGATACCCACGATGATTTGCCGGTGGGGTTTTAGCTTTTTTTCTTGTAGAAAGTGTAAGGCTTTTTCTATATTTATGCCCTGCAATGTATCATTATACACTTTGTACCAGTTTGAATACGCTGTTGTTTGTCCTTTGAGATTGTTTACGGATATCCCTAGAAGGATGAGCAAAAAGATTGGTAGTTTGAATTTTCCCATGCTTTCATGTTTTTATATTTGCCATATCTGTGGCAAATAGGATGATGGCACAAAAATACAATATAATAATTAAAAGACAATAAATCCAGTCTGTATTTTAATAAAAAGAATAAATATTCGGAAATAGCTGTGAAATCCTGTATTTATAGACTTGTATATTAGGAATGTGATATAAGATAGGTATAGAAGACTAAAAACGCGTAAAAAGAACAAATTAATCGTTCTTTTTACGCGTTTTTATAATATTCTACTTACACTTTGTAAGTTGTGGAATGTTCCTGTTAATCTTTCTTATGCGGATAATCAATCGTGTAATGCAAGCCTCGACTCTCTTTACGTTCCATAGCCTGTTTTGTGATGAGATAACCCACATTGATCATGTTGCGCAATTCGCACAGCTCGCGGGTAGCCTTGCTACTCTTGAACAGCCGTTCGGCTTCTTCATAGAGGATGTCCAGTCGGTTCCATGCACGTATCAACCGGGTATTACTGCGGACAATACCAACGTATGCTTCCATGATTTGGTTAACTTCCTTCATACTTTGGGTAATCAGTACACGTTCTTCATTGGAGATGGTTCCTTCGTCGTTCCATTCGGGGATATCTTCGTTAAAGTCATAACGTTCCAATACACTGAGCGCATGTTTGGCGGCAGCGTCGGCATATACAATCGCTTCTATCAGCGAGTTGGAAGCCAGACGGTTGCCTCCGTGCAGACCTGTGCAGGAGCATTCTCCTAATGCATATAGGCGACGGATACTGGATTGTCCGTCCAGATCGACCGTGATACCGCCACAGAGATAGTGTGCTGCGGGTGCCACGGGGATGTAATCTTTGGTAATATCAATGCCGAGACTGAGGCATTTCTTATAGATATTGGGGAAGTGCTTTTTTGTCTCTTCCGGGTCTTTGTGTGTCACGTCGAGGAATACATGATCTTCCCCACGTTGTTTCATTTCATTGTCAATGGCGCGGGCCACGATATCACGTGGAGCCAGTGAAAGCCGTGAGTCATATTTTTGCATGAACTCTTTGCCGTCTTGTGTACGCAGTACGGCACCATATCCACGCATCGCTTCCGTGATAAGAAAAGCGGGGCGGTCTCCCGGATTGAAGAGGGCTGTAGGATGGAATTGGATAAACTCCATGTCTTTCACTGCACCTTTGGCACGATAAACCATAGCAATCCCGTCTCCCGTAGCTACCAAAGGATTGGTCGTATTACGGTAAACAGCTTCACAACCACCTGTTGCCATCACGGTTACTTTGGAAAGGAAAGTATCCACTTCGCCTGTTGCTTCATTCAGCACGTATGCGCCGTAGCATTTGATACCCGGTGTATAACGGGTGACGATAATTCCCAAATGATGTTGCGTGATGATCTCTACGGCAAAGAAGTTCTCGAATACTGTGATATTAGGGTGCTTTTTTACTGTTTCTATCAGACTCTCCTGAATCTCGGCGCCTGTATTATCTTTGTGATGAAGGATACGGAATTCCGAGTGTCCGCCTTCTTTATGTAAATCAAACTCTCCGTCTTCTTTCTTATCGAAATTTACTCCCCAATGAATAAGTTCGTTGATCTGTTCGGGAGCATTGCGGACTACTTTCTCCACAGCATTTCGGTCGCTGATCCAATCTCCGGCAATCATTGTGTCTTCAATGTGCTTCTCGAAATTATCTACTGCAAGATTGGTTACGGAAGCTATACCGCCTTGTGCAAAAAAAGTGTTGGCCTCTTCCAATCCGGCTTTACAGATAAGCGCAACTTTACCTTTGTGCGCTACTTTCAGTGCAAAACTCATACCGGCAATTCCGGAGCCGATGACG
>OODG01001588.1_pt1 | contig 15279 bp, 10 predicted proteins | sample 1671621 | NCBI WGS metagenome assembly OODG01 (sample SAMN06348175, study PRJEB24527) | human gut metagenome | biome: human gut; feature: ankylosing spondylitis patient; material: feces | host: Homo sapiens | place: China | collected 2015-10 | reverse complement strand
GCGAGGAGGCCGGGGCCGACGGCATCTGCCTGATCAATACGCTGCTGGGCATGCGCATCGACACGGTGCGGCGGCGTCCGGTGATCGCCAACACGATGGGCGGGTTCTCGGGCGCGGCGGTCTTCCCCGTGGCCCTGCGGATGGTCTACCAGGTGGCCCGTGCCTGCCGGATCCCCGTGATGGGGTGCGGCGGCGTGCAGTCCGCCTCGGACGTCATCGAGATGATGATGGCCGGAGCCACGGCCGTGCAGGTCGGGGCGGCGAACCTGGTCAATCCCTACGCTTCGAAGGAGATCATCGAGGCCCTGCCCGCCGAGATGGAGCGTCTCGGGATCGAACGGCTGCGCGACATCATCGGCTGCGTGGAGTGAGCCCGGGCGGCGGACGGAAAAACGAACGGAAAAACAACCAAAAACAATATGGAACGCGACGTAATCATAGCCTGCGACTTCAAGTCCGCAGAAGACACCTTCCGCTTCCTCGACCTGTTCCGGGACGAGGAGCGCAAACCATTCCTGAAGATCGGCATGGAGCTCTTCTATGCCGAGGGTCCCGAGATCGTGCGTGAGATCAAGCGCCGGGGACACCGCATCTTCCTCGACCTGAAGCTTCACGACATTCCCAACACGGTGCGCAAGGCGATGGCCGTACTCTCGCGCCTCGACGTGGACATGTGCAACGTCCATGCGGCCGGCACGATCGAGATGATGAAGGCCGCCCGCGAGGGGCTGACGCGCGAGGACGGCACGCGGCCGCTGCTGATTGCCGTGACGCAGCTGACCTCGACCAGCGAGGAGCGCATGCAGCGCGAACTGCTCATCGGCGCCTCGATCAACGAGACGATCGTCAAGTATGCCGCGAATGCCCGCGAGGCGGGGCTGGACGGCGTGGTCTGCTCGCCGCTCGAGGCCGGCATGGTGCACGAGGCGTGCGGCGCCGGTTTCCTGACCGTGACGCCCGGCGTGCGTTTCGCCGACGGCGACGTGGCCGACCAGGTGCGTGTGACGACTCCGGCCCGTGCCCGTGAGATCGGCTCGGATTACATCGTCGTGGGACGTCCGATCACGGCGGCCGCGGATCCCGTGGCTGCCTACCGGCGCTGCGTCGAGGAGTTCGTCGGATAGTCCGGCCGGCTTTTTGAGGCTCTCCGGACGGATCGAAACAAAACGACAGTCATGAAACCCGTAAAACTGTTCTACCTGAAGAACTGCCCCTTCTGCAAGAAGGCGCTGCGCTACATCGAGGAGGCCCGGGCCGCCCATTCGGAACTGGCTGCGGTCGAGATCGAGATGATCGAGGAGTCGGAGCAGCCCGAGGTGGCCGACCGCTTCGACTACTACTACGTGCCGACGTTCTATGTCGGCGGCGAGAAGGTCCACGAGGGCGGCATCTACCCCGCGGAGGTGGAGCAGGTGTTGCGCCGGGCTCTGGACTGAAAGGAGCGGCTTCCGGCTGCGGAAGCCCGAATAAAGCGAACAAACAAACGATAATATGGAAACGAACATGGAAAAATCCATTGCCAAGGATCTGCTCTCGATCGGCGCGGTGTTCCTGCGTCCCGAGCAGCCGTTTACGTGGGCCAGCGGTATCAAGAGCCCGATTTATTGCGACAACCGGCTGACGCTCACGGCTCCCGAGGTGCGCAAGCACGTCGAGGCCGGTCTGGCCGAGATCGTCCGCACGAAATATCCCGAAGCGGAGGTGCTCATGGGGACCTCGACGGCCGGAATCGCCCATGCCGCCATCACGGCGACGATCCTCGACCTGCCGATGGGCTATGTGCGCTCGGGTTCGAAGGACCACGGGCGCGGTAACCAGATCGAAGGCCGGCTCGAGAAGGGGCAGAAGGTGGTGGTCATCGAGGACCTGATCTCGACGGCCGGGTCGTGCATCGAGGTGGTCAATGCCCTGCGCGAGGCCGGTGCCGAGGTGCTCGGCGTGGCTTCGATCTTCACCTACGGCATGAAGAAGGGCCTCGACCGGCTGAAGGAGGCCCATGTCGTGAACTACAGCCTGTCGAACCTCGACGCGCTGGTCGAGGTGGCTGCCGACGAGGGGTACATCCGGCCCGAGGACAAGGTGAGGCTGCTGCAGTTCCGCGACAATCCGTCGGACGAATCGTGGATGAACAAGTAGCTCTTTAATTGATAACGTAACGCCTATGCGTCATTTGATCGATCCCACCGATCTGACGGTCGAAGAGACCGAGCAGATCGTGGCTCTCGCGGAGGACATCATCGCCCACCGCGCCAAATACAGCGAAGCCTGCAAGGGCAAGAAACTCGCCACGCTCTTCTACGAACCCTCGACCCGCACGCGCCTGAGCTTTACGGCCGCGATGCTCGAGCTGGGCGGACAGGTGATCGGCTTCTCCGATGCCAACTCCTCGTCCGTGTCGAAGGGCGAGACCGTGGCCGACACGGTGCGCGTGATCCGCTGCTTTGCGGACATCATCGCCATGCGCCACTTCAAGGAGGGTGCGCCGCTCGTCGCCTCGCAGTATGCCGGCATTCCCGTCATCAACGCCGGCGACGGAAGCCACTCCCATCCCACGCAGACGCTCACGGACCTGCTGACCATCAAGCGCGAGAAGGGCCGCTTCGACAACCTGACGATCGGTTTCTGCGGCGACCTGAAGTTCGGCCGCACGGTCCACTCGCTCATCAAGGCTCTGTCGCGCTATTCGGGCATCAAGGTGATCCTCATCTCGCCCGAGGAGCTGCGCCTGCCCGACTACATGCTCAACGAGATGCGGGCCAACTCGCGGCTGGAGTTCCGCGAGGTGCGCACCATGGAGGAGGTAATGCCCGAACTGGACATCCTCTACATGACGCGCGTGCAGAAGGAGCGCTTCCTCGACGAGGAGGAGTTCGACCGCGTGAAGAACAGCTTCGTGCTCGATCCCGGGAAGCTCCGCACGGCCCGCAAGGACATGATCATTCTCCACCCGCTGCCGCGTGTGAACGAGATCACGCGGGCGGTGGACAACGACCCCCGCGCCGCCTACTTCCGCCAGGTAGAGAACGGCAAGTTCGTGCGCATGGCGTTGATCTACACGCTGCTGCGCTGGGCCGACGAGAACAAGCCCTTTGCCCGCACGCCCGTTTTCAACGAGCCGTACATGGTCAATGAGCTGACGTGCTCGAACCCGCGCTGCATCTCGGCGACGGAGGATGTCGATCAGCTCTTCCACCGTGCGGCCGACGGCACGTGCCGTTGCGCCTACTGCGAGGCGAAGGCCAGGTAGGGCGATCCTCCGCAAAGGCTCTTTGTGAGCAGATTCCGGTGCGGCCGGCTCCGTTGGTGACGGATGCCGGCCGCACCGTTTGTACAACGGCATGTCGAAAGGCCGCTTTTGTCTCTTCGCAAGGGAATATCCCCGGTTTTTTTACTATCTTTGTGCGATATTCCACTTTTGACCGACCTGAAAAACCGGAAAACCGAAAATGCATAAAACTCCGCGCCCCGTCTCACCCCTCGGATGGGTTCCGAGCCTCTATTTCGCCATGGGCCTGCCGTTCGTGGTGCTCAACATGGTATCGGCCGTGATGTTCAAGGACCTCGGCATCCCCGATGCGCAGATCGCCTTCTGGACCTCGCTCATCATGTGGCCGTGGACGATCAAGTTCCTGTGGAGCCCCTTTCTGGAGATCTTCCGCACGAAGAAGTTCTTCGTCGTCTCGACGCAGCTCGTCAGCGGCGTGATGTTCGGACTGGCGGCGCTGGCCCTGCATCTGCCGTCGTTCTTCGCCGTGACGGTGGCCATCTTTGCCGTCATTGCCTTCAGCGGCGCCACGCACGACATCGCGGCCGACGGCGTCTACATGTCGGAGCTCTCGCAGGCCGACCAGGCGAAGTACATCGGTTGGCAGGGGGCTTTCTACAACCTCGCCAAGCTGGTGGCGACGGGTGGACTGGTCTGGTTCGCCGGGTGGCTCTACGAACGCTTCGACGACGGGCGGATGGCCGCGTTCGACGCCTTCGTGCAGTCGTGGACCGTCGTGCTGGCCATCCTTTGCGTCCTGCTGGTCCTGCTCGGTCTCTACCATGCGCGGCGCCTTCCCTCGGGCGGCGCCGCGGCCGGAGGACACCACACGCTCCGCGAGGGGATGGACGGACTCCGCGAGGTGATCGCCGCCTTCTTCACGAAAAAGCACATCGGACTCTATATCCTCTTCATCATCCTCTACCGTCTGGGTGAGGGTTTCGTGATGAAGATCGTGCCGCTGTTCCTCAAGGCCGACGTCTCGGTCGGGGGGCTCGGCCTCACCAACCAGCAGATCGGACTCTACTACGGCACGTTCGGTGCCGGTGCCTTCCTGCTCGGGTCGTTGCTGGCGGGCTACTACATTGCCGCCCGGGGCCTGCGGAGGACGCTCTTCACGCTGGTCTGCATCTTCAACCTCCCGTTCCTGGTCTACGCTCTGCTGGCCGCCTTCCAGCCCCAGTCGATGTGGCTCGTCGGCGGCGGGATCGTGCTGGAGTATTTCGGCTACGGTTTCGGGTTCGTCGGCCTGACGCTCTTCATGATGCAGCAGGTCGCCCCCGGAAAGCACCAGATGGCCCACTACGCCTTTGCATCGGGCATCATGAACCTCTCGGTGATGCTCACCGGCGCCGTGTCGGGCTTCCTGAGCGACCTGTGCGGCTACAAACTCTTCTTCCTGCTGGTGATGGTCGCCACCGTTCCGGTGTTCGTCATGACCCGTTTCCTCCCGTTCACTTACCCCGATGAAAAGAAATAGCACCATGAGACCTCTGCGTTCGCTCTTCCTGTGGGCCGCTGCGGCCCTCTGCCTTGCCGCCTGTGGTACGGCCTCCGACGATGCCGTCATCCCGCATCCCGCCTCCGTCGAGGAGCTGCCCGGGAGTTTCCGCATCCATGCCCCGATGGCGCTCTCGGTCGAGGCACCCGTGGAGGCGGCCGAGGCCCTGACCGGCTACCTGAAAACCACGCCGCTGCCGATCGATACGGCAGAGCCCGATGCGGCGAAGAACTACCTCCGCCTGGAACTTTCGGACGACGAGCGGATTCCCGCTTCGGAGGAGGGGTGCGTGCTCTCGGTGCGACCGGCCGGAATCACGATCGCGGCGCGCGGCGAGGCCGGACTCTTCTACGGCCTGCAGACTCTGCTGCAGCTCCACGAGCAGTTCGGCAGCCGGATTCCGGCACAACGCATCGTCGATGCGCCCCGCTTCGCCTACCGGGGGCTGCATCTGGACGTCTCGCGCAATTTTTTCGACAAGGAGTTCGTTAAGAAGCAGCTCCGCATGATGGCGTCGCTGAAGCTCAACCGCCTGCACTGGCACCTGACCGACGGCGCCGGGTGGCGCATTCAGATCGACCGCTACCCGCTGCTGACCGAAGTGGCCGCGTGGCGTCGCGGCGCGACGTGGCAGCAGTGGCGCGACGGCGGAGCGAAATACTGCCGCTTCGACGACCCGGAGGCTTCGGGCGGCTACTATACCAAGGAGGAGATCCGCGAGGTGGTGGCCTATGCCGATTCGCTGCACATCACGGTGATCCCCGAGATCGAGATGCCCGGCCACTCGGAGGAGGTGCTGGCCGTCTATCCCGGGCTCTCGTGCAAGGGTGAACCCTACTCGGGCGGTGACTTCTGCATCGGCAACGACGCGACCTTCGAGTTTCTCGAGAACGTGCTCACGGAGGTGATGGAGCTTTTCCCCTCGGAGTACATCCACATCGGCGGCGACGAGGCTGCCAAGACGGCGTGGAAGGAGTGCCCGAAGTGTCAGGCGCGCATGAAGCGCGAAGGGCTGGAGTCGGTCGATGAGCTGCAGAGCTACGCCATCCACCGCATCGGCCGTTTCCTTGCGAAGCACGGCCGGCGGCTGATCGGGTGGGACGAGATCCTCGACGGCGGGCTGGCCCCCGATGCCGTCGTCATGTCGTGGCGCGGCGAGGAGGGCGGCCGCACGGCTGCCGCTGCCGGGCATGAGGTGGTGATGACCCCCGGCGGATACTGCTATTTCGACGGATACCAGGACGACCCGACCACGGAGCCGCAGGCCATGTCGGGCTTCCTGCCCCTCGAAAAGGTCTATTCGTACGACCCGGCTCCGGCCGACATGCCCGGACGGGAGTATGTGCTGGGCGTGCAGGCCAACCTCTGGACGGAGTACATCCCCACGGCGGAACAGGCCGAATACATGCTCTATCCGCGTCTGTTCGCGCTGGCCGAGGTGGCGTGGTGCCAGCCCGAAGGAAAGGACTACAGGGCGTTCCGCGAGCGGGCGCTCCGCTTTACCGAACTGGCCCGCAGCCGGGGCTACAACACTTTCGACCTGGCCGGCGAGACGGGTGAGCGTCCCGAGTCGCTCGAACCGGCTGAACATCTGGCCGTGGGGTGCCCGGTGACCTACGCCACGCGGTGGAACGGCGGCTATCCCGCCGCCGGCGAGCGGGCGCTGACCGACGGCCTGCGCGGTTCGTGGAGCTACAAGGAGCGCTGGCAGGGATTCCTCGGCTGCGACGTCGATGTGACGGTCGATCTGGGCGAGGTGAAGCCCATCAGCGAGGTCTCGGCCGACTTCACTCAGTGGTATTCGGCCTGGATCTGGCTTCCGGCCCGGGTGGAGATCGAGGTCTCGGACGACGGGACCGACTTCCGCCGCATTGCCGTTGTCGAGAACGACTATCCCGATACGGCCGAGCGGCCCGAATACCGGACCTTCGGCTGGACGGGCAGCGAGCAGGCACGATACGTGCGCTACCACGCGATTTTGAATGAGCGGGTCGGCGGATGGCTGTTTACCGATGAAATCATTATAAATTAAACAGATACGAATACGCGAAGTATGGAAAAAATCAAGATTGCGGGCGTTGCACTGCCCGATATGCCGTGGGAGGATCGTCCCGCGGGCTCGAATGAGGTGATGTGGCGCTATTCGGCCAACCCGATCATCGGGCGCCATGCGCTCTCGACCTCGAACAGCATCTTCAATTCGGCCGTCGTACCGTTCAAGAACGGCAAGTACAACTATGCGGGCGTCTTCCGCTGCGACGACACCAACCGCCGGATGCGCATCCACGTGGGCTTCTCGGTAGACGGGCTCCACTGGGACATCGAGGAGGCCGACTTCCGCCTCGAAGGCGCCGACCCCGAGGTGGCCGAGTGGGTCTACGGCTACGATCCGCGCGTGGCGAAGATCGACGACAAGTACTACGTCACGTGGTGCAACGGCTACCACGGCCCGACGATCGGCATCGCCTGGACGACCGACTTCAAGACCTTCCACCAGCTCGAAAACGCCTTCCTGCCCTATAACCGCAACGGGGTGATGTTCCCGCGCAAGATCAACGGCCGCTATGCCATGCTTTCGCGCCCGAGCGACACGGGACACACGCCCTTCGGCGACATCTTCTACTCGGAGTCGCCCGACCTGGAGTTCTGGGGCCGCCACCGCCACGTCATGTCGCCCGCACCGTTCGAGGTGTCGGCCTGGCAGTGCATGAAGATCGGCGCGGGCCCGGTGCCCATCGAGACGTCGGAGGGGTGGCTGTTGTTCTATCACGGCGTGCTGCGCTCGTGCAACGGCTATGTCTATGCCTTCGGCTCGGCGCTGCTCGATCTCGATGAGCCGTGGAAGGTTCTGGCCCGCAGCGGTCCGTACCTGATCTCCCCGCGCGAACAGTACGAGTGCATGGGCGACGTGCCGAACGTTACGTTCCCCTGCGCCGCGCTGCACGATCCCGAGACGGGGCGTGTGGCCGTCTACTACGGATGCGCTGACACGGTGACCGGCCTGGCCTTCGGCTACATCCCCGAGATTGTCGAATTTACGAAGAAAAACTCGATCCTGTGATGCGGCTGCGACGAACGCTCCTAACGGCGGCGCTCGCCGCCGCCGTTTTCTGCCCCTCCCTTCGGGCGCAGGAGCCGGCCGACTGGGTCGATCCCTTTATCGGGACGACCAACTTCGGGGCGACGAACCCCGGGGCCGTGACCCCCAACGGCATGATGTCGGTCGTGCCGTTCAACGTCATGGGCTCCGAGGAGAACCGCTACGACAAGGATGCCCGCTGGTGGTCCACCCCCTATGAGTACCACAACCGGTTCTTCACGGGATTCGCCCACGGGGCGTTGAGCGGCGTGGGGTGTCCCGACATGGGATCGCTGCTGACGATGGCCACGACGGGTGAGCTGGAGGTCGATTACCGCGAATACGGCTCGCCGTACCGCGACGAAGCGGCCTCGCCGGGCTACTATGCCGTGACCCTCGGGAAGTACGGCATCCGGGCCGAAGCCACGGCCACGGCCCGCACGTCGGTCGAACGCTATACGTTTCCGGGCGGCAAGGGTAACCTGCTGCTGAACCTGGGCGAGGGGCTGACGAACGAATCGGGGGCGATGGTGCGCCGCGTGAGCGAGACGGAGATCGAGGGGATGAGGCTCCTCGGTACGTTCTGCTACAACCCCCAGAAGGTCTTCCCGGTCTACTTCGTGCTGCGGGTCTCGAAGGCGCCGAGCGCTGCGGGCTACTGGAAGAAGCAGCGCCCGATGACGGGCGTCGAGGCCGAGTGGACCCCCGACAACGGACGGTACAAGATCTACACGGAATACGGCCGTGAGTTGGCCGGTGACGATGTGGGCTACTGGTTCTCGTACGACGACCTTGCAGAGGGCGAACAGCTGGAGGTGCGGATGGGCATCTCCTACGTCTCGATGGAGAATGCCCGGCGCAACCTCGAGGCCGAACAGGCGGCCGACGCCACCTTCGACTCGATCCGTGCGGAGGCCCGGGCGCGCTGGAATGCCGACCTGGGGCGCATCCGTGTCGAGGGCGGCACGGACGACCAGCGAAAGGTCTTCTACACGGGACTGTACCATGCACTGATCCATCCCAACCTTGTGAACGACGTCAATGGCGAATATCCGCTCATGGAGCGTTCGGGCGAGGCGGGCGTGACGGAGGGCGACCGCTATACGGTCTTCTCGCTGTGGGACACCTACCGCAACGTCCACCAGCTGCTGACGCTGGTCTATCCCGAGCGGCAGGTGGAGATGGTGCGCTCGATGATCGGCATCTACGACGAGTGGGGCTGGATGCCCAAGTGGGAACTCTACGGGCGCGAGACCTTCACGATGGAGGGCGACCCGGCTATCCCGGTCATCACCGACACGTGGCTCAAGGGGCTTCGCGGCTTCGACATCGATAAGGCCTACGGCGCGTTCCTCAAGTCGGCCACGACGCCCGGGGAGCAGAATCCCCTGCGGCCCGACATCGATCCCTACGTCGAACGGGGCTACATCCCGCTGGGCTTCTACTCCAAGGATCTGGCGGGCGACGCCTCCGTATCGCATGCGCTCGAGTACTATGTCGCCGACCATGCGCTTTCGCTGCTGGCCGCCGACCTGGGCCGCCCCGAGGATGCGGAGCTCTTCCGCGAGCGATCACTCGGATACCGTCACTACTACGACAAGGAGTACGGCACGCTGCGGCCGATCCAGCCGGACGGTTCGTTCCTCACCCCCTTCGACCCGCGCGCCGGCGAGAACTTCTCGGCCGCACCCGGGTTCCACGAGGGTTCGGCCTGGAACTACACCTTCTACGTCCCGCACGACGTCGAGGGGCTGGTGAAACTCATGGGCGGCCGCAAGCGCTTCGTCGAGAAGCTGCAGATGGTCTTCGACGAGGGGCTGTACGACCCGGCGAACGAACCCGACATCGCCTATGCCTACCTGTTCAGCCGCTTCCCCGGCGAGGCATGGCGTACGCAGCGCGAGACGCGGCGCCTGCTCGACAAATACTTCACGGTGCAGGCCGACGGCATCCCCGGCAACGACGATACGGGCACGATGTCGGCCTGGGCGGTCTTCACGATGATGGGATTCTATCCCGACTGTCCGGGCGAGCCGGCCTATACGCTGACCGCCCCGGTTTTCGACCGGGTGGAGATCGACACTGCCCGCGGCGAGCTGGTCATCGAGGCCGAGCGTTCGGCTCCCGATGCGGGATACATCCGCCGCATGACCCTCGGCGGCAAGCCGCTCACCAGCTACCGCATCTCGCACGACGAACTGCTCGGCGGCGGACACCTGAAATTCGAACTGGATAATCAACATTGAACCATATCATGAAACTTGCAAACATCGTTTTATGCGCGGGTTTCGCAGCCCTTGCCGGCGCCTGCGCACAGCCTGCCCCCGAGGCGGAGAATCTGACCCGCTGGGTCGATCCGAAGATCGGGATGGGCGGTCACGGACACGTCTTCGTCGGGGCCAACGTCCCGTTCGGCCTGGTGCAGGTCGGACCCACGAGCATCCCGCAGGATTGGGACTGGTGCTCGGGATACCATGAGTCCGACTCGACGGTCATCGGATTCTCGCACACCCACCTTTCGGGTACCGGCATCGGCGACCTGTTCGACGTGACGGTGATGCCCGTCGTGGGTGAGGTGACCTGTGCCCGCGGTGTGGAGGAGGATCCGCAGTCGGGCCTCTGGTCCTATGCCGACCGCTCGAAGGAGGTGGTCGAGCCGGGCTACTACTCGGTGCCGCTGTCCCGTTACGGCATCACGGCCGAGATGACCGCCACGTCGCGTGTGGGCCTGCACCGCTATACCTTCCCGGCCTCGGACGATGCGGCCGTGGTGTTCGACCTCGAGAACGGCGGCTGCTGGGACAAGGCCACCGAGACGGGATTCACCTTTTCGGAGGACAGCACGCGTCTGAGCGGCTGGCGCTACTCGACGGGTTGGGCGAGGGATCAGAAGGTCTACTTCGTGGCCGAGTTCTCGAAGCCGGCAAAGGGAATCACCTACCTGCAGCCGGGCGAGTTGGATGACTCCAAGATGCCCCGGATCGCGGCCCGCTATGCCCGCGTGGATTTCGACATGGCGGAGGGCGAGCAGCTGCTCATGAAGGTGGCCCTGTCGCCCGTGAGCATCGAAGGCGCCGAGGCCAACCTCGAGGCGGAGCTCCCCGGATGGAACTTCGAGGCGACGAGGCTGGCCGCCGACAAGGCCTGGAATGACGAACTGTCGAAGGTGCGCGTCGAGACGGAGGACGATGCCGCCAAGCGCATCTTCTACACGGCGCTCTACCACACGATGGTGGCTCCGTCGGAATTCTGCGACGCCAACGGCGATTACCGCGGTGCCGACGGGCAGGTGCGCCCGAATCCCGGATACAAGACCTACACGACCTTCTCGCTGTGGGATACCTACCGCGCGGCGATGCCGCTGATGACGATCCTCCACCCGGAGAAGATGCCCGACGTGATCAATACGATGCTGGCCATCACCGACGAGCAGGGCCGTCTGCCGGTATGGCACCTCTGGGGCAACGAGACCGACTGCATGGTGGGCAATCCGGGCATTCCCGTAGTGGCCGATGCCATCGTCAAGGGGATCGGGGGCTTCGACCGCGAGCGCGCCTTCGAGGCTTTGGTCAAGACCGCCATGAACGAGGAGCGCGGCAACGGCCTGCGCATGAAATACGGTTACATCCCCTGCGACCTGTTCAACGAGGCGGTGGCCTACGACATGGAGTATGCCCTGGCCGACGGGGCCGTGGCGCGTGCCGCCGAGGCTCTCGGCAAGAGCGAGGAGGCGGCCCGTTTCACCGAGCGCAGCCACTCGTACCGTCACTACTTCGACCCGACGACGGGCTTCATGCGCGGCCGCGACTCGAAGGGAGGTTGGCGCACGCCGTTCAACCCCCAGCCGGCCGAACATGCGGCTGTTGTTGTTGCGGATGGCGCCGTAGTGGAACTGCTGGGTCCAGCCGGCCTCATGGTCCATCGTGGCGAACTCGACCAGCATGGCGGTCTTGAACTTGCGGATCTCCTCGGGCGTCAGCGTCTGCCCGCCGTATACCTTATTAAAAATAGCGTCGATCTCGGCCTGCGTATAATCCTCGGCGTAGAACTCCTCGATGCCGTGGTCCGAAAGACGGCAGCCGACCGACCCGAAGAACTCGTGACGCACGCGCAGCGCGTCGATCACATCGGCGAACTTCGTGATCGCGACGCCCGAAACCTCCGAAAGCTTCTCCATATAAGCGCGGAAATCGGCCGGAACCTCCACGGCCATCGCCTTGTCGGGACGCCACGTGGGGAGCATCCTGGTCGCAAAACCGTCCTCGCGGACCTTGATATGGTGTTCGAGCGAATCCACGGGATCGTCCGTCGTGCAGACCGCCTCGACGTTGTAGCGGCGCATCAGGCCGCGGGCGTGGTATTCGGGACGCTGCAACAGCGCCGTGCAATGGTCGTAGATTTCGCGGGCCGAAGCGGGGTTGAGCAGTTTCGTCACCCCGAAGGCGGTCTTCAATTCGAGGTGGGTCCAGTGGTAGAGCGGGTTGCGCATCGTATAGGGAACCGTCTCGGCCCACTTCTCGAACTTCTCCCAATCGGTCGTATCCTTGCCCGTGCAATACTTCTCATCGACCCCGTTGGTGCGCATGGCGCGCCATTTGTAGTGGTCGCCTTCGAGCCAGATCTTCGACAGGTTGTCGAAACGGTGATCCGAAGCCACGTACTCGGGAATCAGGTGGCAATGGTAGTCGATGATCGGCATCTTGGCCGCATGGTCGTGGTAAAGACGCTGCGCAGTCTCGGTCTGCAACAGGAAGTTGTCGTCGTTGAACTGTTTCATAAAAAATAAAAGCTATCGCGGTTAAATTTCTATACGTATCAGGCTCTTTTTCATAACGTAAAATTAGTAACTTTCCGCCACTCGGAATATGAAAAATTACCGAATTAAATAGAATATTTGCCGTTTTGGTTGACCAATATACGGAAAAATTGTAAATTTGCCTACAAACAACGGAAAAACTTCAATTCTAATTTTATGAAAAAACCGATTATGTGGGTTGCAGCCCTCCTGACGGCCTCCTGCGCACCCGCTTTGAAGGTCGAAGTCGCCAACACGACCCCGACCGAACGCGATGACGAAACCGTCGAAATCGCCTGGTCCGAAGTCGCCGCGCTCAAAGGCGTGACACCGGACAACATCGTCGTCCTGAACGACGACAACGAGCAGATCCCCTCGCAGGTCCTCTTCCGCGGCGGAACGGAGCCGCAGGCGCTGATCTTCCAGACCGACGCCGACCCGATGGAAAGCAAGCGGTTCAAACTGGTCACAGGCCAGCGCGAGAACTACCCCGCCGAGGCGTTCGGCCGCACGGTTCCCGAACGTTACGACGACTACGCCTGGGAGAACAACAAGGTGGCCTACCGCCTCTACGGCCCGGCGCTCGAAACCTCTCCCGAGAAACTCGTCACTCCGGGCATCGACGTATGGGTGAAGTGCACCGACAAACTGGTGATCGACGAGTGGTACGCCCGGGGCAACTACCACCACAACTACGGCGACGGCATGGACTGCTACAAGGTGGGCGTGACGCTCGGTTCGGGCGCATCGCTGCCCTTCGCCGGCGGTAAATTCTGGATGATGGGACACAACTACGCCACGGCCCGGACGCTCGACAACGGCCCGATCCGCACTTCGGTCGAATTGACCTACGCCCCGTTCGATGTCGACGGCACGCCCGTGACGCTCACCAAGATCATCTCGCTCGACGCCAACCAGCGCTTCAACCGCATGGACAACATCTACGAAGGAGCATTCGCCGAGATGCCGATCGCCGCGGGCTTCGTGCGCCACGACGTGAAACAGATACTCACGGGCGAAGGCTGGATGGCTCTATGCGAGGCCGTTTCGGACTCGAAGGATCCCGTGCGCGACGGCGACATCTACCTGGGCGTGATCCTGCCGGGAGCCGAGATGCTTACGGACACGCTGGGCCACGCCGTAGCCGTCAAGGCCGTGAAACCCGGCCGGACGCTGACCTACTACGCCGGTTCGGGCTGGAGCCAGGGCGGCGTGGAGGACATGAAGGAGTGGATCGAAGAGATCGGGCAGGCGCAGGCCGCCGCCGTGACGCCGCTCAAAGTGACGGTCCTCAACTAAAAATCCGTCCAAAAAGGGCAGGCATGCCGTCCTGCTTTTTCCGAAAGGCCCGGTCCGACGACCGGGCCTTTCTCTGTCGGAACCCTTTCCCGAAGCGGGCGCAATCCGGCTTGCGATTGTCCGGCTTTTTACGTATATTTGTGGAGCCTATTTCACAAAAATCATGGACAGACAAAAGATCGTTACCTTCGGGGAGATCATGCTGCGGCTCACGCCGCCCGACTACCTGCGTTTCAACCAGACGAACCTCTTCCGCGCCAGCTACGGCGGAAGCGAGGCCAACGTCGCCGTATCGCTGGCCAACTACGGCCTGCAAAGCGAATTCGTCACCCGCCTGCCGGACAACCGAGTAGCCGACGCCTGCATCGACGACCTGCGCCGCTACGGCGTACGGACGGACGCCATCCTGCGCGGCGGCAAGCGGCTCGGGCTTTACTACATGGAGGAGGCCGCCGCGATGCGCTCGTCGCACGTCGTATACGACCGCGCCGACTCGGCCTTCGACACCCTGCAACCGGGGATGATCGACTGGGACGGAATCTTCCGCGGCGCCTCGTGGTTCCACTGGTCGGGGATTTCGGCCGCGGTGAGCGCCGGCACGGCGGCCGTGTGCGCCGAGGCGATTGCGGCGGCGCACGCGGCGGGACTGACCGTCTCGTGCGACATCAACTACCGCAAGAACCTCTGGAAATACGGCAAGGAGCCACAGGAGGTGCTCCCGCCGCTGATGGAGCAGTGCGACGCCTTCTTCGGCACGGACGACGAATACGAAAAGGTGCTCGGCATGCAGCTGCCGCAGTTTGCGGCCCGCGACACCGCCTACCGTCCCGATACGGCGGGTTACGAACGGGCCTCGGCGGAGGTTGCGGCGCGCTTCCCCCGCTGCCGGAGCATCATCTTCGGACTGCGCAGCGTATTGAGCGCCAACCACCACCTGATCTCGGGAACGCTCTACACGGGCGGACGTCTGCACTCCACGCGGGTTTACGACATCGACCCCGTGGTCGACTGCGTCGGCGTGGGCGACGCCTTCGTGGGCGGATTGCTCTACGGAATGGCCGCGCATCCCCACGACGCCCAGTTTGCGCTGGACTTCGGAACCGCGGCCTGCGCGTTGAAAAACACCGTGCCGGGCGACTACAACCAATTCACGGCCGCAGAGGTCGAACAGCTGGCCCGCGGCTCCGTCTCGGGCCGCATCGCCCGCTAACCGGCGTAAGACGCCGGATTCAGGGTGCGGCCTTTTGGCCGGAACGCTGCTCCCCGGCTCCGCGCCCGCACGGCCAAAAGGCAGGATTGGCAAAGCGGCCGGTTGGCCGGAACGCTGCTCCCCGGCCCCG
>OODG01001580.1_pt1 | contig 15317 bp, 11 predicted proteins | sample 1671621 | NCBI WGS metagenome assembly OODG01 (sample SAMN06348175, study PRJEB24527) | human gut metagenome | biome: human gut; feature: ankylosing spondylitis patient; material: feces | host: Homo sapiens | place: China | collected 2015-10 | reverse complement strand
CTCCCCCACCGCCAGGCGGAAGGCGGTTTTCTCGTCCACGCCGCCGATCTGGGCAGTTCTACAAGGGGCCCGTGCACCGGGACTGGTTCGCCTGGGCGGCGGAGCGCAGCCGGAATCCCCTGTGCTACAACGGGGATCTGGTGACTGTGGAGGACTGCACAGTCTTTGCGGTGGACTTTCCTGCCATCGACGCGGTGATGATCGGCCGAGGGGCCATCGCGGACCCGGCCCTGCTGCGGAAGCTCCGGGGCAAGCTGCTGGGACTGGATGTCCGTTCCCTCTCCATGGCCCAGGAAAGCCTGGCAGAGGCCATTCGGCCTAAACAGTGGTACAATCCGTTTCCGAAAGTGCGCTATACAGAGCGGCCCGACGCGGCGGCGGCCAGCATCATGGAGGGGAGCATCGTCCTGATGGTGGACAATTCCCCCTCTGTGATGATCCTGCCCACCGGCTTTTTCGATTTCACACAGGAATCCAATGACTATTACTTTCCGCCCTTGGTGGGCACCTATCTCCGGGTCCTGCGGGTAACGGTATTTCTCCTTTCTTTATTTATTACCCCGGCGTGGTATCTCATGGTCAGCGAACCGAACCGTTTGCCGGGGTGGCTGAACTTCCTGTCTTCCCCGGAGCCGGTGTCTTTGAGCCTGCTGAGTCAGCTTCTGGTGGTGGAATTTCTCATCGACGTATTAAAGCTGGCGTCCCTGAACACACCGGACAGCCTTTCCAATTCCTTTTCCATGCTGGGAGCCTTGGTCCTGGGGGATTTTGCGGTGCAGGCCGGGTGGCTGGGGCCGGAGGTGCTGGTGTATATGGCCTTCGTGTCCGTGGCGGGGTTCGCCCAGCCCAGCTACGAGCTGGGCTACGCCTTCAAACTGCTGCGGGTGGCACTGCTGTTGGTGACGGCGGCCTTTGACGTCTGGGGGTTTTGTCTGGGCGTGGTGGGGATCTTCATCCTGCTGTGCACCACAAAGCCGCTGGTTGGGAAAGGATATCTCTATCCACTGGTTCCCTTCAACGGCAAGGCGCTGCTGCGGCTGCTGGTCCGGGAACCTATCAGCCGGGACAATACCTGAGAGCCTGTCAATAGAGCGGTGAACTTTCCGCAGCGGGCAGAAAGAGCTTTTTCAATATGTTAAGCAGCCGTTTTCTTAATGAAGGCGGCTGTTTCTTGATTTGCGGGCGTGGTGCATAAGCCTGCGGATTTTGGAACGTGCGTGTCGAAATATGTTGATTGGGATTTTTGACAATTGCCGCAATCGATTACGCCAAAGATTCTATGAAAATACCAAGAAGTCCATGAGTTTTTTCCTATATCAGCGAAGTTTTTTCTATCGCTTTTTCAGGGGGGAGCCGATACAATAGCATCATAACGGCGAGGCGGCTTGGCCGCCTTGAACGGATGATCAATGATCTTGAGGAGGAACTAAGATGAAAAAGACACTTGCAATTCTCCTGTCTGCTGTCATGATGCTGGGCCTGCTGGCCGGCTGCGGCAGCAAGACCACGGAGCAGCCCTCTACCTCTGGCACTGAGAACACGGAGACCGCCGCACTGAACGTGGGTGTGTTCTACTATGACTACTCTGACGTGTACATCTCCAGCGTCCGCAGCTCTATGGATGAGCAGCTCAAGGCTATGGGCGTGAACTACACCAACTATGACGGTGGCAGCAACCAGGCCCAGCAGACCGACCAGATCAACACCGCCATCTCCAACGGCGCCAACCTGCTGATCGTCAACATCGTTGAGACTTCCTCTCCCGATGCCGCTCAGAACGCTGTTGAGGCCGCTAAGACCGCCGGTATCCCCATCATCTTCTTCAACCGTGAGGTTTCTGACGATGTTGTGAACAGCTATGAGAAGTGCGCCTTCGTCGGCACCAACGCTCCCGAGGCTGGCCACATGCAGGGCCAGATGATCGGCGAGTATCTGCTGGAGAACTATGACACCGTGGACCTGAACGGCGACGGCGTCATCTCCTATGTGATGTTCAAGGGCCAGGAAGGCAACGCTGAGGCTGAGGCCCGTACTCAGTTCGGCGTGGAGGACGCTAACGCTGTCCTGACTGCCGCTGGCAAGCCCGAGCTGGCTTACTACAACGCTTCCGCTACCGATAAGTACCTGGTTGACCAGGGCGGCAAGTGGTCTGCTCAGGCTGCTAACGACTACATGGCCACCATCCTCCCCGAGTATTCCGAGGCTAACGGCAACATGGTCGAGCTGATCATCTGCAACAACGACGGCATGGCCGAGGGCGCTGTCTCTGCTCTGCAGGGCGCCGGCTACAACACCGGCGACGGCAAGACCATCCCCGTGTTCGGCGTTGACGCTACCGATTCTGCCAAGCAGCTCATCAACGAGGGCAAGATGACCGGCACCATCAAGCAGGATGCCGAGGGCATGGCTTCCACCATTCTGAACCTGGTCAGCAGCGTTCAGGGCGGCGGCGAGCTGATGGACAACACTTCTTCCTTCAACGTGGACGAGGGCGTTGCCAAGATCCGTGTGCCTTACGCCACCTACACCGGCGAATAAGCCAGACCATCGCTTCTCTCGCCCCATTAAACAGTAAGGATAAGCGGGGCTGTCGGTTCGACAGCCCCGCTTTGCAATTCAAGCGGTTCCGGTTCGGGCCGCTTTTCAACCCGCAGTGGAACGAACCCCGGGACGGACGGAACGTGCCGTAAGGGGTCTGCCGCGGGAATCACGCAGATAGGAGGTAAACGCAATATGGAGCAGCCGGCATTGCTGGAAATGCGGAATATCACAAAGGAATTCCCTGGTGTCAAGGCGCTGGATGGCGTTTCCCTTACCGTCCGGCCCGGCACCGTCCACGCCCTGATGGGTGAGAACGGCGCAGGAAAGTCCACCCTGATGAAATGTCTGTTCGGCATTTATGCCAAGAATGCAGGTACCATCGTTCTGGACGGTAAGGAAGTTGATTTCAAAAGTTCAAAAGAGGCGCTGGAAAACGGCGTGGCCATGGTCCATCAGGAACTGAACCAGGCCCTGACCCGCAGCGTCATGGATAACCTGTGGCTGGGCCGCTATCCCAAGGTGGCGGGTCTCATGGTCAGCGAGTCTGTCATGCGCAAGCGCACCCGGGAGATCTTTGAGGAGCTGGATGTCCATGTGGACCCCAAGGCCATCATGTCCACCCTGCCCGTTTCCCAGCGGCAGATGGTGGAGATCGCCAAGGCGGTCAGCTATAACGCGAAGATCATCGTATTCGATGAGCCTACCTCCTCTCTGACGGAGGCGGAGGTCGAGCACCTGTTCCGCATCATCAATATGCTGAAGGAGCGGGGCTGCGGCATTATTTACATCAGCCACAAGATGGACGAGATCCTCCGCATCAGTGACGAGGTCACCATCATGCGTGACGGTCAGTGGGTGGCAACGCGCCACGCCAAGGACCTGACCATGGAGGAAATCATCAAGCTGATGGTGGGCCGCGAGCTGACCAACCGTTTCCCGCCCAAGGACAATAAGCCCGGCGAGGTGATCCTGGAAGTGGAGCATCTGGCGGGCAAATACACCCGCCTGAAGGACGCCAGCTTCCAGCTGCGCAAGGGTGAGGTGCTGGGTATCGCCGGACTGGACGGCTCCGGACGCACGGAGGTGCTGGAGAATCTGTTCGGCGCCATGACCAAGGAGAGCGGCACCATCCGCCTCCACGGTAAGGAGATCAAGAACAAGACCCCCCGGGAAGCCATTAAAAACGGCTTCGCCCTGCTGACGGAGGAACGCCGGGCCACGGGTATCTTCGGGATCCGTGACATCAAGGAAAACACCGTCATTTCTAACCTGAAAAGCTATCTGGCAGGCGGTTTCTGCCTCAGCGATAAGAAAATGAAAGAAGATACCGACTGGGCGATCCAGGCCATGCACATCAAAACGCCCAGTCAATCCACACAGATCCGCTCGCTCTCCGGCGGAAACCAGCAGAAGGTCATCATCGGCCGCTGGCTTCTGACCAAGCCTGAGGTCCTGCTGCTGGACGAGCCGACCCGCGGTATCGACGTGGGCGCGAAATACGAGATCTACCAGCTGATCCTCGACCTTGCCAAGGAGGGGAAGGGTGTCATCATGGTGTCCTCCGAAATGCCGGAGCTGTTGGGCATTTGTGACCGTATTCTGGTCATGTCCGGCGGTGTTCTGGCCGGCGAGGTGGATGCCCGGAACACCAGCCAGGAGGAGATCCTGACGCTGGCAGCCAAATATGTGTAAGGAGGAGCGCACTGTGAATCAAGAAACGAACGTACAGGAAGCCCGTGTCCGGCAGCCGTGGACGGCCCAGCGGGTGGGAGACATCCTTTTAAATAACGCATTGCTCATCATCATGGCCATTGCGGTCGTTTACATCGCCATCAAGAACCCCAACTTCATCAAACCCGCATCCCTCATCAACATCCTCTCCCAGACGGCGGCCTATCTGCCTGCCGCATTGGGCATCGGCGGCTGTATTGTGCTGACCGGTACCGACCTGTCCGCAGGCCGTGCCGTGGGTATCACCGCCTGTATCTCTGCGTCTCTGCTGCAAAACGCCGCTAACATGGCCAACAAGATGTGGCCGCAGATCGGTACTCTGCCCATTTCCGTGGTCATTGTGCTTGCCATGCTCATCGGCGCGGCGATCGGCTGCTTCAACGGCTTCTTCGTGGCAAAATTCAAGCTGCATCCCTTCATCGTGACGCTGGGCACGCAGCTGATCCTCTACACCGTACTGCTTTTGTATGTCCAGCAGGGCAATAACAAGGGTATGGCCATCTCCAATCTGGACCCGTCCTATACCGGCTTTGTCAAGGGCAGCCTGTTCAGCATCGGCGGTACGCCCATTCCCAACTATGTGCTGTTCGCCATCGTGCTGACGGCGGTCATGTGGTTCGTCTGGAACAAGACCACCTTCGGCAAGAATATGTTCGCTCTCGGCTCCAACGAGGAGGCCGCCAGAGTTTCCGGCGTCAATGTGTTCGGCGTGACGGTGGGCGTTTTCGCCCTGGCCGGCGCTATGTATGGTTTTACCGGCTTCATCGAGGGCGCACGTATCGGCTCCAACACGGCCAACACCGGCCTGAACTATGAGTTGGACGCAATCGCGGCCTGCGTCATCGGCGGCGTGTCCTTCGTGGGCGGCATCGGTAAGATCAGAGGTATCGTTATCGGCGTTGTCATGCTGCGGCTGATCTTCGTGGGTCTGACCATGGTGGGTGTGCCGCAGGATCTGCAATACCTCATCAAGGGCGCTATCATCCTGTTTGCCTGCGCACTGGATATGCGGAAATACCTTGTGAAAAAATGATCTGCGACAAAGATGGCCCGCCTTTGCGAGCCATCTTTGCTTTATCTGGAACTTTTTGCGGCGAAACGGCGGCAAAAACCGCCGTTCTTCCTGCAATCCAGCCAATTCACGTTCGGACTACCCCTTGAACTCGAAAAACATGGACATACCGTTTCGCTTCGCTTCACTTCGTGGTATAATAGCCGCAAAAGAGGCTGCTATCGGATCGCTGCTTTTCCATCCGGCAAAGCCGGAGGACCGGGCGGCGGAGGTGCCGTAGACAAGAAAGAAGGTCGGAGCCATGGAACTGTACCGGGTGCTGTTGGTAGATGACGAGGAGGATATCCGTGAGGGTATCAGCCGGAAAATGGACTGGCTGGGGCTGGGATTCTCTCTGGTGGGGGAGGCCGCCAACGGTCAGGACGCTTTGGAACTGGCGGAGAGTCTGCGGCCTGACGTGATCCTGACGGACATCAAGATGCCGTTTATGGACGGACTGGAGCTGTGCCGCATTTTGACAGACCGGCTCCCGGCGGCCCGGTTCGTGGTCTTTTCCGGTTTTGATGCGTTCGAGTACGCCAAGCAGGCCATCCAGATGAACGTGGTGGAGTACATCCTGAAGCCCATCAACGCCGATGAGCTGTCCGCCGTGCTGCGGCGGCTGAAGGACCAGCTGGACCGGGAGCGGGCGGAACGGCGGAACGTGGAGCTTCTCCGCAGCCGCTATACGGAAAACCTGCCTGTTTTGCGGGAGTTGTTCTACGCCAATCTGCTGGACGGGCACATCGAGCCGGGAACGGAGCGGGAGCGGGCGGCGCGTCTGGACATCGACCTTCAGGGCGAGGAATGGGCGGTGGGCCTTGCCTACATCGGCAGCGACCGGAGAGACGCCCTGTCCACATTGTCCGTCCAAAAGCTGCTGGAGGAATCCCTGACGGCGGATCGGTGCCGCCTCACCCTGTATAACGACTGGGTAGCGGTGATCGTCAGCCTGACGGAATCGTTTACCATCTATGACCTGATCCGCGTGCTGGACCGGGTCTGTACATTGGCGGCATCCTATCTGGGCCTGACGCTGACGGTGGGCGTGGGCGCCCCCTGCAAAGAGCTTTCCGGGATGGCGCGGTCCGCAGCTGAAGCGAGAACGGCGCTGGAATACCGCTCCATGGTGGGCCGGGGACAGGTCATCTACATCGGAGACCTGGAGCCGGACGGCGGTCAGGTGCTCACCTTTGAAGAAGCGGACGAGCGGACCCTGACTGCGGCGGTGAGGCTGGGCAGCGAACAGGAAGTCCGGGACGCGGCGGCGGCTCTGGCGGGCAAGATCCGGGAGGCGAACCCCTCCGCCGGACAGTACAACCTGTTCCTTATGGAACTGGTGACGCACCTGATGAAAATGACCCGGCGCTCCGGCGTGGGCGTGGAGGAGGTTTTCGGCACGGGCTTTTCCTTACCCATTCAGGACTCCGCGCTGCCCAGTCTGGAGGAACTGGAGGGCTGGTGCGCGGAGCGTTATCTGCGGCTGCGGACGCTGATCCGCCGCCGCCAGACGGATTCGGCGGGACAGACGGTGGAAACGGCCAAGGAGTATATCCGGCAGCATTACGCGGAGAGCGACCTGTCGGTGGAAAAGCTGTGCGCGTATCTGCATTTAAGTTCCACCTATTTTTCCACGCTGTTCAAACGGGAAACGGGGACCAGCTTCACAGCCTATGTTACCACGGTGCGAATGGAGGCGGCTGCGGAAGCGATCCGCGGCACAGAGGAGAAAACGTATCTCATCGCCCAGCGGTGCGGCTATGAGGACCCCAACTATTTCAGCTATGTGTTCAAGAGGCATTTCGGCGTGACACCGACGAAGTACCGCAGCGAGGGTAAGTGACGGACGGAGAGAGGAGCCACCTGTGGATAAGAAACCTTCCGGCTTTAAAGCAAGGTGGAAAGCGCGGTATCACCATGCCAGTATTCAGTTGATCCTGTCCATCGCCTTTACGGCGGTGGCCGTGATTGGAATGCTGTTTCTGGGGATGGCGCTGCTGCTGCGCTTTTCCTCCTCCGCCAACGAGATGGCGGCGGAGAGCAGCCAGCGTGTGCTGGCACAGGTGAACTGGAATCTGGACAGCTATCTGCGGAACATGATGCGGGTATCCGACACGGTGTACTACCGGGTCATCAAGAGCGCGGATCTGGAGCAGAGTGACACGGCGCAGGAGCTGCACGACGCTTTGAAGCTGCTGTACGCCAAGGACCGGGATGTACTGGTGTCTCTGGCGGTGTTTGACGAGAACGGCGAGCTGATCTCTGGCACGCCCCTGACAGAATTAAAAAACAGCGTGACGCCCAGCCGTGAGGGGTGGTTCACCGCCGCCATGGAGCGCATTGAAAACCTGCATTTTTCCACGCCTCATGTGCAGCACCTGTTTGATGATCCCGACGCGCGGTATCATTGGGTGGTGTCCCTCAGCCGCCATGTGGAGCTGACCCGGGGCGGCGTGATCCAAAGCGGCGTGCTGCTGGTGGATATGAACTTCAGCGGCATTGAGCAGATCTGCAAGGATGTATCCTTTTTCGACGGGCAGGGTTATCTCTACCTGATCGATGGAAATGGAGAGATCATCTACCACCCCCGTCAGCAGCTTCTCTATGCGGGCTTGCAGGAGGAAAACAACCTGATGGCCGCCGGGTATTCCGACGGGACGCATACGGAGATCTTTCAGTCCCAGCGCCGGCAGGTAACGGTGAAAACAGTGGGCTACACCGGCTGGAAGCTGGTAGGCGTGGTGCCGGCGGAGACGCTGCGGGACAATTACAGTCAGCTTTTGCTGTTTGCCCTGTTTATAGTGTCCTTCTCCATCTTCCTGCTGGTATTCGTGAACCTGCGGCTTTCGGAATGGATCACAGCACCTATGAAAAAGCTGGATCATGCGGTGAGAGAGCTGGAAAAGGGTGTGGAGTCCGTTGACTTCAATGTGGACGGCCCCTATGAGGTGGAGCATCTGAGCCATTCTGTGCAATCCATGATCTCCACCATGCGGCACCTGATGGAGGATGTTCTCCGTCAGGAGGAGGAAAAGCGCCGCAGCGAGCTGGACGTGCTGCAATCCCAGATCAATCCCCATTTCCTGTACAATACGCTGGACAGCGTGGTGTGGATGACGGAAAACGGCCGGACACAGGAGGCTGTGGTCATGCTGACGGCGCTGGCCCGGTTTTTCCGGATCTCGCTCAGTAAGGGCAGCAACATCATTCCCATCGGGGACGAGATCGAGCATGCCCGGAATTATCTGACCATCCAGAAAATGCGCTATAAGAATAAGTTCTCTGCCGACATTTCCGTGGAGCCGGGGGTGGAGAAGCTGTATACCATCAAGCTCATCATCCAGCCGATTCTGGAAAACGCCATCTATCACGGCATGGAGTATGCCGACGGTGACGGCGAGATCCACATCCGAGCCTTCCGCGAGGAAGAAACGGTGGTCATCGAGGTGGAGGACAACGGGCCGGGTATGTCGGAGGAAATCGTGGAGCAGCTTTTGAAGCCCACCAGGGATGTGAGTGTCCCGAAGGCAAAGGGCTCCGGTATCGGCTTCCGCAATGTTCACCAGCGGATCCAGCTGACCTTTGGCAGCGCTTATGGCCTGACCATCCGCAGCGAGCCGGATAACGGGACGGTGGTGCGGATCTGCCTGCCTGTCTTGGAGGAAGAGGACGCCCGGAAGTACCGGAAGGAGGGGGAGCGGTGAGCCGGAAAGTATTATTGCAGCTGGTGCTTCCCTTGATTGGATTGAGTGTGCTGTTCTGGCTGCTGGCCTTCGCTCCCGGCGATAAGCATCACCAGCCAGCCCTGCTGGAAATGTCCGTTATTCTGCGGGATGGAGACGGCAATGTTTCCGCCATGCGAAAGGGCATGGAGCAGGCGGCCAAGGATCTGAACGTGGAGCTGCGCTTCCTGACCCCGGCGGAGGACAACAGTGCCGTTGAACAGGTGCAGTTGCTGGAACATGAGGTGTCGGGAGCGGCTCCGGCCATTCTGCTGATACCGGCGGACCGGGAGGCGCTGGGCGAGGCGGTATCCGCCGCCGCAGGAAAGACGACCCTTGTGACGGTGGAGAGCGATATGACTGCGTGGGGAGCCGATGCCTCTATCAGTATGGATCATCAGGCCCTTGGCGAGGCGCTTGGGAAAGCGGCGCTGAACGGTGTGCCCTTCGGCGGCACGGTGCTGCTGCTGGACAGCCTGCCCGGGGACAACGGCGTGCGGGAGCGTATGGAAGCGGCTAAGGCACTTTTGGAAGAAAAGGGCCGGCAGGTGCGCATTTACCGGTGGACCTCTGACAGTACAGCCTTCGCCAATATTTTGCGGGTCGAGCGCCCGAAGGCCGTGATCGCCTTTGAAGCAGCTGCGCTGACGGAAATGGCGGAGCTGTCACGGGGAGAGGAAGCTTTCCCACTGCTCTATGGCTGCGGCTCCACCGCCGGCATCGCCGCCGCGCTGGAAAAGGGACGTGTGACGGCCATTGCGGCGGTCAACGTGTTCTCTGCCGGGTATCTGGCAGTGGAGGCTGCGGCAAAGCTGGCCCGGCATGAAAGCTGGACGGGGGCCTCCTCTGTGGGTTTTTCCATCGTCCGGCAGGAAACGATGTACAGCAGCGATAATCAGAAGCTGCTGTTCCCTGTGACCTGAGACAGGAAGGAGAGAAGACGGATGAAAAGAATCGGTTGTCTGATCGCCGCACTGTCTCTGCTGATGACGCTCTCTGCCTGCCATACAGGCGGGGAAGCTGAGCCAACGCTCCGGATCGGCGTGGCGCTGTATCAGCAGGAGGACACATTTATTGAGACCGTGACCAGAGAATTGCAGCGGGTAGCCCTGGAGAAAGAACAGGCGCAGAACTGCAAAATCAACTTATATATCACCGATGGAAAAGAGAGCCAGACCAGCCAGAATGAGCAGGTGGACCGCTTCCTGGAAAGGGGATATGACGTGATCTGCGTCAACATCGTGGATCGCACGGCGGCGGCGGTGATCGTCGACAAGGCACAGGCTGCGGGGGTGCCGGTGATCTTTTTCAACCGGGAACCGGTGGAGGAGGATCTGCGCCGCTGGAAACACGCCTACTATGTGGGCCTTCCGGCGGGAGATGCCGGAGTTTTACAGGGTGAGCTGGTACTGGACGCATGGCGGACCCAAAGAGACACGCTGGACCGTAACGGCGACGGCGTGATCCAGTATGTGATGCTGGAGGGAGAACCGGGACATCAGGACGCCCTGCTCCGGACGGAATACTGTATCTCCACCCTGGCAAACGCAGGTGTCTCTGCGGAAAAGCTGGCCAGTGACGCAGCCAACTGGCAGCGGGGCCAGGCCAGCGTCAGTATGCGCCAATGGCTGCAGGAGTTCGGAGAGAACATCGAGGTAGTCTTTGCCAATAATGACGACATGGCATTGGGAGCGATTGACGCCTGCGCGGAGGCCGGCCTGGACAAGCGCTCCATGCCCTTCATTGTAGGCGTAGACGCCACGCCGCCAGCCTTGGAGGCACTGCGGGAGGGAACGCTGAAGGGGACCGTCCGCAATGACGCTGTCGGATTAGCAGAGAACATGATGGAGCTGGCCGTTTCCCTATCCGTGGATGGAGAACCTTCTCAGGATCTGGAATTGACGGATGAGCGGTATGTGTGGCTGCGGTATGAGGCGGTCACAGCGGAAAGTTTAGAGGATCAGGCCGTTTCATAAGAACGGCGGACATAGAATAGAAGCCCGCAGAGGGTTGGATGTACGAAGAAAACAAGGAGGCGCGAGGTATGACATATACAGGGCTGGAGACCTATGTGCAGCAGGCTGCATTTCATAAAACGCTCACTCGGCTTTATGGTGCGGAGGGGGCAGAAAAGGCCCATTCCCGCTGCACGGAGGTCATGGAGGAGTTTTATAAGATCTTTGACCGTTCGGCGGAGGCGCTGTTCAGCGCACCCGGCCGTACGGAGATCGGAGGAAACCACACCGATCATCAGAAGGGCTGCGTACTGGCCGCCTCTGTTGATCTGGATATTCTGGCGGCCGTGGCGCCTACGCAGAGCGGGATCATCCGGGTGCTGTCTCAGGGATATCCCATGATTGAGGTGGATCTCCGCGAGCTTGACCCGAAGGAGGAAGAGATCAATACCTCAGCGGCGCTGATCCGGGGCGTAGCGTCCTGCATGAGCGCCATGGGCTGTGATCTGCGGGAGCGGGGACTGGATGTGTACATGACCTCCACCGTCCCCAAGGGCAGCGGTTTGAGTTCTTCCGCTGCCTATGAGGTGCTGATGGGGACCATGCTCAACGAACTTTTCTGGGAGGGGCGCTGCACGGCGGTGGAGCTGGCCCAGATCGGCCAGTACGCGGAGAATGTGTTCTTCGGAAAGCCCTGTGGTCTGATGGATCAGATGGCCTCCTCCGTGGGCGGCGTGGTATCTATTGATTTCGAGAATACGGCCCACCCGGCGGTGGAGCAGCTGGATGTGGATCTCCACGCCTACGGCTACGCCCTGTGCATTCTGGATTCCGGCGCGGGCCACGAGGATCTGACCAATGAATACAGCGCCATCACCAACGAGCTGCGGGCGGTCTGCCGCGTTTTTGACAAAGAGGTGCTGCGGGAGGTGCCGGAGGAAGCGTTCCTTGCGGAACTGCCCAAGGTCAGAGCAGCGGCAGGGGACCGGGCGGTAAACCGGGCCTTCCATGTCTATGCGGAAAACCGCCGGGCACTGGCGGAAAAGGAGGCGCTCCGTCAGGGGGATTTTGACAAGTTCCTTGCATTGGTGCGGGAGTCCGGCCGGTCCTCCGCCATGTATTTGCAGAATGTCATCCCCACCGGAAGCACGGCGGCGCAGGAACTGATGGTGACTATCGCCCTGTGCGAGCGTATTCTGGAGGGGCGGGGCGCTGTCCGTGTCCACGGCGGTGGCTTCGGTGGTACCGCCCAGGCCTTTGTGCCGCTGGATATGTTGGACACCTTCAAGAAAGCGACGGAGGCGGCGCTGGGTCAGGACTGCTGCCATGTGGTGATGATCCGTCCGGCGGGCGGCGTCAGATTGGGATAAGGAGAACAGACGCATGAGTTACCAAGCCATCAAGGACCTGGTGGGCTACGCCCTCCGCACGGGACTGATCGATGAATATGATCGCCCCTGGGCGGTGAACGAGCTGCTGAAGGCTATGGGGATGGATGCATGGGAGGAGCCGGCGGAAACGCATGAGCGCCCCTTAGAGGACATCCTGAAGGAGCTGCTGGATGACGCGGCGGCCTGGGGACGGATCGAGGATGATACCACGAACCGGGATCTCTTTGACACGGAGCTGATGGGGCGGCTGACGCCCCGGCCCTCTCAGGTCATCAGCGAGTTCCGGCGGCGATATCAGGCCGACCAGAAGGACGCTACGGACTGGTTTTACCGTTTCAGTCAGGACACGGACTACATCCGGCGCTATCGCATCGCAAGGGATGTGAAGTGGAAGGCAACCACCCCCTACGGGGAGCTGGATATCACCATCAACCTCTCGAAGCCCGAAAAAGACCCCAAAGCCATCGCAGCCGCAAAGCTGGCTCCTCAGAGCGCCTACCCCAAGTGCCAGCTCTGCGTGGAGAACGAGGGCTATGCCGGCCGGCTGAACCATCCCGCCCGGGAAAATCACCGCATCATCCCGCTGACCATCAACGACAGCGCGTGGAATTTGCAGTACAGTCCCTACGTTTACTACAACGAGCACTGCATCGTGTTCAATAACCAGCACACACCCATGAAGATCGAGCGGGCGACCTTCCGCAAGCTGCTGGATTTTGTGGGTCTGTTCCCCCACTATTTTGTGGGCAGCAACGCCGACCTGCCTATCGTGGGCGGCAGCATCCTGAGCCACGACCACTTCCAGGGCGGTCATTACGAGTTCGCCATGGCCAAAGCACCTATTGAAAAGCCTTGGGTGTTCCCCGGCTTTGAGGATGTGGAGACCGGCATCGTGCACTGGCCCATGAGCTGCATCCGTCTGACCTGTGCAGATGACACACGCCTTGTGGAGCTGGCCGATAAGCTGCTGGCTGCCTGGCGCGGCTACACCGATGAAAGCTGCTTTATCTTTGCCGAGACCGACGGCGAGCCCCACAACACCATTACCCCCATCGCCCGGATGCGGGACGGCAAGTATCAGCTGGACTTGGTGCTGCGCAACAACATCACCACTCCGGAGCATCCGCTGGGTGTGTACCATCCCCATGCTAAACTGCACCACATCAAAAAGGAGAACATCGGCCTGATCGAGGTGATGGGTCTGGCCGTGCTGCCCAGCCGCCTGAAGCAGGAGCTGTTCGACCTTGCTGATGTGCTGGTGGCGCACCTGCCCACCGCAGAGTACCCCGACGCCCTGCAAAAGCATGCCGAGTGGGCCGAGGAGATCCTTGCAAAGCACCCGGAGCTGAACGCAGATAACGTCCACACCATCCTGCAGGACGAGGTGGGCCATGTGTTCGCACAGGTGCTGGCCGATGCCGGTGTGTACAAGCTGGATGAAGCAGGTCGCGCCGGTTTTGTCCGCTTCCTTGAAAGCGTATAAGGAGTTCCATCCAAATGTTACTTCCACACCTGAAAATCACTCCTGACCGCTTATTTGACACATATACTTTTGACCAAAAAGCAAAAATCGTAAAAGGCTTTTTGTTTGATAAAAAAGGTCATTGTCAGTTAGACACTGAGGTTCTTGGCTTAGATGGCCAAAAAACGCGCGGTTGGAAATCAGGAAATGTTTTACGGCATCTAGGGCTGACAAGAGAATTCAAAAATATTTTTGATGGCTATTCTATCACGCAAGCAATTGATGCAATGAATTCCTCACCCGATGATTTTTCAGCTATTATAGCCCTACTGAAATCTTTCACATAAGCCAAATAGAGTTGCTACGTTCAAAAAACTGTGTAGCAACTCTATTTTATATTATAGGAGATTCAAATGAATTATACTTTGGAAGTATGCGTAGACAGCACCGCCAGCGCACTGGCGGCAAAACGCGGCGGCGCTGATCGGCTGGAGCTGTGCGCCGACCTGATCATCGGCGGCACCACTCCTTCCCCTGCCCTGCTGCGTCAGGTCAAGGCTGAGACCGGCCTGCCGGTGCGGGCACTGCTGCGGCCCCGCTTTGGCGATTTCTGCTACGACCGCTACGAGCTGGCACAGATGGCCGAATGCGCCGCCGAGCTGGTAGCCGCCGGTGCGGACGGCATCGTGACCGGCGTGCTGACCCCGGCGGGAGCGCTGGACACAGACGCTCTGCGCCCCATCTATGCCGCAGCCCGGCAGGCGGCAGAAAAAGCACACCGCACCGTGGACTGCACCCTGCACCGTGCCTTTGATGTCTGTTGTGACCCCTTTGCCGCACTGGAAGCCGCAAAGCAGCTGGGGCTTACCACCATCCTGACCAGCGGACAGGCCGCAAGCGCCCCGCAGGGCGCTGCCCTGCTGCGGCAGCTGGTGGAAGCTGCCGGGCAGGAGGTGGAGATTCTGGTCGGTGCAGGCGTATCAGCTGCCAACATCCCCGCCCTTGCCGCCCAGACTGGTGCCCGGGCGTTCCACCTTTCCGGCAAGCAGGTGCTGGACAGCCGCATGACCTTCCGGCGGGAAGGTGTGCCCATGGGGCTGCCGGGCTTTTCCGAGTTTGAGATTTGGCAGACCAGCGAAGCAAATATCCGTGCCGCGCGTAAAGCGCTGGATGCCCTGTAAAAATCACCCTCACGCAGAAACGGCCTCTCCTTTCGGAGAGGCCGTTTCTCGTTACAATGCCGGTGCTTCGTTGTCCTCATAACCGACCATCAGGCCGCCTAATTCGGCATAGTAGCTGCACAGGCCGCCGCAGGGGCTCACATCCACCTGCGCCCCCGGGAACACCGCGTGCAGCATCTTTTTCAGCCGGTCGGCGGCGTCAGGGTTGCCGCAGTGGGCAATGTGTACCCGGCCGGAGACAAAACCGCGGCCCTTCATTTCCAGCACGATGCGTTCCAGTGCG
>OODG01001577.1_pt1 | contig 15336 bp, 10 predicted proteins | sample 1671621 | NCBI WGS metagenome assembly OODG01 (sample SAMN06348175, study PRJEB24527) | human gut metagenome | biome: human gut; feature: ankylosing spondylitis patient; material: feces | host: Homo sapiens | place: China | collected 2015-10 | reverse complement strand
TACTAAAGTGTTTTTCCAAGGACCGCCTTTGCCTGTCGGTTTGCCCATACTCCACAAATCATCAATGGCACCTGCCCATACGGCAGCTTTACCATCTTCCGACACGATGATATGTTCATTATCTTTATCCTTTTTAGGGTCAATACCGGTCATCACTAACATTCCCCGGTAAGAGGCATAATCATTTATCCGGAAATTATGAGAAGCAATCGGACGAATCTTGGCATAACCATCCGCATTTTCAGCAGGTAGTTCATAGAAAGTACCATGACAATTAAATAAGTCACGTTCTGTAGCCACTTCGCGACAAATACGTACCACATCCTGTCCAATCAACTTAGTGTAATTTTCGTCTCCCAACGGTAAACGCCAACGTCTTTGTCTGTCGTCAACGATCAGAACCGATGATTCGTCAATAGTAACTACCTGATGAGGTATCGCAAATTTCTCACGAATAAAATCGGCAGTCTGAGTATCATCCTTACGCACCAATGCCAAAGTATCGCTCATCTCATAATACCCGTTTTCTATTACTTTACCGTTTTCAATATTGGAAGCTAATACACCTAAAGCTCTTCTATTCTTGCCAAGGCCGTATAACAATCCTCCAAGAGTATTTTCTTCCGATACTTTTGACAATCCGTTGAATATGGAAGAAGAAGCGGAAGAACGAGTATCAACTGTAGTATATACGAAACTTACGGACACATTACTTTCCTTGTCTATTTTCACACGAATCCATTCGCCCTGCTCTTTAGCAGCAAAAGGCAGATAAGCCGATTGCCCTGCTTTTACTTGTACAGCAGTCAGTTCCTTCCAAACATTATCTCCTTTCTGATCTATTTCAAACGTAAAGGTTATATCCTGCCCTCCATCATTTTGCAACCAGCAACAACGTTGCTCCCAACCGGCAAACATATAAGGATCCGAATAAATATTTGCTTGCACTTCTTCTTTCTCCCAAATGGCTCCATCTACTGTAGCAGGTCCTAATTCATCAGGTTTAGTCAAAGACGTGAACCACAGGTTCGAATTGGATTGTCCCGGACCTTCTATATTTCCTTTTGCCTTACGTTTGTTTAAAAATTCTTTTTGGGCAGAATCATCGCAACCAAACACCAATTCATCATTCCAACGGGCAAAGTCTCCAATCACTTTCAAATAACTTGAACGGGGACGAATACCGGCAGAATTATCAGCGGTGAACATTTTTGGAAAATGCCAGAATAAACCGTGCATAGTCATCAGATAATCCGGTTGATCATCTGTACCAACATTACGAATACGTGGCCATTCAGTATTCCAGCCATGTGCACCGTCATAAGAATGACTTGCTTTAGGCAAACGATAAAAGGTCCATCCTTTCTGCGAATCTCTTACTCCAAGTAGCACTGATTTATGATCCCAGCCTGTAGCCCAAATAGGATCCGTTTCCGGATTTGTGTTACCGTATATACCGCCGGGACCGGTCAATTCTACAAATTGATTACGACGTACGACTTTCCAGTCTTTGCCGTCCCATTCTGATAATGAACCGGATAACGCATCAAAATGCTCCATAGCAGCGGCACTATTCTCTCCGTTATTTGAGAATACCATCACTCCTTGTCCTGAATACAATCCTTTACCATGCGCTCCCGGCAGTAATTCTACGGGTTTGGGGGTATTTTTAGAGTCTTTACGATATAGACGCCATGCTTCATTACTATCTTTATATAATTCCTTAGCTTTCAAAGCATTAACATCTATTTCATAGAAACCTTCTTCCATCGTGCCAATATAAATCTTATTGGCAGGATCTGTCAAATGACGAGCCGAACCGGTATATCGTCCCGGAGCCTCCTGCCAAGGCAAAACTCTGACATTACCAGACTCGTTAATAAAATACGGACCTATATTCAATTGGTTTGATTCCTTATGAATCAGTCGGTTAGCAGGTGTTCCTCCAATACTTTCCGAACGGACAGTCATCTTCTTGTCCGGAGTTATCTGATATAGTTTATCAGATGACCCGAAAGGTAAATGAGGTCCATAGGTGATAGCCCATAGACTACCTGCCCAAGGAACCACAGCACCTGTTCCGCACTCGCCCTCATTATTATAAAAAGCCAGTTTGGGATAAATTCCCGATATATTATCCTTTTGTGTTTGTTGTGGTGCAGTACATCCGACTACCCCTAAGGCTAATAAACCTGTCCAAAAATGTTTCATGTTGTTCTTTATTAATTAATATAATTATTAAAATGTTACTTCTACTTTTTCTCCAGTTGCAGACACTGCAAAGACTTGAACTTTAGTTCCTAAGTTTCCATTTACAGTAAAAGAGGAGGCTGGAGATACAAAACATAATTTACCGTCCGAATAAACTTCGTAAACTGCTACATTCCTCCAATTGATCATTATAATTTTTTGACCTTCTCTTTGAGCAGTACCTTTTATAATGCCACTATTACCTGTATAACAATCAATATTGACATCGGTGATATATTCCACAACTTTCGTTGGTTGGGAAAATCCGAATGCAGCAATACGCTTTTGGGTATCATCGACCATTTCTTCAGTCACTACAAATTGCTTTTCCCCATAATCATTTTTTATAATATCTACCGGTTCGAAAAAGCCCCATCGGGTGAAGAATTTGGTTAAATCTAATTGGGCCGCTTCACAAGCTAAAACAGTAAATTCCAGCTGGCTTTCTCCTGGAGTCGCCTTATCTGAACGAGTACGGACCAACTCATACAAATCCTTATAGAAGTCCTCGTTCCCCATAGCCTTGGTGTACAGATACAATTGCCAAAATGGAATCAATTGATTTAATTCATCCACCTTGTCGTCTTTCACAACATGCGGACGACGTTGTGTGAAGAAGGCTGATAGCCCTTTCTCATATATGGTATATGTTTTCCCATTATACAAATCAAGTAGGCGAGAGGGATTTCCAAAGGAGGTTTGTACATATAGTGAGTGAATATTATTTGTCACCTCTCCCATTCCATGCCAACATAACCCCGGTTTAGTCTGATTAGAATGTCCGACCTCATGTGCCGGTCCCCAAATTGATTGTATAAATTGGCTAATGTCACACATCATGTTCATTGTGCTAGCAACATATCCTGTATGATTAGCAGCAGAATACATATAACTATCATTATACATGACAGAAAAACAAACATGATTCGGATCCATTCGATCATATTTTTCCAGCCCCATAAATTGTTGCTCAAGTAATACCAACCTGTCATAAGCATCTATTAAAGCCTTACCATCCGGAGTGTTTGCCTTGAACTTGTCTACTGGAAAGATCAAATGAGCTTTCTCACCAAGCACATCAAAATGCGGTCCTACTGCAGCATTTAACAAACGGTTCCAATCAGAAGGTTGGTGTTTTCCGGAGTCAAAATATCCGTTTACTTGTCCTGACGGGATATGTATCTTTATTGGTAATGCATTCCTATACTCAGGAGTGTAGTAATAAATGTAGACCAATCCGTCTGTATCCGCCATAAAACGATTAATCCCTTCCGACAAAGGATAAGAATAGTTATTACTAAATCCATCCCCTCCAGGTACATTCAAATTTAAGATTCGAGCCGAAAGCTGATATCCATGACTGTCTCCTACCAATACTACGACTTCTTTTCCTTTATTTACAAAAATTCCAGTCGGATTATCCAGTAAGTCGTGTTCAGCACTTGTCTTGTTTTCTTTACGGAATAATTCCGGATGTGGATAAGCTTTATACTCCTGAATACGAAAATCACGCGGATATTTATTTATAGAGAGATAAAAAGCAACATTACGGAAAAGCGGATCAGGGCATGCATCTATATCCTTTTCGGTAACTCCTGGTTTTAACTCAGAACACGTAATATCCGTAAACAAGTTAAGAGGATCATAATTATCCGGATTCTGACGATAAAACTCCATTTCTTTTATTACAAGATATTTACCCGATGACTCTGTAACCTCAAATTTAATCCCTTTCGGATTAATAATCGGGTTGGGAAATTTAATAAGTGCCACAGTACTTCCGGATAAGTCGACATCCATTAACTTTGTGTATTCCGGTTCTGCCTCAGTAGATACAAATATCTCTGCTTTTTTTAATATATTACTACTCGCTGAATGACAAACGCAATAATCAATTCTAGGTTGTTCCGTAAATTCAAAAGTTAATGTCAACGGCCAATTATTAGGAAAAGCATCTTCTGATGTATTGGAATGATATCCGGTCTCTTTACTTCCATCATAAGTCCTATGAAAACCTGAAGACCCCAACTGAGATACTTTACCCAAAGAATTTACTGCACTACCTGTGGAAACCGGAACTAATAGATCACCTTGAATATTAGATTCACCACTTTCATATCCTCCTAAAGCCTCTTGAGATATAATTAACTCTGAAAATAAATCACTTGCTTTATCTTTTACCGTAATAGTTCCCGTACGCTTTTCCCCTTTATTACGTTGAATAAAATATGTATGATCTGTAGTCACATATTCTGCCGTGCGGGTAGTGACCGGCAATGTGATCCAATCAACAGTCGGTATTATTTCAAACTCTACATTTGCTGTTACTGTAAACTCTATTTTTCCTCCTTCCGCAGTAAAAGTTTTCATCATAGGAGAAAGTAAAATACCTTTATCCGTTCCCAATTGACGTACAGTTATTTTCTCCGATAACTCTGCTGCCTTTACGGTAATAATAGTGCTCCGCTGTTCTTTTCCCGTATTGGGGGTAACAGAGATAGTAAGTTTGTGATTCCCCGGATTAATGTCAGGAAGAATTCTGCACCACCCCTTACCATTACTCTCTACAGTAGCGCTCCATTCTGCTTGATTGGTCGTAATTACAATCGTTTGCGATTCTCCATTCTCCTTGAAATCTACAAATTCTTCAACTATTTCTAATGTAGCAGTACTAGTTCCTTTATCATTTTCATCGGAACAGGCGCTTACCACTGCGCATAAAGAGAATAGCATAAAAAAAAAGAATATTATTTTTTTCATGATATAGATATAATATGAATGTTTTAGTAAGGAGGATGTATTAAATACATCCTCCTTAAAGATATGCTATAGACCCATTTATTCTTCGGTAGCTTCCGGATCATAAAAATAGTGTTCTACATTGTAAACACGAAACTCCGCCATTGAGAAATTCACTTTACCCGTATGGGTCTTCTTTACATGAAAACGAAGATAATTGAACTCGAAAGGAGCTTCATATACATCAGAAGAATATGCCGCTGATGCAGCTTCAGGTAACCCGTCGGCCACTGTTGTCAATGTTTTTACCTGAGTCCATTCATCGTCTTCATTTACCTTGACAGAACATTCTATCTCCGCCGGAAAACTACCAGCACTTCTATTTATATACGAAAACTTCAAATACTTCTGAGATTTCGGATATACAATATCCAAATAGTAGGTTGTTCCTGCAGGTACTCCAGAATATGCAGTATTCAAGAAAGTACTAGTATTGTTATCAAGCAAGCGTTCCGGACCATTATTGTCACCAATACAACTAGACTGCGGAATAGTAGTAACACCATCGGGCTTAAACCCTCCCAAAGTCAAATTATCAATTGTAATAGTCAACTCCGTAGATGTTTTTTCATCAATAACCGGAGCTCGTTCTGCAACTCCAGAAATCCGTTGTATCACTCCTGGCGTAAAAGTTGTACTAAAAGGTTGTACCTCGAACTCATATTCGCCATATCTTTTGAGGGCATTATCTATCGTAAATGAGTTACTGAATCTACTGGCTGTCTTTTTGACATTTTTCTTTACAGCCGGATCATAATATCGTATCTCAACCAAACGAGTCATATTATCATCTTCTTCACCAGCATACTCCCATGTTAACGTAATGGAACCGGGAGCACTTTGTGTTGTTAAGTTCTGAATTTCAGTAGCGGCAATACTTTCTTCATCGTCAGAATTACATGCTGCAACGATCAATCCTAAACTGAGGAGGGGTAGTATATATTTTATTACTTTCATTTTATAGAATCTTTATGTATAACAATTATTCGTCATATCCCGGATTTTGTACCATATTGGGATTCTTATTAATCTCACTGATAGGAAGCGGCATTAAATAATGAGCCGGAATAAAACGACGCTGCACATCTACTGATACCGGTTTGGCAAATTCTGTTATAGTTGTAGCCTGGACAGAAAGTCCTTTCGGCTGTTCACCTAACGTCTCTGCTATTCCCCAGCGACGTATATCCCAGAAATTATGATTTTCAAGATAAAGTTCGATTAAGCGTTCCTGATGAACTATTTCCCTCAATTTATCTTGTGTAAGCTCTGCAATTCCATCCCAAGAAACTTCCACTTTAGGTATACCGGCTCTTTCGCGGACATAATTCAAATATTTCTTTGCTTCTGTCAAATCATTACATTCCACACAAGCTTCTGCATAGTTTAGATAAAGCTCTGCCAAGCGGACCATAGGCCACGGATAATCTATCACTTTAAAGCCAGTAGATTTAGAGGCACTTGTTCCCGGATGAGTACCTTTCTTATTCAGATAACCGGTTTTCGTTCCATACTTATTATCGTTGGTCAGCCCCATATTCTGTCGTTTCATAAATTGTACCAGTTGCTTATACTTCTTATCTTTTCCCCTTTTCCATTTTGGCGCATATGAAAACTCTTCTCTATCATCTTCTCCCGATACCTCATAATAGCCGTTGTGAAAAGCAATCCAAGCATAAAAGCGAGGTTCTCTGCCCATGTTCAACTTAAGACTTTCTCCTTCTCCATTTATATCCTTCTCTTCAACCGGAAAGTTGGCCACTTCATAGCGGTTAGGATAATCGTAAGCTGGATCTTCGTCTATCGGAAGTCCGTTTTTAGTATAGAAGCGTTCTATTTGCCTCAATGTAGGCGCCAAGCCACCGTAAGCAGTAGTACTTAAACGAGGAATAGACTTACCTTGAAGACCATAATTATAACTTTCCTTTTTGCAGAATGCCCAAATTACCTCCGGAGTATTGTCTTTATCAACAAACGTAAAACGTAAAGAACGTTGTGTCAAATCTGTCGGTTCGGGATAGTTAGGCAAAGAGTTTACGTTAGCTTCATACAAGTCATAGTTTGCCTCCGGCTCCCTAGCCCAGTCTATTGCCTCCTTACAAGCTTGAGCAGCTATCACCCATTTGTTTGGGTCGTAAGTGGTACTGATTAACTGAGTTCCATCCGGATTCTTAAAATCAGCATATAAAGATTTAAATTGTTCGCCACCATTGAATTGCGGTGAAGCCGCATACAGCAACAGTCGTGCACGGATAGCCATAGCTGCCACACCAGTAGCTCTTCCATAATCAATTCCCGTACGGCGCATCGGCAAGCGTCCCGCCACATTCTTCAATTGATCCGTAACCCATGCCACGCACTCATCATACGAATTTCGTCCTAACAGTGCTTCCGGAGAATCAGAGGATGTAACATCCGGAAGTTCTTTCACCAAGACTGCGGGACCGTAGGTACGTAAAAGAAAAAAATGATAGAAAGCAATTAAGAAATCTGCTTCCGCATCATAAGCAGCTTTCAATTCGTCACTCAGCCCTGGCACGCTTCCCAAATTCTCTTTAAGCAAATAACATTGGCGGATGCCTTTAAACAAATCGTGCCAATAATTAATATAAGGATTGCTTGGTGTATAATTACCTTGTGCAAATTTTCCGAACGTTTCATGCTCCCAAGGAGTGACAACATCATCCCCCGTCATCAAATCCAAACTGTAAGAACCGTCTCTGGGATCGGGAATATAAGAATAGCAAGAATAAAGATAACGTTCAGTTAACTGAGGATTCTTGAATGCATCTTCTTCTGTAGGTTTCTCATCAGGCACAATATCCAGATAATTACAAGAGCAACATACAAAGACACATAGAAGTATCAAGTATTTATCAATAAGTTTCATATCTATTATATTTAAAGGTTATTTTATAGTCATCTGAAAACCAATATTAAATACACGTTGGGTCGGGTATTTTAGTCCATTACCACCACCTTGTTCGGGATCCCATAATTTAAACTTGGAGAAAGTCAGCAAATTAGAACCGCGTAAGTATAAGCGCATAGATTTAAAGGTATATCCAATTTCTGCATTCTTCAATTTCAAGAAAGCACCATCTCGCTCCCAATATGTAGAAGTCGCAGAATTATTAGCACTTCTCTCAATAGTTAAACGTGGATATTTCGCAAATATGTTTTGATTTTCAGGACTCCATCTGTCATCGGCAATGAATGTCTGTACGTTCTTGTTATCTGTCATTGTGCCGAAAGGTTGCAGACCACTCATAAACAAAGAAGTCTTGGCCACTCCCTGAAAGAAGAAAGATAAATCAAAACCTTTATAATGAAATGACGGTCCAAATCCGTAAACAATTTCAGGAGTAGTCGGATTGCCAATAGGCACCATGTCATTTTTATCAATAATATCATCATATACTCCATATACATTAGGCTGATTGACATATTTTATGTCACCCGGGCCAACAGTACCTCCAATCAACTGGGACGGGTGATTATTTATCTCAGCCTGATCAGCAAACAGATAATCAGATACGTATCCCCATTGTTGAGAGGTACTGTAACCAATTCTGGAAAGATTAGCACGATCTCCTACAGATTCTTCGTATGCCCTGATCTCATTGTGTGCATAGGTGAATGTTCCTTTGAATGTCATACTAAAGTCTTTGTTGAACTGATGACCGAAATCAATAGAAGCGTCAATTCCTTGATTCCGTACGGCTGCACTATTTACATAGTAGCTAGTCCCGTATACTCCTAAATAAGAAGGAATAGTCGCCTTCGTCTGGAAAATATCTGTTCGGTCTTCACGAAATACATCCACCGTCAAATTTAGATTATTAAACAATGTCATATCCAATCCAATATTATACTTCTTTCCAACTTCCCAACCTAAATCATAATTGGCAAAACGTTTATATGACGGGCCTGTCAATGTCCTGTCCATATTAATGCCAGTCGTAAAAGCAGGACTTCCCGTTAAATCAACATCAGCTAAATAGGCAAAACGTTGTCCGCCAATATTACCATTACCAACTAATCCGTACGAAGCTCTGACTTTCATTCTGGAAATTACGTTTCTCAATGGTTGAAAGAATTTTTCTTCACTAATATTATATCCGACAGCTATAGAAGGAAAGAGACCGAAACGATTCCCCTTCGCAAAATTTTCAGAGCCGTTGTATCCCAAGTTTACTTCAGCCAAATAACGTCCATCGTATGCATACGATGCTCTGGCTGCAATTCCTTGACGACGAGTCGGAAGAGCCACTAATAAGTCTGTTCCCGGATTATTATTCATATATTCATCCTGATTATAAATCAGCAAAGCCCCCACATCATGCTTTCCGAATGTACGATTGTATTCTAACATCGCTTGTAAGTAAATACGCCGATCACCAGTATTGCTACTTTTTGTTTTAAGCTCAGTTCCTACTTCAGCACCTTCCTGAATCACCTCCATATTATAGGTACCATCATCATTGAGAGACCAGTTATTAACAGTAAACTTATTCCAATCAGAATATCGGGTCTGAACAGATTGGCTGAAATTCTTTAAAGAAGCCATAGCCTTAAAAGTCAAACCATCCACCAAGAAATCCAATTTTTGGTCAAAATTCAATGAAGCTGTTACCGTACTCTGAAACGTATCATCATATCCATTTACCATTGTCGCTAATGGATTTACTGCAGTATTCGTAGGTACTCCCCATTTAATATAAGAAGTTGTTCCATCATCCGGAAACATAATCGGAGCATCTACAGGATTTGTATTCATTACGCTAGAGAACAAACTACTTGTACTTTCATTCGGACCACGTTTATCTACCAACATTACGTTCAATCTCAAAGATAATTTGGATGTTTTACCCAAACGTGCATTGATATTGTTCTGAAAAGAATAGCGCATTCGACTGATATTGTTATCGAATGAAAAGAAATCTTTAGAACGACTTTTCAGCATACCACTCTCATGCCCTACAGAGATGCTGGAAAAATAATCCACCTTTTTACCACCACCCCGAATATTAAAATTGAATGTTTCACTGAACGAACGGTCCTTAAACATCTCACCATACCAGTCAACATTCGGGAAAATATAAGGATTCAGGCCTTGGCGGGTTCCGTCAATACGTTCTTGTGTATAAGCTTCTTTTCCTGCCGGCTGATTACGTACAGCCTCATTATAAAGTTCCATAAAAGTAACGCCATCTACAAACTCAGGTATGCTGGTAGGCGTAGACATGCTGGCTTCCATACGAAAATTAATAATCGGTTTATCCAAAGCAGCGCCAGACTTAGTCGTCACAATCATCACACCATTAGCACCACGCATACCATACATTGCAGTTGCTGTTGCATCCTTCAGAATTGAGAATCCATCAATGACTTCCGGGTCAAGAGCATTCAAGTCAGTTGTAGTTGATTCAATACCATCAATAATGATCAGCGGAGAAGTACTTGCACTACCAAGTGTAGAGACACCACGAATCCAAAAGTTAGCGCCATCAGCTCCCGGTTCACCACTACGTTGCACAGCAATCACACCGGCCAAACGTCCGGCAAAAGAAGTGGAAAGATTAGACGCAGGAACTTTCAGATCGGCCGGTCGTATAGATTGTACTGAACCTACCATACTAGCCTTTTTCTGTCCGGTTCCGTATGCTGTAACCACAACTTCCTCTAAGTTTTTGGCATCTTCTTGTAATGTAATAATAATATTCTGGCGGTTTCCTACTTTTATTTCCTGTGTAGCGTAACCAATGTAAGAAACTATCAAAATTGAATTTTCTGATGGAACCGACAAATTATAAAGCCCATCCATATTGGTAGTAGTACCTATGGTTGTTCCTTTTACTTTGATAGTCGCACCGATAATAACATCTCCTTTATCGTCTTTGACAAGTCCCTGAATCAGTTTGTTCTGCCTTGACTGCTGAGGAACTTCTTCCGACCGTTCCAATCCTTTCTTTAGGACAATCTGCCGATCATTTATTTCATATACAACAGATGTTCCTTTCAGCACTTGCTCAAGTATCTGTTCTATACTCTGTTTTTCTACTTTCACAGAGACTTTCTTAGATGTATCGAGCAGATCTGTACGATACATAAATATAAACTCACTATGTTTTTCAATGTATTGAAAAATCGTTTTAATAGAGGTTTGTTTAAATTCAAAAGAGAATTTTTGATTTTGTGCATATACGGAATTGCTCGAATAACTCCACACTGAAGTCAATAGAAATCCCAGTACAAACATAATTTTCGTTAATCGATTCATTATGATTGCGTTTTTCAACTTTTTTTCCATAATTTTGTAAGATTGATATAATACCAGTAACTCGGTGTTTTTCACTTTATCCGGGTAATATGTGCAGTATTACTCGGATTTTCTAATTAGGCAAATCTTTTCATGTTATCATACGTATTCCTTTTTTAAGATTAAACATTCGGTTTTAAAATCTATTGTACAATTTTCTCCAGAGGCTTTAGCATGTAGGCACTCTCTTGCTTCAAGAAAGAGAATCCTCCTGTAGCAGATATTCTTTTCAATGCTGCTTCTATGCCACACTCCAAGTCTATTTTACCTGCTATCTTTATAGTTGAAATATCATCTGTACAATCAATATCAACTCCATAATATCGACCCAGTTTGGCTAAAATTACATTCAACGGATCATTATTCAGAGACAATATTCCTTTAGTCCAAAGTACGTATTCTTCCGCATTTACAGAAGACTCTTCGATCAGACCATCAGACAATATTGTAGCTTTATTATCAGGTGAAAGAACCAGTTCCTTACCCGATTTGCTTTTCACATTTACTTTACCACGTACTAAAACAACTTCTGCATTTTCAAATGTGCCGCTATAAGCCTTTATATCAAAAGCAGTCCCTAATACTTGTACGTCAAATTGTGCCGTTTTCACAATAAAAGGAGCAGATTCATCTCGTTTCACATCAATAAAAATTTCTCCATCTACAAAGATTTCACGTCTGTTTTTCTCAAAACGTTTAGGATAAATCACTTTCGTACCCGCATTAATATGCAAACTAGAACCATCAGCAAGAATCAAACGGGTATATTTACCTTTAGGAACAATAATCTGGTCGTATAAATCTTTTGTAGTATTCTTAGATACCTTTTCTTCATCTACACTCACAATTCCCTCTTGTGAATAAGCTACTGTAGCCCCCTTCTTTACATGATGAACTTCTTTCTCAGAGACAATCAAACGAATATCCTCTCCTTCTATAGATTCATTAGACATTTGTACTGCTATCACGGAAATATCGGACTTATTATTAAAAGAATACCATTCAATTCCCAACCATATACACCCTATAAAAGCAGCTGCAGAAGTAATTGCCACAAGTATATATCGTTCTTTCCTTCTTTGTTTTTTCTTTTCAACTCCTTCTTTTATTTTACTCCATACTTCAACTATTTCCTTTTGAGAAGGAACTTCGTTTTGCATCTTGAAATAATCTATAAGATTGCGTACAGTATTCCTGATATCTATTTTACTATATTTCATTTTTATCCTCTTTTATAATTAGAATGGAATTAAAAGAAAAACCTACTCACTTTTACAGCATTTTTTTTGCAGAAAAAAACAATAGAGTCAGAAAAAGGATATATCTATATAATAATCAACAAATTACAAAGAAAATATTTTTTCCCTTTCAAAGAGATAATATTATTTTAAGAAAAAACAATTGCCATACACCCAAAAAGTATTCGTCTTGAGTTACTAGAGTGCGCAGTTTAGTTAAAGCCCGGCTAGACAAATTCATAGACGATTGTATGTTCATATCCATAACATCCGCTATTTCCTTATATGAGAGTTCCTGCACGTAACGTAAATAAAGAACTGTTTTTTGATTCGGAGATAACTGTGAGATTGCCACCAAAAGACGACGGGCCAGTTGCAGATCATGATCATTCTTAGGAAATAACTGTTCAAATAGATCTTCATTGAGCGGAATATGAAAAACTGAGTCATCTAATGAATCCGCTTCTTTATTAGTTGCTAATTTATAGGTGAGATTATTTCTTAAAGCTTTTAATAGATAAGAACGGACTGTTATGTTTGTCACATTAATGTGAGTATTCTGATGTAAGTTTATAAAAAGATCCTGGATACAATCTTTGACCAATTCTTTATCTGTACTGCATCTCAAACCATAATTCAACAGAAGAGAATAATATCTTTGATAAAGTATTTCCAATGCTTTTTGATCGCCTTTTATCAAAAGGCCCCACAAAGCAATATCATCCATTTCACTAGAGGCAGCCGAATGCTGCGTGCATTTAACGCAGGCCGTCGTCTATCTTTCCATGGCGCCCAAGTCCAACGCGTTGTACACGGCGTACGAGAGCGCGAAAAAAGACGCGCTGACCATGCTCGCCGAACCCGTGCCGCTCGTCATCCGCAACGCGCCCACGCGGCTCATGAAAGAATTGAATTACGGAAAAGGCTACCGTTACGCGCACGATTACGAAGAAAAACTGACGGACATGCAGTGCCTTCCCGATTCTTTGAAAGATAAAGAATATTACCTCCCCACCGAAGAGGGGTTGGAAAGCAAATACAAAACGCGCCTCGACGAGATCAAAGCGTGGAAGCGTGAAATGCGAAAAGAGTAAATATGTCATAATCATCCATAATTCGACATAGAATGTACCATCGCTGAATTTTCGGGGGTGGCAGAACTTGTGGGATTATATGATTAAACGCGCTTTGATGAGCGCGGAATATATTCTGGAAACGGGCGCGACCGTGCGCGACTGCGCCGAACGCTTCGGAACGAGCAAATCGACGGTGCACAAAGACGTGTCCGAGCGGTTGCAGGAGATCGACTTCGAACTCTATTGCAAGGTTCGGGAGGTTTTGGATAAAAACCTGCGCGAACGGCATATCCGCGGCGGAAACGCGACCAAAAAAAAGTACGAAAAGAACGATAGATCGTAAATGCGACTGATCTGAAATACGGCGAAGAGGCGGAGCGGTAAAATTTACCGCTCCGCATTTCTGCATTTTTGCTTGTGCTTTTGTTCATTTTGTCTTGAAATCATTGAGTTTTTTGTGCGATTGTGATATAATGTAATATCATTAAATCACAAAAACCGTCTTTCGGGGCGAAAAGGACATATTATGGCAAAATTGATGGGGATCGACGTCGGCTCCACCACCGTCAAGGTGGCTCTGCTCGGCGAAGACCGCGAAATATTATATACGAGTTACGAACGCCACTTCTCGAAAGTCAAGGAGTGCGTGCTTTCGCGCCTTGCCGCCGTGCGGGAAAAATTCGGCGGTGACGTCAAAGTGAGCATCACGGGCTCTGCGGGGCTTGGGCTCGCGCAGAGGAGCGGCGTTTCTTTCGTACAGGAAGTACAGGCGGCGTTTACCGCCATCCGCAAATATTATCCCGATGCGGACGCGGCCGTGGAACTCGGCGGCGAGGACGCGAAGATCATCTTCGTCACGGGCGGTACCGAACAGCGCATGAACGGCAGTTGCGCGGGCGGCACGGGCGCCTTCATCGACCAGATGGCGACGCTTTTGAACCTCGAAGTCGGCGAAATGGACGAGTTGTCCCTGCGCGCGGAAAAGGTGTACCCCATCGCCTCGCGCTGCGGCGTGTTCGCGAAATCCGATATTCAGCCCCTTCTCAATCAGGGCGCGAAGAAAGAGGATATCGCCGCCTCCATTTTTCAGGCGGTCGTAGACCAGACCGTATCGGGTTTGGCGCAGGGCAGGCGCATCAAGGGCAAAGTTCTCTTTTTAGGCGGCCCGCTCTACTTTATCAAGGGGCTCAGAAAAGCCTTTCAGACCACGTTGCATCTCGACGACGAGCACGCCGTGTTTCCCGACAACGCGCCCTGTTTCATGTCCGTCGGCGCGGCGCTCTATTCCGAAAGCGTGGACGCGCAGGATATCGGAACGATCATCCGCAAGATCGAGAGCGTAAAGATGAGCGACGAGATCGTAACGGGCGAACCGCTGTTTGCCGACCGCGAAGAATACGACGAATTCGTCGCGCGCCACAAGCAGAGCGATCTTCAATTCTGCGATATCAAGACCTATACGGGCGACGCGTATCTCGGCATAGACAGCGGTTCCACGACCACTCACCACTTCCGTCTGCTTGGTTTTCCGAATAGAAAATAAAACCTAACCCCAGCGCAATGACCATCATTGCCGCTATACCGGCACTCCAGACAGCTACCGGAATACGCTGATAAAAGCCTTCTTTTCCAACCACCGGTATCTTTTCCG
>OODG01001572.1_pt1 | contig 15402 bp, 18 predicted proteins | sample 1671621 | NCBI WGS metagenome assembly OODG01 (sample SAMN06348175, study PRJEB24527) | human gut metagenome | biome: human gut; feature: ankylosing spondylitis patient; material: feces | host: Homo sapiens | place: China | collected 2015-10 | reverse complement strand
GGGGAGTGAGCTTAATTACTTATAACTCCGTAGTTTAAAAACGGAATTCTTTTCTAAATTAAAAAGATCCAAAATGGAGAAGCATGTGTGGCAGTCGGATTCTATAGGTAGTGGTTCAGTTGCAGTGAGCAAGTATACCGATGCCATCGTACAAGACGGAGTCGCTTGGGGATCATATTCGTCAGTAGCGCATGAGGCAGGAACTCAAGGTTATGTACCCGAAGGAGTAACTCTTTCTGGTGAAGAAAAAAATAGCGCCACTTTGAAGCAACTAGAGGTGAAGCATCAGTTGGATTAGAAATGAAAAAGCAAAGGTCAGATCTTTATTCAGTAAACTGTTTTGCTGCCGGAAAGATCTTTTTTGACGTAATCAAGAAAAGTTCTGACAGTTAACGGTAAATAGCGGTGATCAACCAATGCCATTATTTCAGTAGAGGGTAAGTGCCATTCGGTCAACAAAGGGATAAGGCGCTTAATGTTGTCGGCATGGGATAAAGCGATATCGGGTAAAAGTCCAATTCCTAGCCCCTGAAGTACGGCATCCATAATGAGAGAAGCATTGTTGCAGGCGAAAGCGCTTCTAATGGGAATTTCTTTAATGACATTATTTCGGGTTAGTAACCAAGTTTGGGATAAGTGAAGGTTGGAAAGGAGGTGATGTTTTTGAAGATCTTCCGGACTATGGGGCATTTCGTGGGTTTGGAAGTAATCTTCAGAGGCACAAAGAATACTTTCACATTGTCCTACGTGATGCACAATGTAATTGGGGTTAATTTGACCTCCGGTTTGGAAAGCAATATCCAGCCGTTGTTCGGAAAGTTTTATTTCGCCATCAACAATAATGAGTTCAATTTGGATTTCTTTGTACTTGGTAAGAAAGCGCGCAATGGTATTTAGCAAATAAAAGCGAGCAAAGGAGCCGCTGCAGCCAATGCGGATTTTTCCTTGAGGAGTATTGTTTATAAGCGGGGAATCAGAAAATAAACTATTGGTAAGTTCTTCTATTTTTTGACTTTTTTCAAAAAAGAGCACGCCGGCGCTGGTTAAACTCACCGAGCGCGTTGTGCGGTGTAATAACTGGACGCCAAGCTCTTTTTCAAGCTGCGCAATTATTCTGGAGGCCACTGGATGGGAAAGTCCGAGACAATTGGCCGCTCTCGCAAAACTTTTCAGTTCCGCGATCCTGTTAAAAAGTTCGATAGCTTTAATCTTATCTAGCATTTTAATTAATTATTTCTAAAAATGCAACAATTTATTCAAATTTAATCATTTATTCATTGATTATATAGAAATAATATACAAAAAAGTCAATTAAATAGAGGGGTCAAATGAAAAGAAGAACGCTTTTACAGGCGGCAACAGCTGGAGCAGCTTTGTGGAATTGCCCGATTAAAACGTGGGCAGGTAAACCGAGTTGGAAAAACTGGACTTCCAGTGATGTTAGCGAAGCTTTTGGCGCTTTTGCCAAGACACGAAAAATGTCGAAGGATCTTCAAGCTTGGCTTCGGGATAAAGAAATTCAACAGATTAAGCCTTACAAAGTTTTCGATAATGTGTACTTTGTCGGTATCCGATGGGTATCCTCTTGGCTCATCAAAACATCTGCCGGCCTGGTGCTGATTGATACTCTGCATGAACCCTTTGTAGACAGATTGTTTGAAAATATTGGCGCTCTTGGCTTTAAACCGGAAGAAATCAAATGGGTTCTCATGACTCACGGTCATTTTGATCATGTCGGCGGTTACTATCGAGCGGCTGATTATTTTAAAAATGCTCGTTTTGTCATGAGCAAACGAGGTTGGGACGAAGCATTTGTATCAGCCAAACAAAGTCAAGGTAAGCCGGGTCAATGGAAAATGCTCGAAAGAATTGACAAAGTGGTTAAAGACGGAGAAGTAATAGAGTGCGGCAAGAATTCGTTCTTGGTTTTGGAAACGCCGGGACATACTTGGGGGACAGCCAGTTACGCATACGACGCAATTTGGAACGATAAGCGATATCGCGCGGTCACAATTGGCGGCCAAGGTTTAAACGCTATCGAATCGCCTGCTCAGGTGAAGGCTTATATCGCCAGCATGAAAAGATTGGCGGAAAGTCAATTAAATATTTGTGTTGATCTGACAGCCCATCCATTTACCACTGGATTGACAGAACGTATTCCTAAAATTCAAGCCCTAAGGTCTGGAGGAGAGCATCCTCTCATTAATCGGGCGGAGTATCTAAAGCGCTTGTTGGGGCTTCAAAAAAGTGTGGAAACATTGCTGAGCCGATAATTGACCAAACTCAGCCAATGAGTCCTAGCAATTAACACTCCTTGCCGCCGGTTATTTTTAAATCGACGGCATTATTTTTGATGGCTCTTACGCAAGCTTCCAAGCCTTTGGTAATTGAGCTCAATTCCATAAATGGAACATTTTTCTTTGTGACGGCCTGCATTGCAGCATAGGGGACATGAATAAATCCGCCTCGAATATTAAGTTTATTTTTGTTAATGTAATACAAAAGCGAGTACATAATGTGGTTGCACACATAGGTGCCAGCCGTGTTAGAAACAGAGGCAGGAATGCCGGCTTTTTTTACTTCTTCAACCATTGCCTTGATTGGAAGATTTGAAAAATAGGCATTTTCTCCATCTTCAAAGATAGTTTCATCAATTGGTTGATAACCATCGTTATCGGGAATTCGTCCGTCATCAATGTTGATGGCTACACGCTCAACATTGAAATTAAATCGTCCGCCAGCTTGTCCAACACAGATAACTACATCCGGTTGTACCGATCAATCGCTTCGAAAAGTTTTAAAGTTGAGGTTTTGAAAACTGTGGGAAGCTGAATCTTAATAATTTCCACCTCATCGATTATCTCTGAAAGAGCATTGACGGCCTCCCAAGCAGGATTAATTTCTTCTCCACCGAATGGTTCAAAGCCTGTAATCAATGTTTTCATTTTTTTCTCCTTCAGATTAAAAAACTTAATCATACAAAAATTGTTTGACTGCAATTCTTCTAATGTAACAATCATGAATACAGTCAGGGTGGGGACCTTTATGCGTGGATCTGCATTTTATGGTCGCCAAGGTAACCGTTCAGATAGATAATGTCTTTGCTGGGGAAATGAGTTTAATCGAACTTAATTCAACATAACTATTATTATGTTGCGTGATATTAAGAGGAATCAAGGCGGAATTTCTAAAGTTAAGACCATTGTCTTACGCACTCTACTGTAAACGAATTTTCCTTTTGTTATTTAGTTAGGCGTAGTATAAGTCGAACCAGTTAAAAATTTTGAGGTGTCAGATGGATTTGATTTTGAATCCGATTATTCTTTCAGTGTTGGTGCTTTGCGTATTGTGTTTGGTTAAAGTCAATGTACTTTTAGCTTTAATATTCGCAGCTATTACAGCCGGTATCTCCGGTCACCTTGAAATCGGTCAAACGATGACTTTGTTGGCTGACGGTTTTTCCGCTAACGCCACAACAGCCTTATCCTATATATTATTAGGCACATTCGCCGTTGCTATCGCTGATACCGGACTGATGCAGATGTTGGTTGCGTGGCTATCTAAGCATTTAGGATCACGCAGGATGGTTTTCTGTTTGGTTCTCGCATTTATTGCCTGTTTGTCCCAAAACGTGGTACCTGTTCATATCGCTTTCATTCCGCTTCTTATTCCGCCTCTTTTGACTTTGATGAACAAAATGCAGTTGGATCGACGTGCCGCTGCTTGCGCATTAAGTTTTGGTCTGGAAGCTCCTTATATTACCTTACCGATTGGTTTCGGTCTTATTTTCCAAGGCATTGTTGCCGACAGCATGACGCGAAGCGGTATGACAACCACGGTTTCAGATGTGGCTTCTGTCAATTGGATTCTTGGCCTATCAATGTTTATTGGTCTTTTGGTCATGATTTTCGGCTTTTATCGAAAGCCAAGGAAATATAAAGACTCCGAAGCTGCACTTGAGGTAAAGACAGAGGTTGTTGCAAAGCTTGAGCAAAAACACTGGGCAGCACTTATCGCTATTGTTTTGGCGGTGGCAGTTCAGCTTATTTGGCAATCTTTACCTTTAGCCGCCTTATTTGGACTGATTGTCATGATTTTGGGCAGAGCTTTTAGTTTTTCAGAATTGGATCAGCATATTGCCCACGGTATTTCCATGATGGGATTTATTGCCTTTGTCATGCTGATTGCCGGCGGCTATGCGGCGATTCTCAAAGAAACCGGTGCTGTCGGACAATTAATTGAAAGTGTTGTCCCTTATTTGCATACCAACAAGGTTATAGCTGCCACGATCATCGTTTTGATCGGTTTAATTGTCACCATGGGGATCGGAACTTCTTTCGGCACTGTTCCTATTTTGGCTGTAATTTACGTGCCCTTGTGTGAGGCTGTTGGTTTTTCACTGCCCGCGACCATTCTTCTAATGTCAGCGGCTGGAGCCTTGGGCGATGCCGGGTCTCCGGCTTCGGATACGACGCTTGGACCAACGAGCGGCCTAAATGCAGATGGCCAGCATGATCATATTTGGGATACTTGTGTTCCGACCTTTATTGCCTACAACATTCCGCTTATGCTGGCAGGCATAATCGGTGCTCAGTTCCTCTGAGTTATTCCGAAGGAGTCATTGCTTTCAAAACGATTCCTGCGTTTTGTCTGCACGTATCATTATTGTTTTGTGCGCAAGCTTGTTGAACTAATTTCCAGATGTCTCTTTTGTACGGATGCAATATCAGAGCCTGAAGAGCTGAGGACTGTGCTGTCGCATAGTCCTTTGTTTCCAGACTGCTTGCAGCCAGATTGCACCATATTGATGTTTCTGCAGGATTGGCCTTTGCGGCGCGTTGAAAGAGCTTAACGGCAAGACTGTAGTCTTTCTGGTTAAAGGCATTGATCCCGTAGGCATTGAGCTGTTCGGCCATCTGCGCCTGTCCGATTCCAGGTCTTGGAAAAGATTGAATCAGCGCTAACAGCTCCTTGAGTTCAGAAGGCTTATACAGTCTTTGATTCAAAATTTCTAAAACCGATGTAATTGGCGTTACCGACGACGCTTCTTGAATTCTTTTATGCTGTTCTTCAAGCATATCTTTTGTAATCGGCTGAGCTTGAAGCGAACTCGAGAACAATATTAATAGACTAACTGACACTAAAAGCGATTGGGATAACTTGTTATTCAACATAATTTTCAATGCCAGATCTTTTAAACTTGAAATAAAAAAAACATTTATCCATTCTATATTTTGCATTGTATCATAATGCGATCTTGAAAAGCAAATAAAAATTAAGGATTACATTAAAATTAATTCAAAAATAAAGTAAATAACCTATTTTCCCAACGATCAATCTGTTATGCTAATCCCCGTCACCGGTTCATCGCAGTGGGCTTTGCCGTGCAGAAATTTTTCGTTTATTTACTCTCTCTTGGTCATTTATGTGTGGATTTGGCACCAGGTGCCCTCCCCGCTATTCTCCCCTTCTTAGTTTTATACAACGGGTTAAGCTACACAGAAGTGGCAGGCCTTATGTTTGCTTCATCCTGTTTGTCTTCTATTGTTCAGCCGGTTTTTGGTTATTGGGCGGACAAGAGTTCAAAACAATGGTTTATGGCGTTGGGTATCGCAATGAGCGGTATCGGTTTGGGGATTTCAGGCCTTTTTTCTAATTATTGGTTTGTTTTTATCGCCATTACACTAATGGGAGTGGGAAGCTCGATCTTTCACCCTGTCGCGGCGCGGACTGTTAATCGTATTTCTTCAGGTAATAAAGCCACCGGAATCGGTATTTTCTCGGTTGGCGGCAACCTCGGTTTTGGCGTTGCTCCAATGATTGCGGCTGCAGCTCTGAGCGTATGGGGTACTTCAGGGAGTGTATTGTTTTTGGTTTTCGGACTTTTGATGTCTGCGTTAATGATTTGGGCTGTCCCAAAAATGGTTGCCTCTGTACGCGCTGAGAGTCAAATAATCTCTGAAAATAAAAAGAAGATATCGACCGGCCGCACGAATGATTGGCATGGATTTATGCGCTTGAGCTTTGTCATTTTATTCAGAAGCATTGCGCAGACAAGTGTTTTGGCTTTCCTTCCCCTTTACTGTATCTACCGCTTTGGTATATCAGAAGCTTTATCAGGGACTTTATTGTCCTTCCTTTGTTTAAGCGGTGCGGTTATGACCGTGTTGGGCGGTTGGTTAACCGATAAAGTGGGATTGATTCGTGCTTGCAAGTTGGGTTATTTATTGATGGCCCCCGCTTTTGCACTAGTGTTGGTAGTTCCCTCAGTATGGTGGATATACCCGATTCTTATTCTGATCAGCTTCACGTTGAATGGAACCTATGCGGCTTTTGTGGTTTTGGGACAATCTTATTTAGCCAAAAACGTTGGATTGGCTTCGGGCGTAACCATGGGATTGTCAGCAAGTTTAGGTGGGATTTTTACACCGATTTTAGGAATGGTGGCTGACGCATACGGCATTACCACCGTTATGGTGATGCTCGTTGTAATCGGTGCGCTTTGCGCCATCTCTTCGTTCCTGTTGCCTGAACCTCAAAGCGAATAGCGCAAAGCTGACGAATTATCCAATTTGAATAAATCGGTAATGCGTGCGCCCGACGTTGTTATTTTCCGCAATAGCCGTCAACATGGTTGAGTGTCGTTTTTCCCACATTTGTCTGACCGTCTCATTCGGTGCGGCACCAAAAGTTAAATCGATGGCGGCCTGATCAACGGCAACAGGATCAAGGCTTGCCAAAATGCCGATATTGCCAAGATTGGTAGCGTGCTCGCAACCATCGGTCGGTTCGAAAGAATCCAGCACATTAATAAATGTCCATCTCCCCTGCTTAGCTTGCAGGGCGGCTTTAACAGCATCTGACATCGCTTCGCAGGTCGTTTGATCATCGCGCGATGAAAAATGATCCATCACTTCACCGGCTGAGTGGATAAGGCATTTTCCTTCCACGCCCGTTCCCATGCAAATGGACAAATTTTTGAGGGTACCACCATAGAAATCTAAAAAATGGGCTTTAAAGCGAACCATTGATATCAGCGTATCGTAATTGACAAAATGACTGCCGGTTCTGGCAAATTTCAAGTGGTAGCCTTTTGATACCGGAAGATCCATGTATCCGTCAGCATCCAAAATATCAATGGGGGCGATGGTTTCGTCAAAACCGTTGCTACGAGCAACTTCCAGATGTTTGGTCGTTGTGTCTCTCGGCGGATAGCAATTATTGTCAATTAAAGTGGCTTTTGTGTGATCGGCTAAAGCCTTTACTAATTGCGGATCTAAATGCGGTCCACCAGGAGTCTCAAAAGTCATTTTGATGCCAACGCGTCCTTTAAGTGCTTGTTTTAATGCACTATAGACACGAATTAACGCCTCTGAATTGACTTGCGGTACAAAGAAAACTTCCGGAGCGCTGGCATCGTTGACGCGGTGAGTCAAGCGCGAGGTTAGGTCGTTGTCGGCAGCGAGAGTCAGTCCGGGAGCGGCCAATGCCCCGACTGTCAGAGCCGATGATTTAAGAAAGTCTCGTCTTTTCATACTAACTCTCCACTATTTTTTAATTGCTCTGAATGTAACAGGCTGATTTCCGCTTTGTTTAAGAGCTTCGGTGGCTTCGGATGACATTTTCCCCATCGGGACTAAATCTTCTGAATGTCTGAAATCTTTGACGAAAACACAAATGTTTCCCCAAGGAATGTAATAGGCTAGATCTCCGAGTTTCGGATCAGTAGCTGTCGGTGCTGAACCGATCGTTAAAGGTTGTTTTAAATAAGCGATGCGTTCGGTTGAACCAAAATTTTCAAATGTTAGCGTCATCGGCAGCCTGTCAGCAAAGGACCGAGCCGCCTCATGCTCGATAAGTTCAACGGTAAAAGCGCGTTCCCCGATCACCATTTCAATGGTTTGGGCCATAACAGTTTCTCCCATCAATAAAGTGCTTAAAACAAAAGGCAGCAGGATTTTTTTCATTTTTTTCTCCCTTTTGAACAAATTTTCTTTGTTTTATTTTTGCAAAAGCTCTTTGAGAATGATTGCCTGAATGTCGCTCATCTTTGAGGAATTCTCTACGATTGATATTTTTGGTTCTTTTTAACAGCGACAAAAAAGCCGAGCAGTTTTTGCCCGGCTTTTTCCCCTATTAATACAGATTAGTTGAAAACACTTTGATGTCGTTTAATCATCACCAGTCCCATCGTAAGCAGCGCACAGATAAATAAGAAAGCACCCTGTAATGAAACGGCCGATGAAATCGCTCCAATCAATGCCGGTCCGGCTAATAAGCCACCATAGCCCACTGTGGTAACAGCGGTAATGGCTTTGACACTATCCATTGAATTGGTTCTGGAGGCAGCCGAAATCAGAATCGGCGCCAAGTTGGCAATACCCAAACCCATCACAAAGAGTGAGGCAAACGCAGCGATCGGATGAGGTATAAAAACAAGTGCCAAAAGCGTTACTAAAATCAAAAGCGTGCCAATCGTTAAAACGGCTTGAGGGCCCAACTTTGTCGTTAATCGGTCACCGGTTAAGCGAGAAATAGCCATTGCGATGACAAAGAGCGTGTACCCGAAAGCACTGGCTTCTTGGGGTACTCCGGCATTGTCTCGAAGATAAATCGCACTCCAGTCGAGCATTGCGCCTTCGGCCAGAAAGATGACGCCACAAATGACAGCCAAAACACCGATGGGGCCTAGCAGGCTAAAACGGATTTTGCCGGTCTTTTCTTTCTTGGGTGCTTCAAGTTTGGTGTTTTCAATTTTTCGCAAAATAGCGATTAACACTAAAGCCAAAACAATCATCAAGAATCCGACGGCGGTTATCGGGGCAAAACCTGAGATGAATAAAGCAGTCAGAGCCGCGGCTGATGCGACCTCACCGATGGAGTAGGCGGCGTGCAGCCCGCTCATGAGACGGCTTTTTTGACGGTTTTCAAGATAGGTGCCGTAAATGTTGACGCTGACTTCAAGGCAACCTAGGGCAACGCCGTAGGCTAGTAATGCAAGGCACTCAAAGTAAAATCCTGGCATCAGCGCCAAAAGCACTAAAAGCAGGCAGGAGGCAAGACCTGATAAAGCAATGGCGTTTCTTGCGCCCAGTCTCTGAGTTAGGGTACCCGCAAGAGGCATACCGACAAAGGATCCCACCCCTAATCCCAAAAGAAGGAATCCCAAAACATAAGGCTCAAGCGCAAGCTTGGATTGCACAAAGGGAATCAAAGGCGCCCATGATGCAACGGTGAAACCTCCTGTGAAAAAGCCGATACGGGCAGCCCAAAGTTCAAACTTTGAGACGGCTTTTGTACGGTTTGCCGCATTGGTTTTCTCACTGAAAGGTAAGTCAGACTGGGTATGAAGTACTGATAAGTCATGTTCAGAAGTGCTGACTGCACTGTCTGGTTTGTGTTTTAGAGAATGTAAAGCCATAAATAACTAATTGATTAACCTAGATACTTGGTATTATTTCATCAAAAAGCCGAAATAACGAGTTAGAATCTATCAACATTCTGATAGAGGTGCCGTAATGGGTCTTAAAATTGATGAAATTCGCTCTTTTGTAGCGGTGGCGGAAACGGGTTCCTTTTCGGCGGCCGCGAGAAACCTCAAGCGAGCGCAGTCGGTAGTGTCCATGCACATTGCCGGTTTTGAAGCCGAACTTGGTTATAAACTTTTCGATCGAACCCCTAAACCGGTGCTAACTGCTCAAGGTCGAGAGCTTTTGGTCGGAGCCAAACGTGTTTTAGTGGAAGCCGATCGTCTGCAAAACCGCGCGCTTACACTTGGCGAGACTCAAACTCCCTCCATTTATATGGGTATTGATTTGGTGCTTGAAGCACCGGTCATGATTGATTTATTAAGACTTTTTGCTAAATCATTCCCCTCGGTTCGTCTGCAGATTGAAAATATTTCGGGTTCGGAAGCCAAGTGGTTTTTCACGAAAACAGCCATGAATTTGGCTTTGGTTTTCTCATCAGATCCGTCGCTAGAAAGTGATGAATATATTTTGGGCCACTCCCCTTTATCAATCGTTGTGGCAAAGAATCATCCCTTGGCGGCCATTGACAGACCAACAGTGGATGATTTGAGACGTTATCGTCAGATAGTCGTTCATGCGCGTGATCCGCAATCCCCCAGTCCTGCTGTGGTTAACACGGATTATTGGGAAATCGATAGTGGTTTATGGGCTTTAGGTTTAGCAGCCCGTGGGGTGGGTTGGGCCATTTTGCCGAACTTCCTTTTAATCGGTCAGTCCGCTTTTCGCAGTTCAGTGGTGACGATTAACTCTCCGTTCAGACTTGAAGCTCAGCGTCTCGTTCTCAGAAGTAAAAAGGGAGAAGTCAGCGCAGAGATAATTGATTGGTGGGCTAAGACCATTGATAAAAATAAAACAAAGTTAGGACTTCAGGTTCAATAGTACAAGACAGAATCGGTTAAATTTTCGCTCTATTTGACACGAAGTGAAGGAATACCTAAAGGATAATGAAGCAAAGAAAGCAGAGGGGTCTTGAAAATTACCGCCAGTTCCGCAAACCTCAACCATTTGTTGGTCAATTGCCCAGGCTCTGGCTCATGGAGCATGATCGGTTTTTACGGAACTTAATTAATGATTAACTTTCTAGGCAATGGTGCTTGATCTTATTACAATAAATCGTGCCTATTTTATTTCAGTGCCACCATGAACTTTATTGTTAAGCGTTTTTCTGAACTGTCTACTGAAGAGCTCTTTAAAATTTATCGATTACGAGTAGCCGTTTTTGTCGTCGAGCAGCAATGCGCCTATCAGGAAGTCGATGAGGCAGATAAAGTTTCCTACCATCTTTGGCTTCAAGAAGGCGAAACAATTTTGGCCTATTTAAGAGTCATTCCTGCCGGTGTCCTCAGACATGAAGTCTCATTGGGCCGAGTGATTGCTGTTAAGCGTCATCAGGGACTCGGGACAAAAATCGTCGAACACGCAATTGCGTTTGCAAAAGAACAATTAGGAGCTGGAGAAATTGTCATTGAGGCACAGACTTACGTACGAGGCTTGTATGAAAAATTAGGTTTTAGGGCAGAGTCTGAAGAATTTTTAGAAGACGGAATTCCCCATGTTCGTATGAGACTTCTTCTTAAAAAAACTTAAGAAGGTACAGACAAATTGGTTTCAACCTGATAAAATTCACGCCCTAACGTTCGTTAGGTACCTTTAGGGGCATAGCACAATGGTTAGTGTACTCGGCTCTGAACCGAGGTATCTTGGTTCGATTCCAAGTGCCCCCGCCACTCTCTCCCTCGTTTAATTCAATCGTTGACTTCACAAGACATTCAAAGATTTTTGTCAACACTCTTTATCTTATCCGCACTTTCCTTCTTTTCCGACAAAACCATCGTGTTGAAAACGACTATCCGATTGTCTTTCACGGGTTCTTGCCCCTACAGTTTTTCGGTGTGTTCGTAGCGATCGGTTTGTATCTGGTGCTGATGTATTTCTGTGGCTATTACGTTTCGACCGCTTTGTATTTGATTGGATCGCTTTTGTTTTTGAAGGTACCGATGAAATACAACCTGATGACTGTTGTCGTGATGATCATGATGGTGACGGTTGTGTTCTCGTATTTTCTTAAAGTTCCCCTTCCCACGGGGCTTTTATTCGGCTAAAAGGAGTCCGACATGTTAGAGACATTATCTTTAATGGGCGCGGGCTTCATCAATGCCTTTTCACCGATAAACCTTCTTGCAATGGTGGCCTCCACCGCTTTGGGGATCACGATCGGATGTCTTCCGGGGGATTGACTTTAAGGACGATAAACAATTGGGCGAACTGATCAAGGCCCAGGACGTTTTTGCCCGCGAAGTGATTTCGAAGCTCTATTAATTTCAGATTTAATTCAGATCTGACTGTTCGTTTGTGAATGAGGCCGCGAAGGGATTACACTTTCGGGGTCTTTTTTTGATTTTTAACCAATGACAGGGATAAAAAATACGGCTTATCCGCCAATCATTGTTTTTCTAGCCTTGCTGATGACGATTCTGGTCATGCGCGGACCCATCACCTGCGTGGGCGCTGTTGCAGAGGAAATCATTAAAACCCTATACATCGGCTACCCCGCTTACGGATTTCTCACCGCACTACCCATCGCTTGTTTCGGACTCTTTTGCGCGGCGGCGCCAGCAATGAGCAAACGTTTCGGGCTTCTCGTTACCGTATTGATTTGTTTAGCACTGATTCTTATCGGCACGGCAGGTCGTCTAATCCCTTCTTATTCAGTCATGCTTATGGCAACAGCTCTCATCGGAATCGGCATTGCCGTTCTCAATGTGTTGATGCCTGTTTTGCTTAGAGATTATTTTCCGAATAACATCGCCCTGGTTATGGGAGTGTTCACAGGATTTATCGGTTTTTCCGGATCAATAGGCGCTTATTTTTCAGTGCCCCTTTTAGATGCGTTTGGTTCTCTTGAGGCCCCTTTAGGGCTTTGGGTGCTGATGTCGGCTTTGGCGCTTGTGGCGTGGTTTTTGGCGCCCCGCGCTAAACGAATCACTGTGGCGGGCGGCGCTTTTCAGTGGGCGCTATTGAAAAAGCCCCTGACATGGGCCGTGATTTTTGTGATGGGAATGCAGTCGCTCACTATTTATACAACGGTGGCGTGGCTTCCCACCATTTTGAGCACTTTAGGTTTTTCTGCTTCCGAGGCCGGATTGGGCTCCGCTGTTTTCTTGCTCGTGAGCGCGCCAGCGAGTATTTTGACGGCGGCTTTCATCAAAGCGGTCGGCGGTGAGCGCCCGGCCTCCCTGATTATGACGGCAAGTTTTGCTATCGGCATCGTCCTTTGGTTATTGGGCGGAACCTGGTCCTTTGTGGGATGTGTTTTAGCCGGTATTCCCCAAGGCATCACTTTCAGTATGGCGATGATTTTAATGGTAAAAAAGACCAACAGTCTTTCTCAGCTTTTGGTCATTTCCAGTCTTGCGCAGGGAATCGGTTACGTTTTGGCCGGTTTTGGCCCCTTTATCTGCGGTCTGCTTTACCAAGGGGATGGTCAGTGGCTGTCGGTGGTTGGTTTCATGTTGTGCGCGGTGGCACTTTGGGGACTGAGCGCCTGGTATGCATTCGGTGACCGAAAGCTTTTTGATTAGGCGCTCATTACCATTGGTGCTTTAATTTTTAACTTTGACGTCGGGGAAATCTTCAAGAAGCCCTTCTGTCACGTTGGTAGCCAATTTCTCATAAGGCGGCTTGATCTTGTGATAGGCTGAAGCAACAAGGTCTGTCGCCAAAGCGATGTGCCAATCGTCAAGCTGCGAATTCGGTAGTGAATCCGATGAGTAAGTCTTTTTGTAAATCAGCTCGCCTTGAGCGTCGTGCAATTCGTAGTGGACTCGAAGCTTTGTGTAGGTACCCAATACCGCGTAGTTATTTTGAACACCTTCAATTCTCGCAACGAGTTTGGCATCGGCGCTGTCTGATTTAGAAGTTTCGTGAAGAACCTTATAGCCCTTCTCTTCTAATCCTTTTTGGGTCTTTTTAAGTAGAACTTGATAAATGTCGGACTCGACGTTGTTTTTAGGCATCCCCGTGTAAACGTAGATGCTGTCGATTCCTTCAGTATTGATTTCCGGTTGATGTGTAAAAGTTGAGCAACCGGTTAAAAGTACCGCACAGGCGGAGAGGGTCAAAAGCTTTGTACGCATTGGCGAACTCCGTCAAAAATGAAATTAGAGTTCGCCATTTTAACTAAAAAGCTTTCTGACATTTTTGAAAAATCGTAAAAAAAATATGAATTCTCAATAAGTTATAGCTTCCGGCAATTACTTTAAGTAACACTTGAGTTTTTCGATAAGGGAGAGATCCGCCGGTAACCAGTTCACTGTGTCTAAAGTATCGATTGTTAACCATTTGGCGTCTTCATGCTCCTTGAGAACAAGATCGCCGTGCTTAATGGAACAGATGAAGCAGTGCATCTTCAAGTGAAACTTCGGGTAGTCATACTCCACGGTATCAATGAGATCTCCTACCTCGATATCTGTTTCAAGTTCTTCTTTAATTTCGCGAACTAGCGCTTCTTGAGGTGTCTCCCCTGCTTCCATCTTGCCGCCGGGAAACTCCCAACCGCCTTCAAATTCACCGTACCCGCGTTGAGTGGCGAAAATTTGATCATCGTGTTTAATGATTGCAGCGACGACTTCAATCGTTTTCATTCATTTACCCTGCAGTAATATATTCAAAAATGTCTGCACGAACTGGCGTTTCAAGTTTGTATTGAATCTCAAAAGCCGTATCGTTGGATTCCGGCATTCTAACCTCTGTCGGATTTCCATGTGCGTTTATTTCTCCGAAGAAATAAAATTCTTTAGTTTCTTTGTCGTCTTTATTTTTTCTCACAAAAAGATAAATTTTGTTGTTCCGATCGGCTTCGGTACGCTTAAACATATGGTCAGCGTCTGTCGAACTCGCTTTTCTCGGGTGCTTAGATAATGCAATGAGTTCATCCGGAGAAATGAATCGGTCTTCATATGCAATAGCGTTCTCTTCTTTAACGTAGTTAATAAAGACAGGAAGTGTCTTAGTTTCTGCGTCGTAGAAGTATCCGCCAATATTTTGAGCATTTAAATTGCGAGTCCACCCTAAAAGACGTTGAACCTCATCATAGGTGTATTTTTGATATAAAACAAAATCTGTTTCTTTATAGCGATTTGCGTATTGTATTTGATTTTGTTTTAAACCAAACTCAATGGTCTCAGTCAATAGATTTCTAAATGCGAGATTTGATTGAATAGATTGAACTAGGTACGGATCAATCGAATAGCTACCATTAGCATTTTGATGGATAAAAGCAAGATTTTTTAATTTTTGAGAATTAAATGTGCCTGATAGTTGTTTGGTTAAATTGATTATCTTGTATTCAGAGCTAGTAAATATTCCCATTGTTTTTCGTCATTCATTGACATGAACTAACGGCACAAAGCGACATTAACAAAGTGTTCAATGGCTGATTGGATATACTCAAAGCTCGTTTTAACGCATCTTTCAGAAAGGATACAGCAATGCGCAAAACACTCGTTGCACTATCTCTTGGACTTGCGCTTAGCGGCACGGCTTTGGCTGCCGATGATTTCCGCTTAGTCATTCACGGCGGCGCCGGCAATATCGTCGAAGGCCGTTTTTCACCTGAAGAAGAAAAGGCCTATCACGAAGGTCTGCAGGCGGCTTTGAAAGCAGGCTATGAAGTGCTCAATCGCGGTGGCACTTCCGTCGAAGCGGTAAAGGCTGCTATCAACCAAATGGAACTCAATCCCATTTTCAACGCCGGTCGCGGTGCCGTTTTCACCAATGAAGGGAAAAACGAGTTGGATGCCTCCATCATGGACGGCAAGACGTTGACAGCAGGCGCTGTTGCCGGCGTGACCAACGTCAAGCATCCGGTGAA
>OODG01001570.1_pt1 | contig 15409 bp, 14 predicted proteins | sample 1671621 | NCBI WGS metagenome assembly OODG01 (sample SAMN06348175, study PRJEB24527) | human gut metagenome | biome: human gut; feature: ankylosing spondylitis patient; material: feces | host: Homo sapiens | place: China | collected 2015-10 | reverse complement strand
TCGGCCTTTTGCCGCCTGTCTCCGGCGTGATCCGCTTTTATGAGGACGGACGGACAGTTCCTTCTCTACGGATCGGTTATCTTCCTCAGTTGAACAATATAGATAAGAAATTTCCGATCTCTGTGCGCGAAGTGGTGACTTCGGGGTTGGCCTCGGAAAAGCCGCTTTTCCGTTCCTACAGTGCAAGCCAGAAACAGCGCGTGGAGGAGGTGCTTGGAAAAATGGGACTGGAAGATTTGGCGAACCGGGCAATCGGCGAACTGTCCGGTGGACAGTTGCAACGTGTGTTGTTGGGGCGTTCTATCGTTTCTCGTCCGCAAGTGCTGATCTTAGACGAACCGAATTCGTATGTGGACAAGCGGTTTGAGTCTCATTTCTACAAGCTCTTGGACGAGATTAACAAAGAAAGTGCGGTCATCCTGGTTTCACACGATATCGGGACTGTATTGGCGATGGTGAAAAACATCGCTTGTGTAAACGAAACATTACATTACCATCCCGGAGCGGATGTGTCCGAAGAGTGGCTGGGCGAGAAATATGCTTGCCCGATAGAGCTGATCGGACATGGCGATTTGCCGCACCGGGTTTTGAAAAAACACGAACATGAGTAATCTTTGTTTGATAGGCCTACCGGAAGTCGGATATATTGCTGGTATCGCTGTTCTTATTTTCGGCATTACTGCGGTGAGGCAAAATCCTTTCATCAGTCGCGGGCAGAAGATTCTTTGGATACTGACTATTGTCGTATTGAATTGGATCGGTCTGTTGCTGTATTACTATACCTATTACATTAAGAAGAATTGACAATTGATAATTGACAATTATGAAAAAGATATTGATTACGGGGGCCAGTGGCTTTATTGGTGGTTTCCTGGTGAAGGAGGCGCTTAACCGGGGATATGAAACCTGGGCAGGTGTCCGTTCGACAAGTAGCCGCGTTAATTTGCAGGATGAACGGATTCGTTTTATCGACTTGAAATATTCTGACCGTGAGTCGTTGACCGCCCAGTTGGCTGATTTTGTCCGTGAGCATGGTCCTTGGGATTATGTGATCCATAATGCCGGACTGACGAAGACGCTTGATAAAAGAAACTTTTATCGTATCAATGCCCAGAATACGGCCAACTTGATCGAGGCACTTGCCGCATCGGGTTGCAAGCCTGAGAAATTTCTTTTGATGAGCAGCTTGAGCAGCTACGGGCGTGGAGACGAGAAAACATTCCGCCCTATCTCTCTGGATGATCCTCAATTGCCCGATACAGATTATGGAAAGAGCAAGCTGGAAGCGGAGAATTATTTGCGTCACCAGTCTTATTTCCCGTATGTGATCCTGCGTCCGACAGGGGTGTATGGACCGGGCGAGAAAGATTACTTCATGGAGATTAAAAGTGTAAAGTCTGGTTTTGATTTTGCTGTCGGCTTTACGCCCCAGCGTATTACTTTTATATATGTAAAGGATTTGGCTACCGTTGCTTTCCTTGCTTTGGAGAATGAGGTTGTCCGGAACCGCCATTATTTTGTAGCGGACGGTGATGTCTATACGGATGAATCGTTCGCCCGGATGATACAGGAAATCCTGCGGAAGAAACATGTCCTGCATGCCCGTATTCCAATGGGACTGGTGCATATAGCCTGCCAGGGGTCCGAATGGATAGGCAAGCTGCTGAAGAAGAGTATGACATTGAATACGGATAAATATATAATCCTGAAACAGCGTAACTGGATTTGTGATGTTACACCGCTTCAGGATGAATTGGGCTTCGTTCCGGCTTACCCGTTACGCCGTGGCCTGGAAGAAAGCATAGAATGGTATAGGAAAGAAGGTTGGCTGTAGACCAGCTTTTCTTTTGCCGATTCGTATTTTATTTTACTTCTTCAACAGTTCCTTTGCCGATGACTTTCTGTTGTACGGCTGTCGGGCCTTTATAGCGGATATTTCCTTTACCTACGATTGTTGCTTTCAGGTTGTCGGTCGGATGGATCTGGGCGGAACCTTTGCCTGTGATTTTACAGTTCACTTCGGGCACTGCCACCCCGAAAGCCATGATTTCCAGCTTTTAGGTTGATCGTGCCGGAACCGTTAATGCTGCATTCCAACTTGTCGGTTTTGAGTTCATTCACGACCATATTGGCACTACCGGACACGTTCAGGTCGAACTTGCCGACTTCGACTTCTTGCTTTAGCTGAACGAGGCAGTTAGAGTTGGCGTTGATTTTCAATTCGTCACCCTTCAATGGGCTGTTGGCTATGAAGTTAGCATTGCCAGAGGCTTTTACCTCTTTCAGCCATTTGGAGTTAGTCTTGACGATGAATTTGGTGAAATGGTCGACTTTCGCACCTTTGAATCCAACGGTCAGGACACGGTCTTGGATATCGATGTTTACGTACGGGTGCAGATTTTCATCTACAGTTATTTCGATATGCGGAGTAGATTCCGACTGCTCGTAGTTGAAGTCGATCACCCCGTCGAACTTGATGGCATTGAAGTCGTCGATCGTTATTTTCTTGGTCGAGAGCTTTCCGTTTCCTTTCACATGATCTGCTGCCTGGGTAGAGAAAAACATTCCCATTAGGAAAGCGATCATTAGTAAACCTTTTGTTTTCATGTCTATCTTCTTTATGTTACACTTAGGAATGCGTTTGCCGCACTTTGGTTACAAATGTAGAATGAATTTTATAGAAATACTAATTCTTTTTGATCGAACCTCCGCCTATGATGCTTTTGCTTAGCTCTGGATCGCCTTCATATCGTATATGGCCACCGCCGGCTATACTGGCATCCAGTTGTTCGGACGCATGTACTTCGATGTCTCCGCCACCGGCTACGCTGCATTCCGCTTTCCGAAGGACACATCCGAAAGCACTGATATCCCCACCGCCAGCTACGCTCAGATCTCCTCTTTCGGCCTCTCCTTTGAGCAGGATGGAACCACTGCCTGCCACGCTACAATCCAGGTTGTCTACTTTCAGTTGGGTTGCGTTGATATCTCCTGATCCAGCCACGCTAAAGTTGATTTTGCGCGCTTCCAGCTGCTTATCGAAGTTTATTGTGCTGCTTCCGGCAATACTGATATCCAGTTTGTCGGTTTTAAGAGGGCTTTTGGCGATAAACTCTCCGCCTCCTACTGCACTTATCTCTTTCAGTTCACGGGAGCTGGTCTTTATCTCGCATACGGTCGGTTGGAGATTGAGTCCGTAAGAATTTCCGTTAAAATATTTTTTTTCATTTTTGGGCTGTATGATCAATGTCTTGCCCTTTATCTTTATGTCGAGGTGGGGTAGTATGTTCTCGTCTATTGTTATCTTAAAAAAGGGGGATGCGTTGGATTGTTCATATTCGATGTTTACTTTTCCTACATATGAGATCTCATCATAATCGGATATGGAAATTTCTTTCGTGATGATGTTCCCGTCCCCTTTTATTGTATTCTGGGCAAATCCGTTAGTTGTCAGCAACCAGATACAAACCATAAAGAAAAATGCTTTTGTTTTCATGTCTTGTTATATTTTCGTTTATTTTCTTTTATAGACGAGAGGGGGCATATTACGGTTGCATATTTTCTTTACTTTTTGATGAATTAGTTTTTATTATATGCTTTACAACACAAATTAGTACTTTAACTATTGACGAATTAGGAAAAGCCCGTATCTTTGCATCGTGGTTTTTTCATAATAGTATTAGATTTAAGGTTAACAAAGTTGGTTAGGGGTTGTCGTGAGACAGCCTTTAATTTTTTATAGGGATTTCTGTACTACAGAAATATTTTCTATTTCCTGGTTGGAAAGATAATCTCCGTCCTTTATCAAAATCTGATGGGTGAAAGTGATGGAATCCTCTTTTTTTAGCAGGATTTGAACTTTTTCCGCCTGTTTATCGAAACACCGTCCTCCCAGGTTATTAATCGCAAACAGGCCGTATTCACGTGCATGCGACCAACCCGGATAATTGGGATTTTCAGGATGGTCTATGATAGCTATCGATATTTTCTCATCTTTTATCTTCCCGTTCAAAACAACCCAAGCCGAACGTTTTCCCCAAACATCGTTACCGGTATCTCCTTCTTTATTTTGATAGATTCCGGAAATGTCGGCTTCAAGGTTTCGATCTAAACGCATACCGAGTAAGCCTTCTTTATTTTCCGTAATGAAAATAGAATCGTTGAAAGCAGTCAGTGTAGTGGTTCGCTGAATGCCTCTTTCGTGTGGCTTACCGGTGAATGCGTAGGTGGTTTTTTCTTTTAGTAGGATATATCCATTGTGGTTTGTCCAATTTGCTTCGACTGTAAATTGGTTTTCTTTTTCGTTTATATTTTTGATGCCGGTAAACCGGATAATGCCGTAATGTTCTTTTTTATCGAGGGGAATGCGATTCGAATTATTCCAAAAATCCAATCCGTTGATGCTTCCGAAGCTAAACCATAGTCCCATCTGATGAGGATGATCTGTCCGTTCATCGGCTTTCGGGCGGGCAGGATAGCCACGAGTGATTTCAGTTCCGGACGCTGTATAGATTGGATAAAGGACTTGTTTATATAAAGTGTCAGAGTAAAGAAATTCTGTAAAAAGAGTCTGGTCTATGTATATGCTTATTTTTTGTGAGTCGGGCTTCTCTATAAAATGTATGTGTGAATCCTGACCTATTACAGCATTGCAATAAGACAGAGAGAAGAGGATAAGTAGAATCAGTTTGTTCATGGAGTAAAAATAATTAAAATGGGCTAAAAAGAAGGGCTAAACCTACCCTGTCCCTACACTTGACGCGGGGACAGGGTAGGTTGACATCCTCTTTGAATGTTTATAAGATACGTTTATACAACTTCTTTTCCTGTGGTTGGATCGAAGTTAAATCTGCAATTTTTACCGGTTGTCCGGATGCTATACTGTTGCGGGCCGCGATTCCGACCAGACAGGCCAAAGCTCCGTCGCGGGTATTTGCACACTGTTGGAACGGATCGTCGATATTGGGCAGGAATATCTGGTCTTTTAATAATGCATCCCCGCCGCCATGTCCGGATGTTCCGAACGGAATCTGGATATATTGCCGTTTATTGAAGTTCTTGAACAAAACGATTTCGTCATAATTGGCATCCGATGTCGGTTTGGATTCCTGAATCCAGGCTTCCAGACGTCCTTTTGTTCCGTTGAATGCAATCCGGTAACCTTCGTATGGAGAATAGGTTGTCAACGAATAGGCCACTTGTACACCATTTTTATATTTGATTGTTGCCGCCATTTTGTCGAAGATGTTTACATCCTTTTTGAACACACAACCGTCGCGCAGGTAACCGTCGTATTTTTCATTGGCCACGTACAGTTCCATGTAGTTCTTGTTCTTGGTGATGTCAAAAAAGAACTTGCATTTGTCTGTATGCGGGCATGTACGGCAGTTTTCTGCCCGTATGGTTCCATTCTTTCCATAATGGTTGAGAGCCCCAAGCGCATAAACACTTTCGGGATCGCTGTCGATCCACCAGTTCAGGAGGTCGAAATGATGGCTGGCTTTGTGTACCCATAACGAACCGCTACATTCAACGAGCCTGTGCCAGCGGCGGAAATAATCGGCTCCGTGTGAGGTATCTAGATACCAGTGGAAATCGACGGAAGTGATATCACCGATTTCTCCGGTGCGAAGCAGTTCCCATATTTTTGCCCGGTGAGGGGAATAACGGTAATTGAACGTGACCCGGCATGTCTTGCCCGTCCGCTTTTCAGCATCCAGAATCGCTTGGATTTTCTTTTCATCGGTCGTCATCGGCTTTTCCGTGATAATGTCGGCTCCCAATTCCATTCCCCGGATAATGAATTGGTGGTGTGTGCTGTCCATTGTCGTGACAATCAATACATCCGGTTTTGTCTCGTTCATCATTTTTTCAAAATCGGTATATGTCGGACAAGAAGTGCCGATGATACGTTTGCCGGTTTCAACGCGTCCTTCGTTTTTATCGCAAAGGCCTACGAACTCAAGGTAATCAGGATAACTTTTCAGAATGTCCCTTCCCCACATGGATGTCCCGCGGCCTCCTGTCCCGACAAGTGCGATCCGGAGTTTTTTACCTGTCGGTGCTGAAATACCGGTAGTTTCTGCTTTTATATCAGATAAGGGATTGAGCAAGGCCGTTCCGGCAATCGCCCCTGTGGTTGCAAGAAAATGTCTTCTTGACATTTGGTTTGTTGTGTTATGCATAGTAAATGATATTAAGTGTTTAAAAATTATTTATCATATTCTGGTAGCTGGTGGAATTCGTCTTTATTTGTGACAACATCCACTTCATTCTGAGGAATCGGACGGGTGACATGATAGGCTTTCATCTTATCTTTGACATCTGGATTGTATTTCAATGCGCGTTCCAACAGTTTGCCGGTACGTTTCAGTGTGTACCACCTAAAACCTTCCATACTTAATTCGCGCATATATTCATCAAGGATAAAATCGAGCGTAATCATATCGGGGGTGACTTTCAGTGCCTCTTCGTGCCCTTCGGTCAATGCCCTTTTCCGCAATTCCGTAATGACTTTAGCAGCTTCCTCTTTTTGTCCCATATACATATATAGCTCTGCTTGGGACAAATATACTTCACCTAAACGAAACCAAATAAAATCTTTGTGACCTTTTTCATCTTTTGCAAATTCACGGGATGAATCCAATAGTTTCAGATTGGTATGGTAGCAGGAACGTCCATTCATTGTTGGTTCCCCTGTTTGTAGATTGTACATATGGTTCAATCCTTCAACAAATAGTTCATGTCCTAATGGGTGAGTCTCTGCTCTCTGTCGTCCGGCCGCAACTTCTTCGTCTGTCACAGTGCGGAAATGGCGGATTAAGACTGTGTCGGAGTAAACAGGCTTCTGATTCCAATCTGTCGGGATCCAGCACCAGTATTCTTGTAATGAGCCATAAAGACGCTTATCGTATTCATTGAAATTTTGAATCATAAATAAGGATGGCATAGTCCAGCGATATTCACGTCCATAATATAAGGAATGGCTCCATAAGGTTGTGATTGCTTTGTTGTCGACAGCAGATTTGTTGTACCAACCGACACCGTAGCGGTGAAGTCCGTTTTCACCTCCGCCATTATAGGTTTTATCAGTCGAATATTGTACAGACCAGATAATTTCGTCATTAATCTGGTTGTCAACATCGAATATCTGTGTGTAATCGTCCAGTAACCTGTAATTATAGTCGGACCGCAACGATTTTGTCAAAGCAAGAGCATCTGTGTAACAACGCTCTTTTGTGTATCCGGCAGCAGAAATCACATCGTCCGGATAACCGGCCAGTGACATCAAAACTTTCATTAGGATGAATTTACGTATTCCTTCATTCATGCGTCCCCATTGGCTGTTTTGTGGCAACTTCAATCCGGTAGCGGCAATGTTGAGATCTTCCAGCATTTGCTTGTAGAAAGTAGCAACGCCGGGTTGATATCCAATAGTTTTGACACCGGCAGTACTTTCTGTCGTGAAATGTGCTCCATCTCCATAGGTTTCCGTGATGATCCAGAAATAAAAAGCGCGTAGTGCATGTGCTTCTGCACGAAGTTCAGCCCGTCTGCCTTCATCTTTGATCTCTGCTGTTTCAATGATCTCGGTTGCCAGGTTCGCAACATTGAGAGAGTTATACAGTTGTTTCCAGAAATCTCGGTTCCAGCCATTGTTTATCATCTGGGTATCGAAATATTCTCCGAAATAACGCCAGTCATTTCCATTTACGGCAACTAACTGCTCATCTGCTCCCATCGAACCGAACAGGTAAAGTCTTTCGAGGAAATCGCGGTGTGTATTATATAAACTCAGAACCAACCGTTCACAACCTTCTTCCGTTTCTGAATAGTTGGTGGTGATATTTCCTTTTGGGTCTTCGGAAAGAAAATCGGAACAGGAACATAGGCTGCCTGCATATAATGCGATTATAAAGGTCCAATATTTTAGTTTCATAATTTGTTACAGTTTAAAAGTCAATATTTATCCCCATTGTATAAGTTGTCGGAATATTATAGTCAAAATCGGGAGCTTCCGGACTTACGTCATTTTTACATGCTTTATAGATATATCCGAGATTCCGGACTTGTGCATAGAGCCGTGCTCGTAAGATCTTCCAGTTTTTCGGCATTATTTTACTGAAATCGTAGCCCAGTGTTATATCTTGGATTTTGATGTAATCTCCCTTCATGTAGCCACCTGTACCGGCAAATGGATCATATCCGCTTAGTTTATCTGCACGGGTATATTCGTTTGTCGGATTGTCGGGTGTCCAGTATTTGAAGTTGGACGGCATCCAGCGCAGTCCGTCACGTGTGATTAAGCTAGCATAGGTATTAGGATGGATCAGGCTTCCGAAATTCATGTTCAGATTGATGGAGGCATCAAAAGCACCGAAACGGAATGAGTTCAGTAAAGATGCGATGATTTTTGGATCTTTCTGTCCTAATATTACTTTGTCCAGCTCTCCGATCGAACCGTCATTATTCTGATCTTTAACTTTGATGTCTCCAGGAATAGCACCATATTTCTGTGCTTCCTTTTCTTCGCCTAATTGCCATACTCCTATCATCTCATAGTTGTAATGTACTTGCAAAGGCTTGCCTATAAACCATGAATTGTTGCGAATGTCGCCACCTCCCAGCAGTTCCGTGATTTTATTCCAATTGCGGGCAAAAGTTACAGTTGTTTCCCAAGAGAATGATTTAGTCTTCAACGTATTTGCTTGGATATTTAGTTCGATACCTTTATTTTCGGTTTTACCGATATTTTGCCAAACCTTGGAGAAGCCGGTGAAAAATGGCAACGTACGCTCCATTAGTAAATCACTTGTTTTGGTGATATAGCCCTCAATGTAACCGGATATACGATTGTTCCACAAACCAAAATCCACTCCGAAGTTTGCTGTACGCGAAATTTCCCATCCTAAATCTTTATTCGGAATCATAGAAGGCCGATAAGCGAAAAATTTGTTGCTGGCATCCTCTCCAAACAAGTAATCATATTTGCTTAATCCGGCAATCGTCTGGTAAGGATCGATGGCGGAGTTTCCTACGGCTCCGTAGGAGGCTCTTAATTTCAGAGAATTAAGCCATTCTCTTTTTCCGAAGAACTTTTCTTCTGAGATACGCCAGGCAACACCTCCCGATGGGAAAAAAGCCCATTGGTTCCCTGCCGCCAACCGGGATGAACCATCTGTACGGATAGCGATGTTGGCATAGTATTTGCCTTGATAATCCCAACGTGCACGCACAAGGAAGGACGCTAAAGTCCAATGTTGGTATGAACTTCCGATTTGTAGGTTTTCGGCAGCGGTCCCTAGGTTGTGGAATGATGTTGAAGCTACCGGCTGATTTTCCCCACTCATTTCTCCTGTCTCTTTTGTATAGCCTGTCGCTTCAAAGACCCCGTCCAATACAAGATGATGCTCTCCGAAATCTTTGTCGTAAGAGAGAATATCGTTGAAGGTATATTCTACTTCGTCCTGATATTTTTTACCGGCAAGCGGAACAGTTCCTTTTCGTTCGTATGAGTTTTCTCCGAAAAAATAGCCGTTTTTACGATCGATGATGTTATAAGAAATATTGGCCCTGTTATTCAAATATTTTGAAAAACGTATATTGATATAACCTGTGAGATATGCCGCGTTTTTAATAAATTCATTCGTATAGTTGTCTTTGCCATAATTAGCTAATACGTTATAGCCGGATGTGTTTTGAGGTGCCGGATAATAATTCAGGCTTCCATCCTCGTTGTACGGCTTTGCGAGTGGAGTCATATATTGCAGCTTTTCCTCGAACTTTGTCATACCTTGGCTATTATTTCGTTGTAGGCGAGCAGATAATCCGACTGACACATACTTATTTATTTCATGGTCGAGATTCAATGTTATATTATATTTGTCTTTGAAATTTATTTTGGAATAACCTTCATCTTTGGTATAGTTTAATCCAAGATGTAATTTGGTCGTTTTATTTCCGGCACTGAGACCAATATAATGACTTTGTGTCTGACCGTTTCGATACAACAAATCGATCCAGTCTGTAAAATCGCGGCTTTTTATGACTGCTAATTCGGCCGGTTCGAATACATCTTCGTCTGTAAATGGCTGATCCCAACCGTTTCTGTATCTATAACCGTCACGGCGGAACTGAATATATTCGTCTCCACTTTGCATTTTTACTAAATTAGGTACGCTGATACCTATGTAACCGCTATACGAAATACGGGTTTGCTGTTCTTTTGCTTTCTTTGTCGTGATCAGAATTACCCCGTTTGCGCCTCTCGAACCGTATATGGCTGTACTGGCTGCATCTTTTAATACTTCTATGGACTCTATATCGTTGGTATTAACAGCTTCCATACGTCCGGGAACTCCATCTACGATAACCAGAGGATCATTACTTGCATTCAGTGAACGATTGCCACGGATACGGATAGAACCGGATTCATCAACTTTGGAGGAAGATGTGATGTTCATACCGGCAACTTTTCCTTGTAGGATATCAGTAATGTCAGTCGAGGCAATCGCCGAAATTTTATCTCCTTTTACACTGGAGACGGCACCCGTCAAATCGGATTTTTTCATTGTCCCGTATCCGATTACAACGATTTCGTCTAAGTTCTCGGAGTCTTCGGCCAAGATGATGTTAAATATATTTCTTTTGCCGACTTTGATCTCTTGTGACAAATATCCTATGTAGGATACTGTAAGGGTAGAGTTTTCCGGAACCTCTAATGTAAATCGACCTTCGTGGTCGGAAATATTACCGATGGTAGAACCTTTGACGACGACGTTTGCTCCTATTATGGGTTCTCCGTGTTCATCTTTAATGACACCGGATATTTTTTTGTTTTGTTGAGGTAATCCGGCTCCCGCTGATTGGTTTAATATCTCTTTTTTAACAATAATGATATGATTCCCTTTTAGTTCAAAACCAAGATCTTGTCCTTTCAATATGGTTGATAAGACAGATTTGACCGTTTCGTTTTCTACATGAATAGACACTTTGCGATCAATGTCGACATCTTTTACGTCAAACCAGAATGAATAGTTTGTCTGAGCTTTGATTTCAGTGAAAACTTCATTGATTGTCGTGTTATTTACTGTAATGGAGACTCGGGCTTCCTGTGAATATCCTGTAGCTGAGACAGAAAATATTCCAAATAAAAGTAACAGAATTGATATTTTCATGATATTCAAGGCCTTATTCTTGCATATAAGTGGGTGTAATTTCCCTATATCCTGATATTTTTTATACATTTGTATCGGATTTAAAGTTAGTAATCAGAAATTTAAATCTATTCTCGGGATCGGAGAGTGTTGCAGCATTCTCCGGTTCTGTTTTTTATTGTACTACTTCATAGGCAAATGATTATTTAAGATTAAACACAAATTATGAATTAATAGACGTCTATGATATTCCCTTTTATCGTATATGTGAATTTTTCATTGGATGACATGACTTTAAATATCTGTTCGATTGTTTCGTTATTAACAAAGTCACCAATGAAACAACGTTTTTTGATGGACTCTCTGTGGATGTTTATTTTTACGTTGAAGGTCCTTTCCAGTATTTTAGTGATTTGTTCGAAACTTTCTCCATTGAATATAAATTTGTTATCAATCCATCCAATACAATTTTGAGAGCATCCGGTGTTATGGCAAATGCCGGTTTCTTTTGTTTGTGTATTGAAGTGGGCGATATCTTTAGGTACTAATCTTAACATATCCCCGTTATTTGTTTCCATTTCGACAGAGCCTCTTAATAAAGCGACTTTTATTTCTTCGTTATCTTTATAGGCTCTGACATTAAAGCAAGTACCCAATACTTTTACTTTTATTTCTCCTGCGTCGACAATAAAAGGACAGTTTTCATCTTTTGCTACTTCCAGATAGGCCTCACCTGATAATTTGAGCAGGCGGTTCTTCTTTCCAAAATCGGAGTCATATTGAATCTTTGAACCTGCATTCAGCCATACTTTCGTCCCGTCTTGTAATGTTAGTTTTGTTTTTGAGCCATTAGGTACTGCAATTTCTGACAATCGGAGAATATTCTGATCTGAAGGATGAATGTAATATTGATGGATCAGACAATTGAGGGTAATGAATGAGATTAGGATGGCTGCATATGACAACACTTTCTTTAAGGTGAATGATTTTCGCGTGTTTATCGTGTTTTCTGTCTCGATACGCTGTTTAAAGAGCAAAAAGGCACGGTCTGAATCGTATTGTTCTCCTTCGTGGACAACTTCCATTGAATGCCAGAGCAGTTCCATATTTTTGAAGTATCGGCTGTTCTCATCAGAAGCATGGATCCATTCTTGCAGGCACAAGTCGGAGTCTTCCGATATAGTTCCTGTCAGTCGGTCGATTATGAGATTTAACCAATGCTCTTTATGCTGATTCTGTGTGTCCATCTTTTCTGCTTATATAAATAAGACAAGCCGGAAAAGATTTAGGGTAAATGAAAAAACGGATTTATTTTCCGAAAGGGAAAAAAATAAGTAGAAACAAGGGTAAATAGTCTTTTAATTCTTCCCGTAAATGAGATAGGGCAGATTTGATGTGATATTTGACAACATTGACGGAAACGTTGACTTCTTGAGCAATTTCTTCATATTTGAGGTTTTCGAAACGGCTCAGACAGAATATGCGCCGGGTAAGTGCCGGCAAATTGTTTATACAATTCTTTATTTTGACATCAAGTTCTTTTTCTATCAGGCTAGACAGCGGATAGCCGTGTTGTTCCTCATAATGGATCTGTTCTTTTTCGAGCAGGTCTCCAATATGCGAACGGACATCTTCCCTTTTGTTCAGTTGGGCAAGATAATTCAGGCATCGGTTGCGGACTGCTTTGATCAGATAACTGCGTAACGAAAGATTGATGTCTATTTCTTTCCGGTTTTTCCATAAGGCAAAAATGACATCGCTTACAATCATCTCTGCAGTGAAAGTATCATCTACATATTCTTTGGCGATAATACAAAGTATTTTGTATTGCCGTTCGTATATGTATTTGTATGCTTCTTCGTGACCTGCTTTCAGACCTTCGATGATTTCATATTCGGTATTCATTTCATATTTTCTTTATGTGGATCGTTATTTCGGTTGGATTGAGAATGAAAGTTTTTTGTAGACAGCCATAAAAAACAGTGGGCTGTTGCCTATACTTTGTCAGGTATCGCCAGAAACCTCTACCACATAGACAAGCAAACCCACTGATATAGCGATTGCTTGTGCTTCGTGGTGGTCAAAACTGGCGATTTCGACAAAGTGAAGCACTTTTGATTTTTCTCGAATAGTTCCTCCGAACATTGCAAATATATGCAATTTTGGGGCATTGGCAAAGATCGAATGAATATCTTTGGGGAGGCTATCAATGCTTTTTTATCGGGATTATTCCGTTATTCGCCGGGATTTAGTCGTTACTGACCGTTTTTTTATTGTGTAAGCGGTTATGTGGCGGTAGTTTTGCAACAAATTAAAAATGTACGAGTATGAGAACGAATCAACAAGGGAATTTTATCAGAGGCGGTTATCCCAGCCACAGTAGACTGAACACGGTTACGACGGCTGCTGTGTTTATCATAGTAGGTCTATTGTTTCTTGGGCGGAATTTCGGGATAATAGACTCTGATCTGTTCGGTATCCTGGTTTCCTGGCAGATGTTGCTGATTGTGGTCGGCGTTGTCAATTTGATTAAACGGCATTTCTTCGGGGGAGTGATTACGATTGCCATAGGAGCCTATTTCCTATTGCCGGAAATAAGCTGGGTAGAGGGCGAATGGCTCGATATGTTCTGGCCGGTATTGTTTATTTTTGTGGGAATCATGATACTCTTTAAACCGGAACGTCACCACTTCAATGCTCATTGGGATGGCAGAAGGCCGGAGTATACAAAAGAGGTATATGGTTCTGAAGACGGTTTTATCGTATCGGACAATACTTTCGGATCGGTTCAGCAGATTGTTTTGGACCCTGTGTTCAGAGGGGCGCGACTTAGGAATGCGTTTGGCGGGACTGTCCTGGATTTACGGAGGAGCAAGCTGGAAGCTCCCCAGACGTTTATAGATATCGACTGTACTTTTGGAGGGGTCGAGATTTATTTGCCGTCGGATTGGAATTTGCTGACGCAGATTGATGCATTTATCGGCGGATGTGACGATAAACGCTATAATTCGTCTGTGGAGATAGACAAGGAACACATTTTGATCGTGAGAGGAAAAGTCTCTTTTGGAGGTATTGAGTTTAAAAGTTGATTTATGCAGACGCATCCATTTATAGGGTCGGTCATCAATCGCGTGATGGGGATTACCCTGTCGGTTGTGGCCTGGATGATGTATTCATGGCTCCTGTTCTGCTATGGAGGAGAGGAGATATGGATAGCCTGCCTGGATGGATTGGTCTCTGTCGGATTATTGGCTACCGCCGGTTTCCTGTACGGATATGTTGACGGGACTATTCATGCTCTGCAAATACAGGTCGCATTGGCGGTATTGGTTCAGGCGATCAGTCTGGCAGGGGCTTTCGAGCTACAGGTGCTTTTGGAACGAGGAAATGTCGGTGATTTTATGGATAGTGTTTCCCTCCGTCTGGTCTTTGGCATATTATGCTGGATCATCCTGTTGCAATGGTATCGGATGAACCGGACGGATGAATCGGATTTTGAGGAGATATCCGGAACCGAGGCGGATAAGGGGCAAGAAGAAGCGGTTTCCGCTGGTGAAACTTTTCTGGATCGCGTATCGGTAAAAGACGGTTCCCGCATTCATATCATCCATCTCGAGGAACTGTTATATCTGCAAGCCGGAGGCGATTATGTGACGATTTTTACTCCGGATGGCCAGTATGTGAAGGAACAGACGATGAAATATTTTGAGACACATCTTCCACCTGCTCTGTTTGTGCGGATTCACCGTTCTTGCATTGTCAATACCGAACAGATTTTACGAGTGGAGTTATTCGGAAAAGAAAATTATCAGGTCCGTTTGAAAAACGGAGTTTGTTTGCGGGCAAGCAATGCCGGTTATAAGCTCCTGAAAGAGCGTCTTTCTCTTTAAGAAAGAGGAATTGAAATGTTAATTTTAGCAGAATTTGATACCATTGTGTAAAGTTTTGCCCTTTGTAACACTTTTTATTGCAAAGTTCTTCCGGACTTAACATATATTGTCTGTAAAAGGCTTGACAAACGGTCTTGACGCATGTATCTTTGCACTGTGGTTTTTTCATAATAGTATTAGATTTAAGGTTAACAAAGTTGCTTAGGGGTTGTCGTGAGACAGCCTTTAATTGTTTATAGAGGGGAGCTTTTCCCCTTTTTTATTTTTCATATGACGGATCTTGTTATGTTTTGGCTTCACCTTGTCCTTTCACTCTTTGATTATCAAAGTGTACAAGGGTGAAGGTGAACATCGGGACTGCCT
>OODG01001568.1_pt1 | contig 15419 bp, 11 predicted proteins | sample 1671621 | NCBI WGS metagenome assembly OODG01 (sample SAMN06348175, study PRJEB24527) | human gut metagenome | biome: human gut; feature: ankylosing spondylitis patient; material: feces | host: Homo sapiens | place: China | collected 2015-10 | reverse complement strand
TGCGGAATTTGCCCTTTTTGCCTTTACTTATATTCTTGGGTTACTAATTTTTGTTGTCGCTATTCATCATGTGATAATTCGGCATCATAAGATAGTACGAAATAACCAACTCGCCCAACAGAATAGGCAGGACAATCAGGCCCGACAAAACTGTAAGCCAATAACGAGAAATATATGGCATCCGATATGGATTATTATATTGGCATTAATAATATGTTGCGGACTTATTTATTATAGTGAAACTACAAAATCCGAGCGCACGGACGAGAGTAAGTCATTAATATTCAAAATTGAACATATACAAGATTAAAAATACGAGTATACATTTCTCTCGGGCACCTAGTTTTGAATGTATCCGTAAATTCGATATAAAATGCGCAATTAGAAAGGTATCTCGTCATTTCAAAGTATCAATCCAGGACTGGTCTCTTTTTTAATTAAAAAAGTGTATGCCACGATATTTGATAAAGAATCAGTAATGGAATTACATCGAGGAATGGTGTTCTATTTGAGTAATGTTTGACTTCTGCTTGCTACCTGCACAGGGATGCGGACTTTTTTATTTTTTTGAGTCTGATCTACGGCCCGATCTTAACCTGGTGGAGACATCTTAACGCGATATAATAACAGCCCCCCCCTCCTTCATCTGCAAGCAACATGTGACGAAAACTGGTTTTACGGCAGCGGCAGTTTCTCTACTCATTTATGTTATAAATTATACCAGCCACGGATTTTTATATGGGTCATAGTCAGTTTGAAATGTCGCCAGTTGCCAGTCGGTGACTGGCTTTTTCGTCGCGTCGAGTTTACGTGGAATCTGCGGATTGAGACGCAACTTGGCCGCATCATTGAGCCATTTCATTGAATCCTCGTAATCGCGCATACGGACTACGCTGACATTGTTCGGCGCAATGAGTTTCGTGAGTTCGTACAGCGCCAACCGCACCATGTGTTTTTTGAGGTTGTAGTTGCGGGGATCGTGCAGCGAAATATTCCGCCCGACTTGGGGTATGTCGGCGTTTACGTCCGTTTCCGGATAAAAAACATGTCCGTTATAAACCACATATTCATTTTCTGACAACTCATAAGCATTGTACTCGGGATCATAATCAGCTATGGCGCCCCAGCTGTCCGATGTCATCGGATTGAGGTTGCTGTCGAAGTTATCCATTGTCATCAGCGTAAAAAATCCGTTGTCATACTCCACAACACTCCATAGGGGATATTCCATAGGTTTCCACGGTGCGATTTCAGCTTCCAGCCAGCCATTCACCATCGGAATGCGAATATCATCGAATTTGTAGCCGTTCTCTTTGAGACAGACATAAATCACGTCATTGTAATTCACCTTGTCTCCGGGATAATAGGTGTTGAACTGCGAATAACAGGCAACCTGACAAGCGTCCATGTCTATTCCCGAATATTCTTCCCAGTATTGGGCTGTCGCTGGCTTGCGATATCCGCTGATGGAGCGGATTACCTCATGAATCTGTCCGTCAAAATAGATGTGTACACCTACGGGATAGGTAATACGCCGATCATATTCGGCAATATATTTACCCTTGGCAAGTTCCTTTTCAACCTCATAGTTCTCGGACAGGTACTCCACAACGCTCATCTCGGCCGATTCTTCCGCCTGGATGAAACGGTCTTCGTTCCCCCTTGTCAGCTGGGAAAGAGCCTCCGGGGTGATTATCCCCAGATAGTCATTGTTATTGAGAAAACGTCTGTACATGTCGTCCTTATATTAGTATGAAAATCCTTCCTGTATCACAGCGGTAGATACCACATAGCCATTGCCGTCACCGCCATTTTTGTATTTGTACCAACTGTCACGCAGGTAAAAGCACAACAGGTAATCAAGACAGTCTGAGAGATGTCCGTATCTTTCGTATTTGACTCCTGTTTTGGGGTCAGTTACTTTATGCTTGCTTTTGGTTCCGTCCTCATTGCGCAACTGGTATATAAGGTCCTGCGTCAGACGTCGACACTTGATGTCGATCTGAATCTCCCAACCTTCATATCCATTAAAAACTTCATTGACAAACTCGCAACGCGTGGCTTGCGGAGGTTGCTTTCGCAGAAGTTTGATTTTGGGTCTCAGTATCCCTTTGCCGAAAGTGTCTACAATAATGGTATAATTGTTTACGCCATCCTCATTGGTCGTTGAGCGTTGCAGGCCTGCCGGGTCACCAGTCACATCCACGCCACCGATATGCTTGTCCCGGTATAGTTTCATTCTCACCTTACGGGCAAGAGCCGGGGTGTTGTTTTCCTTGTCTTCCGGCTTGCCGAGTATTTCCTCAAGAATGTATACCTTCTTGTTGTCATAATCAATTTGAGCGGAAAGCACGGACATCTGTGGTGCCACATTGAAGTCCCATACGGTTATGATGGGACGGGTCGGATCATAAACTTTCTCTTTCAAACCGGTTATAAGGTGGCGTGCCCCGTCAAAGCCTCCATAAACCGCCATGTCATTCGCTTCCACGAAATCCCAGTTGCCGTACAACAATCGCTCTTTGGTTGCCTGGTCCCGAATCTTGTTAAGGGCGGCTTCATACACTTGCCTGAAAGCAATGTTGGGATTGTCAAAAACGCTGAACGGGACATACGCTTCCCCTTCACGGCATTTCACACTTTCGCCATTCTCATCCTGAACAAAGCGGGCACGAACCCATGTAATGGTCGGGTTTGTGGTCAGCAACATCCGCGGTGTCTTGAAGGTATCATGGATACGCCAACGCAATCGGGAGAAAAGGACTTCCACCGCTTTCTCGGAAATCTCGGAAACCTCATCCACCAAAGCAATGGTATATTCCGAAGAGCCGAAGCGCTCAAAGTTCGGGTCGCTGGGAATATCGGCCATCTCTTTCATGATGATTACCGAATCGTTCCAGAATGTCAATGTACCTTCGAGATTGTTAATCTTATAATTGACATCCTCCTTCAAGCCCCAATCTTTCAATATGGTCTTAATGGTGTTCCATGTCGATTCTTTTAGCGACTTGAGGGTCTTTCGTCCAACCACCGCTCGAATGTTATCGAAACGTATGCACGATGAAACAAGCCATACGCTACCGATGTACGATTTTCCACCGCCGGCCGCCCCGCCACCCAAAATTAACTGGGGCAAGTTCTGTGTTTTACACTTGGTACATTGAGGCTTATACTGCGGATTTTGCTGCTGGTCATAACCAATGAACACCTGTTCTATGGTACCGCCACAATGCGGGCAGTAGTTTGGCTGCAACAACTTCCACAACTCATATTGACGGGGAGATGGCGCAAAGTCAATACGGACATTTCTGGGAGCCTTGAGTCTGTTAACAGCCATCTCGTTATACGATCTGGATGGTTATATCATCGTGCCCTTCAAGAAGCGAGTATAGCTTCTGAAAAGTAACTTTCGACTCAAGAACCTTTCCCTTGACGGTATTCTTTCCTACAATGATACATCCCGCAGAATCGGTTTCAGTATTCCCGGAGTGAATGAGGATGCCCAGAAAGTGCGGAACATCATGCAGGTAAGGCATTTCCCGCTTGTATTTGGGACTATACTCAAGAGTTATCCTATATGTACCGGCAGGAATGGCTGTTTGGGCATACACTTTCTCCTTGCAGGTGCATGAGCGCCCGCGAGTCGTATCCGGACAGGTTGCCGGCAGCTCACGGACGGTATCCTCGATGGTGTTACAAAAAAACTTGCCGTCGATGAATAAGTCACCAATCGTGTAGGAGGTGCTTTTGAATTTTCTGTTGAGAACTAACTTCATTTTGATACTTTATTGTATCAAAAGAATAGAAAGACTCAACTGTGAATGTTTAGACGGGAATACGGTTGAAGATGCGATGGATAATGAATAAAATTTGTATTTTTGCCTCCGGGCAATAACAAATAATATGAACCGCTATGACGAAAGCAGATTTGATAAGGGAAATATCGCAGCAAACCGGTATAGAAAGAGCAATCGTAGCTCAGGTGATTGAAGGCGTGATGGAGGGTATTAAGTCTTCGCTGATAGGGGGCGAGGAAGTTTATCTCCGTGGATTCGGCAGCTTTATTCTTAAAAAGAGGGCTGCCAAGACTGCCCGCAATATCTCCCGGAACACGACGATCATTGTACCGGAGCACACGATTCCCGCGTTCAAACCCAGCAAGGTCTTTGCTGAAAAAGTCAGATGATTTGAATAAGATTGGATTATCGAGGGTCCCCTGGAACTTTGTATAGGGACCTTAAAATCCCGTTTTCACAAACAAACAAGAATCGTCCGTTTGCCAGAACGCATTCGTGTACGTGTTTGTCTTCAGGATCCGTGTCCAGCATCTTTTGAGCCTGCGCCGGGTTAATCATCTGCATGGTTACTCCCATTACTACTGCGCTGGTTGCGTCTGCTGGAATTTTCAATAATTCATCCAATATAGTCGTTTCCATAACGGATCATCGTAGCTCGAAGTCCCGTCAAGCATTTTATATGCCAAAATAGAAAGCGTGGGACATAACTCGTAGCACCGAGGTTCTGGTAAACCTATCCGCAAACAAGTTAAGCCCACGCAAAGGGTGGGCGTGAACTGTTTGTTTTGCGGATTGCAGAAATGTACCAGATTTCGGTGCAAAACAAAAGCTAACGCTTTCTCGTATTTTTTGGGTAGCGGGATGCTACCAGAAACGTCTATTCCTATTATTGTTTGGACGCTTCCAAAGAAGTCTTACGGAACTCTTTCATCATCTTTTCGATGGACAATGATGTCTTGCGCGCACGTGTGCCCGCAGCCTTGTTTCCGTTTTCTTCCTGAAGTTTGGCATCCTTTGCAAAGGCATCAAACGCCTCATGGATCTTTTGAAGTAGTTCGTCCATATCTATGATTCTTTATTATTCGTTCGCAAATATAATGCAAAATCAGAACATGGCTTCCATCTCCAGTTTAATTTCATCTCGTTTTGTGTTTTTATAATAATGCTTGTATATTGTCATCGGGCTGTTTCCTGCCATCTCAGCAACCACTCCAGCGAGTTTCCCGCTGTCAACCATTTTAGAGATAAACGAGCCTCGAGCGGAATACCATGTGATATTTTCAGTTATACCGAGCATCTTGCACGCTTTGGTCAAAGTCCTGGATACAAGTTTAGAGATTTGCCGTACTCGTGTTTGTCTCTTTGAAGATGTTGTATGCTTATGTGTAAAGACCGGAAAAACATAGTTCCCATAACAAGTCCCAACATATTTATTCATGATCATCTTGGCTTTGGTTATGAGTATGGGCTTGGCCGTCTTAGGGAATTTGATGCGCTCGTAGACAATGCGGTCGTCTTCAACCAGGTCCCATGTCAAATTACACACATCGACGTTTGCCATTCCGCCAGTGTAGTAGCTGAATAAGAATAAATCAAGGTGTAATTGTTCTTTTCGCGTGAACAAAGTTCGGTCAATATTAGCAATCCTTTCAATGACTTTATCCGAAACGGCCTTTGAGGTAGTCTCATCCCATTTGATATCATCTCCCAGGCAAAGGAACGCATCCATATTGACACCATACATGCCTTCTTTATATGCATAATTACATATGGCTCTTAATCTTCTAAGCTTGGTTGTAAGACCGCCTTTATTACCGTTCTTAATACCTGTTTCTTTGATCCAGAATGCATAATCCAGCAAAAATTGTTCGGTAATATCGATAAAGTAATAGGACGAAAAGGCTCTATCGTATTTTTCTTTGGTAAAAGATGATAGCGAACGCTTCATTTGCATGTAGATTCGTGCATTAGGACTGCTATCTATTATTTGCCCGTTTTTTATTCGCTTCTTTTCGTTAAATCGTAGAATCAGGGAATCAATCATCTGAACCACGGACTTTACTTTAACCTCGGGCTTGTTTTGTTTGATGACGTCAAAGTAATGAGAAACTTCTACGGGCGACCAGTTTCGGCCTTCACTCTCCCATGTATCGATGACATGAAGATACTTTGTCTTAATGTCAAATAACAACTTGTTTTTGGTCGTTGCGTCAGGTGTTCCTGTCTTGAAACATTGAGATTTTGCATCCCAGTTCTTTAAAAAGCCGGTAATATTGAGAACTTTGGGGACGCGAGCATAGCCCGTTTTGAAGAAAATCAGCTCCAGCTTGACCATTTTCTGGTCTTTGGGGTTCATCTTACCCCGGATATTGATTGTATACATAAAGATAAAGTGTTAAGTTGTTGCTTTAATTACCATTAGTAGGCATTAATTGCTCTAAATTAACCTACATAATTACCTACATGAAAAGAGTAGGATATACGGTAATGAAAGGTTTATACGGTCTCGACCGTTCTTCTTCAACAACCTAACACTTTATCTATCAAAAACTTATAAAACAACGCTTATAAGTCTCAAAAAAGCCCCCTTCCTCATCGGAAGAGGCTCCCTGTATGGCGTGGTGGACTGCTTCTGCGGCAAATACTCGCTCCGCGTCACCAACCGCGACCTGCTGTTCCCCTAACGCTGCAGCGCCTCCCAGAGCATGTCCTTCAGGCGCGCGATGTTCAACCCCGAAACCGAAGAGATGAAGACCGAAGGGATGCCCTCGGGCAGGTGTGCGCGCAGCTCCTCGAGCAGCCCGTCGTCGAGCATGTCGCACTTGGTGACGGCCAGCAGCCGCTCCTTGTCCAGCAGCTCGGGGTTGTACTGCGTCAGCTCGCCCAGCAGGATGTCGTAGTCGCGGCGGATGTCGTCGCTGTCGGCCGGAATCATGAACAGCAGCACGGAGTTGCGCTCGATGTGGCGCAGGAAGCGCGTGCCCAGGCCGCGGCCCTCGTGCGCCCCCTCGATGATGCCGGGGATGTCGGCCATGACGAACGACTTGTGGTCGCGAACCTCGACGATGCCCAGATTGGGTTCGAGCGTCGTGAAGGCGTAGTTGGCGATCTTCGGCTTCGCGGCCGAGACGACCGACAGCAGGGTCGATTTCCCGGCATTGGGGAAGCCGACCAGCCCGACGTCGGCAAGTACCTTCAGTTCGAGGATGAAGGCTCCCTCCTCGCCCTCCTCACCCGGCTGGGCATAGCGCGGCGTCTGGTTCGTGGCGCTCTTGAAATGCCAGTTGCCCAGGCCGCCCCGGCCGCCCTTGAGCAGCACGAGCCGCTCGCCGTCGGCGGTGACCTCACCGACCGTCTCGGTCGTCGTCGTGCCGTCCTCGAGCTCGACAACCCGCTTGGCCACCGTGCCCAGCGGCACGGGGATGACGATATCGCGGGCATCCTTGCCCGACGAACGGGCTCCGGAGCCGTTCTGTCCGTCCTCGGCGAACTGGTGGCGCTGGTACTTGAGGTGGATCAGCGTCCAGTACTGTCTGTCGCCCTGCAGCACGATGCTGCCGCCCTTGCCGCCGTCGCCGCCGTCGGGACCGCCGAAGGCCACGAACTTCTCGCGCCGGAAATGGGCCGAACCCGCGCCGCCGTGGCCCGAGCGGGCGAAAATCTTCACGTAGTCTACGAAATTGGAACCTGCCATAATCTGTTCTTTCTCGCTGCAAAGATAGTGCAAGCGGCGTGCAATCACAAATTTATTTCTCGGAGGAGGAGTCCGGCAAAAGGAAAACGGGCGGAGGATGTGCGTCTCCTCCGCCCGCAGCATGTCCCGATGGCGCACCCCGCTGCGCGGTCAGAGCGTCAGCGGCTCATAGGGAAGCCCCCACGCCTCGGCAACCGGGCGGTAGACCACCTTGCCCTCGACGATGTTGAGACCCAGGGCCAGTTCGGGGTTCTCCTGCGCGGCGCGGCGCCAGCCCTTGTCGGCCAACTGGATGGCGTAGGGAAGCGTGGCGTTGGTGAGCGCCAGCGTCGAGGTGCGCGGCACGGCGCCCGGAATGTTGGCCACGCAGTAGTGCAGCATGCCATCGACGTAGTAGACCGGATCCTCGTGGGTCGTCGGACGCGAAGTCTCGAAGCAGCCGCCCTGGTCGATGGCCACATCGACCATCACCGTACCCGGGTCCATCTCCTTGAGCATGTCGCGCGTCACGAGCTTCGGGGCCTTGGCGCCCGGAATCAGCACCGAACCGATCACCAGGTCGGCGTGCTTGAGTTCCTGGCGGATGTTGTACTCCGAGGACATGAGCGTCTTGACGTTCTTGGGCATCACGTCGGCCAGATAGGTCAGGCGCTGCAGCGAGATGTCGCAGATCGTCACGTCGGCGCCCGTGCCGGCTGCCGTGCGCGCCGCGGCCGTACCCACGACGCCCGCGCCGATGACGAAGACCTTGGCCGGTTTCACACCCGGAACGCCGCCGAGCAGCACGCCCTTGCCGCCGCGGGGCTTCTCGAGGAAATAGCGCCCCTCCTGTGCCGCCATGCGGCCGGCGACTTCGGACATCGGAATGAGCAGCGGCAGCGAATGGTCGGCCCGCTCGACCGTCTCGTAGGCGCAGCAGATGGCTCCGCTGTCGATCATGGCGCGCGTCAGCGGCTCGCTGCTGGCAAAGTGGAAATAGGTGAACACGAGCTGGCCCCGGCGGATGAGCTTGTACTCGGGAGCGATCGGCTCCTTGACCTTGATGATCATCTCGGCCGTGGCATACACATCCTCGATCGTCGGGAGAATCGAGGCGCCGACCGCCGTATAGGCCGTATCCGGGAACCCGCTGTTCTCACCGGCCGTAGCCTGCACATAGACCTTGTGGCCCCGTTTGGTCAGCTCCTGCGCCCCGGCCGGCGTGAGGCCGACGCGGTTCTCGTTGTTCTTGATCTCCTTGGGAATTCCGATAATCATAATGCGGGAAGTTTTTAAAGTTTTAGGTTTTGGCTCCCCAAATTACAAAAATCGCAAGAAACTGCAAAGACGATCGACGATTTTTTCGCAAAAATCTAAAACCGATACGAAACCGTAACGTAGAACGACCGCGGCCAGGCATGGCTGCAGCGCGAGGCGTGGGGTTCGTAGAAGACGGCGTCGCCCGCCGGGATGCGGCGCAGGCGGTTCGACTCGTAGACCGCATAGAGCGTCCGGTCGCCCGTCAGGTTGCGGAGCATCAGTCCGGCCGTGAGGCGCGAGCGGCCGAAATAGAAGGTGCGGAAGAGCGAGGCGTCGAGCGTGAAGGCGTCGGGCAGCCGCTCCTGGAGGGTAAGGGCACGGAAGAGTTCGGGGGTGATGCCGGCCTGCTGCGTCACGCGGTCGGTGCGGCGCAGCACGGAGGGCTCGGCGTAGCGGGATCCGGCATAGCCGGCCGAGAGGTGGCAGCTCCAGCCGCGGGGGCCGAAGTAGGTCAGCTCGGCGGAGGAGGTAAGCTGCGGGGCCCCGCCTACCCTGCAGCCGCCCATGCGGCTGACCGAGCGGGTGAGGATCTCGGTGTTGTCCACATCGGAGAGGAGCGTGACGCGGGGATCGCGGACATAGGCGTAGCGCGCGGCCAATGCGGCCAGTGCAAGGCGCCAGCGGTACGAGAGGCGCAGGGAGGCACCGAGTTCGACGCCGCAGAGCGACTGTCCGATGCCCGAAACGGCCAGGTCGCAGTAGAGTGCCGCGAGGTCGTCGTAGCAGCGGCGGGTCTCCGAACCATCGAGGCGCAGCGTGGCGAAGGCCGTGAGCTGCAGTTCGACGTCGCGGCCCGTGCGGCGGAAGGTCAGCTCAGCCGACCGGATGCGCTCGGGGCGGGGATCGGCGACCGTGCGGTTGTTGTAGAGGGGCTGGTAGAAGAGCGCCTCGGAGAGGGGCGCCGAGGACCCGGCAAAGGCGGTCAGCGAAAGGTAGCTGCGCGGCGTGAAGGACCAGCCGACGAGCAGTTTGAAGCGGTAGGGCGTAAAGTGCAGGCGGCGCGAGGGACCGAAGGAGAGCGTCCCGGGGAAGAGCTCCTTCTCGTAGTAGCCCCGGCGGCGGACCGTCGTGCGTCCCAGTTCAGCCCCCGCTTCGGCATGGAGGCGGTCGGAGCGGTAGACGGCCCGGAAGAGGATGCGAAGATCGCGGCGGAGCAATGCATAGTCGTAACCGAAGCGGTCGCCCGTGCGGACCTTGCGGTCGGGGTGGCGCAGGTCGTTCTGGAGCAGGTTGCCGTAGGTGTCGTCGTCGATCAGGTACTGGTCGATATCCGTGAGGTGTGAGGCGCCGAGCAGGTCGCGCATCTGCTTGTGGAAGCGCGAGCGGTCGGCACGCAGCACGGCCCCGAGGTGAAGCGTCAGACGCGGGTCGGGCCGGGTGACCAAAGCGGCCGAGAGGGTCAGGTCGGTGCGGCGCTCGACACGGTCGGAAAGGGCATAGGTCGCATCCCCGTCGGCGGAAAGGCGGTTGCGGCGGATGAGGGCGTCCCAGTCGATCTGCGTGTAGCGCGGATCGTCCGCCAGCCAGGCGTCGCGGGTCTCGCGGTCGCCGGTATAGCTCGGCAGGTAGCGGTAGTTGTCGGGCATCGGCGTGCGGGCGTCGAACCAGTCGAGCATGCTGTAGCGGAGGACGCCGGCCTCGGAGGAGAGGCCCGCACGGAGTTCGGTGTGCGCCGAGAGCGGGACGACGAGGTCCGCAACGGCGAGCGGGAGGATCTCGCGGCGCACCCGCGAGTTGCGCACGCGCCCCGACTGGTAGCCCCAGGCCGGGTTGTAATAGGGGTCGTCTGTCAGCGAGAAGGCTTCGGCCGAGCTGGAGAGGCGCGTGCCCTGCATCGAGACCGGAAGGAGGAAGAGCAGCGAGGCCCTGGCGCCCGAAGCGAAGGAGCGCGAAAGGCGTAAACCGCCGGTCAGGGCGTGGGTGAAGACCCCCTCGATCAGCAGGTCGCGGCCCGTGCGGGCATCGAAGGCCAGGGCAAGCGACCACGGCCCGCGGCGAAGCGAGGCGGCGGCCTTCGCGCCGACGCGGTAGTTGCGGTCCGAGAAGCGGACCGAGGCGAGGTAAGGAAGCAGCGGCTCGCCATCCGGGAAACGAAATTCCCGGGTGCCGCCCGCACCGCCGAGTTCGGTTTCGGCGGGAGTGGCACCCGGGAAGATGTGCTCCTCGGCTCCGAGAAGCCGGAGCGTCGGGAAATAACGGTAGGAGACCTCCGTCTGTCCGAGGCGGGCGAGCTCCTCATCGTACGGCAGGCCCCGCCGGCGCTGCGCCACACGCGGCAGCGCAAAGTCGGAGGCGGCGCCGTAGAGGTCGCGGGCCGTCTGGATGGCCCGATAGAAGAGCGTCGAATCGGTTGTCAGCAGCTCCCTCCGCTCCTCGCGCCCGGCATAGGGGTAGTATTCGTCGTCATCGGGCGACTGGGCCGCAGCCGATCCGGCGAAGAGCACCAAAAGCACGAGAAGCGGCGCGCGGAACATGGCTTGCGGCGCGCGTCAGAGGGTACGGAGCGTCTCCTTGAGCAGGTCCCAGAACTTCGGCACCGTGGCGATCTCGAGGCGCTCGTCGGGCGAGTGGACGCCGCGGAGCGTCGGCCCGAAGGAGACCATCTCGAGGTGGGGGTATTTCTCAAGGAAGAGTCCGCACTCGAGGCCTGCATGGATGGCACGGACCTTCGGCGTGGTGGCGAAGAGGCGCTCGTAGGCCGCAACGGTGACAGCCAGCAGGCGCGACGAGGGATCGGGAGCCCAGCCCGGATAGCCGTCGGAGTGGACGACCTCTGCGCCGGCCAGCGCGAAGACCGACTCGACGGCCTGCATGGCATAGCGCTTGGCGCTCTCGACCGACGAGCGCTGCGAAGTGGTGACCACGATGCGGTCGTCGCCCTCGAACTTCACCGAGGCGAGGTTGGTCGAGGTCTCGACCAGGCCCGGCACGGCGAACGACATGTCGAGCACGCCGTTCGGGACACCGACCAGGGCCAGCACCAGGGCCCGCTGGGCCGATTCGTCGAGCACGGGGGCCGGGGCAGCCTCGTCGAGCGTGATGCGGAAATTCGGCTCGCGGAGGTGGAACTCGGCGCCGAGTTCGGCGGCAAACTCCCCGAACCAGCTGCGGAATGCAGCCTCGCAGGAGGCGGGGATGCCGAAGAGGACCTCGGCTTCGCGCGGGATGGCATTGCGCAGGTTGCCGCCGTCGAAGCGGCTCAGGCGCAGGGCGAAGCGCTGCCAACCCTCCCAGAGCAGGCGGGCGGCCGTCTTGTTCGAATTGACTCGTCCCTTGTCGATGTCGTCGCCCGAGTGTCCGCCCTGCAGGTCGGAGACGCGGACGCGGAAGAAGCGGTGGTCGGCAGGGGCCGCAACGGTCGTATAGCGGAACGTGGCCAGCGTGTCGATGCCGCCGGCGCAACCGATGAACAGCTCGCCCTCGTCCTCGGAGTCGAGGTTGATCAGGTAGGTGCCCGTGAGCATTCCCTCGCCCAGTCCGAAAGCACCCGTGAGGCCGGTCTCCTCATCGACCGTGAAGAGCGCCTCGAGGGGTCCGTGCTCGACCGACGGGTCGAGCAGCGCGGCCAGCGCGGCGGCCATGCCGATGCCGCAGTCGGCGCCGAGCGTCGTGCCCTCGGCCTTGACCCACTCCCCGTCGATGCGGGTGCGGATGGCGTCGTGCTCGAAGTCGAACTCCACGTCGGAGTTCTTCTCGCAGACCATGTCCATGTGCGACTGGAGGATGACCGCCGGACGGTTCTCGAAGCCCGGGGTGGCGGGTTTGCGCATGACGACGTTGCCCGTCGCATCCTTGCGGTATTCGATGCCGTGGCGCTCGGCGAACGCCACCAGGAAGTCGATGATCCGGCCCTCCTTCTTCGAGGGGCGCGGAACCTGCGTGATGGCATCGAACTGTTCCCAGACGATGCGCGGTTCGAGAGAGGTGATGGATGACATAGCAGATTGGTTTTATGGGTTCATGCGATGATGATCGGATTCAGCCGGCGAACCGGCACGGGCGGGCCAAAAGCCGCACCCGCACAGCCCTTGCGGAAGATGGCCCGGCACCGGAATCCCGACGGATTTCCTGTGCCGGCCGGAAGGGAGGATCAGAGGATGATTTCACCCTCGACCGTACCCTGGTCGCCCCACCCTTCGATCGTTGTCTTGCCGATCTCGACGCGCCCTTCCTTGAGCGTTAGTTCGACATGGAGCTGCATGCCGCCAAGCAGTTCGTCGTGCGAGCCGGCATGGTCGCTCAGCGGAACCCGGCAGGTCCGGTCGTCGAACCGGAGTTCGAACTCCACATCCGAAGTCTTCTGGGGCACGAGCAGGAAGAAGACCGACTTGCCCCGGGCGGAGAAGGAGGCCTTGCGGCCCTCGTCGGTCTTCAACGTACCGTCGAGCAGATCGACCGTGCAGGCCGAACGGGCCGTACATACGGTCTGAACGCTCTCGGTATCGACATCGGAATCATCCGTGAAGGTCACCACCAGACGGTGCATGGCGTGACGGAAGGTCAGATCGACCGGAGCGGTCGTTCCTGCAGGCACATCGGCCGTGCGGGCCAGCAACAGGTCCTTGTCGGCCTCCGTCTCCAGGTCGAAGGCGAATTGTGCTCCGGAGAGGTCCCGCTTCGGGTAGCAGGCCGCAAAATGCACCTTCTCGGGCGAGGAGGCGAACGTTACATCCTTCCAGTAGAGCTGCGTGGCGCCCGTCTCGTAATCGAAATCGAGCAGGCCGTCGGCTCCGTCGGAAACAAGCAGCGAGAAGTGGTCCCCGTCGGCGAACGACCCGCTGCCGTTGCTGTCGAGGGAGGGTGTGCGCATCTCGCTGCGGTCCAGAATCGAGGTACGGATGCCGATCTTTGCGTCGGCAACGGGTTTGTCTCCCGACTTCTCGCTGCTGCAGCCGCAGCAGGCCCACATGGCCGCAGCCATGAATGCAAAATATGAAACTTTCATGTTCTTTCCTTTTTTGGGTTATACATTACAGCCGGTTCGACGGATGCACTCCGCCCGGCCCCGGAAGAGCCGTATTCCATCCGGAACGAAGCACGCATCACAGATGCAGGTACTCCTTCCAATACTCCTGCCCCAGCGAAACGGTGAACAGACGGTTGATGGGAAGCGTCACGTCCTCCGAACCGATATAGTCATTGCTGTAGTGCGTCGTGGTTGCCGTAGTTCCAGGCAAAGTGACATAAACGATCCGCAGACGGATGCATCCGACATTGTAGGGCATGTACTGATTGCGGTCGTTGTTATCGGCGATGTAAATATAGGAGACATTGCCCTCGTCGTTGAACTCGGCTCCCCACATTGTCACTACATGGCTCGAGCGGACCGCTCCGATGGTCAGCCCCAGCCCCTTCTTGTTGGTCAGGGCGTCCTTGATGACCTTGTTGAAGTTCTCTCGGCTCAAACCGCCCTCATTTTTGGCAAGTTTGACCCCCTCGGGGAAGACCTCCTTGAAATAGCCGGCCGTGTTTTTGGGGGTTCTCAAAAGAGGGGCCGAAGGCTCGATACCGTGGATGAACCAGTTCACCCCTGCATCGCCGTAGCCCGCCTTGTCGTAGAACGAATCAACAAAGCACTGGAAAATGTCGCTCTCCTGCGGCTTATCAAGCGGATACGCATAGTCGGGACCCGTATAGCGATCGCCGTAGAGATCGATATACTCCTTGTTCTGGGCGATCCACCAGTGCACGAGGTTCGAAGCCGTCGCAGCCCAGCACAACATGCCGTCGGGCACTCCGTCGGGATTTGCCGTGGGATTACGCTTGTTGCAATCATACCAGCCGTACTCCGGCTTCCACGGCAGGTAATAGGTCCAATAGAGATCGGGATAGAGCTGCAGCCAGTCGCCCTCTTCGGGAGGCGTGATCCCGTAAACCCAGCACTTCTTGCCGGCCCACTCGGAACCGTCGCCCTTCACCGACAGGCGGATGGTTGTCTGCTTGCCCGGAACGAAATCGACCAGTTCCGAGCCGTCGTTCAGCTGCTCCGGAGCCTTGAAGAAAGACTCCTTGCCGTTGGCGGAGATCTTCAGCAGCCCCTCGTCCGCCCGGTAGGGCGAAGCCGGCTGCGGAAAGATGATCGCCTCAAAACTTCCGTCGGCATTGCGGCGGGGTTCGATCCAGCCGAAATCGCCGTCGGATACCCGGGCCTCGCCGCTGAGCAGATCGAGTGTTCCGTCGAGTTTGCTGCGCACGGCAATCCCTGCGCCGTCCGTATTGCCCGAAAGGACCACCGTCACGCGGTGCAGGGCATGAGCAAAGGTGAAATCACCGCGGTATACGCCCTCTTCGAGCGTCAGGCGCGAAAACAACAGGTCGGAGGCGGCATGCCCCTCCCCGCTCTGGTCCGATGCGATACGGAACGGGACGCCTTCGGTCTGTCCGGTCGAGAGTTCGCTTCCGCCGGCATACCAGGCCGACAGGTTCAGCCTTCCGCTGCCGAACTCCGACCGTTTGAGAAGAGGCAGCCACTGACCGCCGGTCAGCGTAAGCTGGCGGTAGCTGACATCGGCGCCGTTGTCGATATAGAGACCGATACGGTCGCCCTCGACGAAATCGCCGGAGCCGTCCTGCGCCACATCCGCCCGTGTCGCAACCCGGGAGAAGGTGAGTTGCAGACAGCCGTCGCC
>OODG01001554.1_pt1 | contig 15512 bp, 5 predicted proteins | sample 1671621 | NCBI WGS metagenome assembly OODG01 (sample SAMN06348175, study PRJEB24527) | human gut metagenome | biome: human gut; feature: ankylosing spondylitis patient; material: feces | host: Homo sapiens | place: China | collected 2015-10 | reverse complement strand
GTGCGTACAGAACGGAGGTTGTCAAACCAGATTAAGTCTGGACGCCACTGCCAGCCTTCTACGTGAGCCAACAGCGGAGCATAAGTAGCCATGTGTACTACATCTGCGTTTCTTTCTACTCCAGTCAGGAAAGCAGCTTCAAGCAAAGAAGCGTGGAAGTGGTTCCATTTCTTTCCTTTTCCGTGGCAAGCATATTCTCCTGCAAATACTTTCGGGCCTTTACGGTCGTAATTGTCGTAACGGTTTCCTGATTTCAAGAACCAGTCTTCCGGACGATAGAAGTGTTCGTCTACCAAGTCCACTTTCAGTTTCTTCATTTCCGGCCACAAGTAATCGAAGTCTTTTCCTTCAGAATTCGGACCAGATGAACCGATAATCTTGATTTCAGGATGTGCTTTGCGGAGAGCTTCTACGAATAACTTCAAACGTTCAGGATATTCAGGTCCCCACTGTTCGTTTCCGATTCCGATGAATTTCATGTTGAAAGGAGCCGGATGTCCCATATCGGCACGGAGTTTTCCCCATTTGGTATCAGTTCCTCCGTTGGCAAATTCAATCAGGTCGAGTGCATCCTGAATGTAGCTGTCGAGGTCGCATACTTGTACATGTGCTTTCGGGTCATCGTTCTGATACTGGCAGGCAAGTCCACAGTTCAGTACAGGAAGTGGTTCTGCTCCCATGTCTTCTGACAGAAGGAACAATTCATAGAATCCCATGCCATAAGTCTGGAAGTAATCAGGGAAGAAACGATGCGGGAAAGTATAATGCCATCTGTTTTCATTGAGCGGACGGTTTTCTACCGGGCCTACAGAGTTTTTCCAGTTGTAACGGGTTGCCAGGTCTGTACCTTCCACGATACATCCTCCGGGGAAACGGAATACTCCCGGTTTGGTGTCGGCCAATGCCTGTACCAGGTCCTTTCTCAATCCGTTTTCACGTCCTTTCCAAGTATCTACAGGGAATAAAGAAACATGTTCCAGGTCTACGGTGCCCGGTGAATCGAGGAATATTCTCAAATGAGCTTTTGCTTCTGTCTGGGTCGGTGTGAGGATAACTTCATATTTTTTCCAGTCTTTTGAGTTAATTGTCAGGTTTTGTGAAGTGATGACCTGAGTTTCTCCCATAGACGCATTGTTGATAAGTTCTACTCGTATTTTCTGGTTTTCTCCTCTTGCCCATACGGTAAAACGATATTTTTCATTGGCTTTGAGTCCGATACCGAAAAATCCTTCGTTTTCAATACCTGTGCGTTTGTGTGCATGTCCGGGGTCTGCCAGGCGTACATAATGTGGGTTGCGTTCAAACGGACCATCATTTTGCAGAGTTACATTTCCAAAAATGTCCCATCCCATAAAACTTTGAGGGAACTCGAATGAACGGTTCTTGATTAATTCTGCATAGAGTCCCCCGTCTGCTCCATAGTTGATGTCTTCGAAGAAATGGCCGTACATGGTCGGTTGAATTTCTGCTCCAATTTTATTGGCTTGGATAACCATCTGGTTGACATTCTGTGCTTGTAAGCTGAGTCCTGTTGTTAGTGCAAGCGCAGAAAGAAAGGTTAAGTGTTTGTTCATGGTTTTATTATTAAATTAATGTGATACAAATTTATAAATAAACACGAGAAATTCATGGAAAAACAGTGAAATATCTGTCTTTATGAAATTTAGGCATAAAATTAGGAGCAATCATTTTTCCTGAGGTGGACAAATTCTTCTATTGGGTGGACATTTGTCTTTTGAGTGGATTTTTATCCTCTTTTTCAGAAAAAGACTCGAAAAACGGTTTACCTTTGTGTAAAACAGAATAATTTCTATGAAAAGAAACAGCTTACTTCTATACTTGCTTCTTGTTTTTTGCTTATGTTGCCCGAATGGGCTACTCTATGCGGTACAAAACTCTTCTCGTTTCTCGTTGGCTTCTATTACGATAAACGATGGACTGCCTTATAATTTTGTAGATGATATCATCAAATCCAGTGACGGCTATTTGTGGGTGGCTACGTATGGAGGAGGAGTAGCTCGTTATGATGGCAATGAGTTTGTGGCTTTTAGTGCCAGTACAATGGATAAAAAAAGGTTGCTGCGAAGTAATTTTGTGGAGAAATTAGCGGAGGATACTTTTCATCGTATTTGGATGGCAGGAGAAGCAGGTATAGAGCTCCTTTCTACAGATAATTTGCAATTGTTGCCTGTAGAATCTTTACAGTCGGCGGAAATGGCTAAGTTGATGAAGCAACCGGTGAGTTTCTTGATGACTGCCAAATCTGGTAATTTATGGTTTTGTAGCCGTGGACAGATTTATAAGGTAATATTTAATAGTACAGGTACTGTGAAAAAAGTGATTCGGATTTCAGATACTCCGATACATGAACGTGGCTGTGTGTTGTACGAAATTGACGGATATATCTGGTTCTTTCATCAGGGGAAAATGTGCCGGATTAGCGAGAGCGTGGAAAAAAGTCAGGAGCCACAGCCCGTATCTGTTTCTTTGAATATTTCTTCTTTTGAATCGGTATTTTGTATTTATCATTGTAAGAACAATGTGTGGATTGGTACAAGTAATGGATTGTATTGTTATGATTTGACTACAGACACTAGTGTGCATTATGTACATAATTCTCAGAATCCTTCTTCCTTGTCGCAGAATTATGTGACATCCATTACTTCTACACGAGATGATCAAGTGATAGTTGGTACGCTGTTAGGATTGAATGTATTTAATGCTTCTACTTCTGATTTTACTCGTATCCAGGCAAGTGAGGGCATGGAGATGCACGGCTTGTCTTGTAATTTTATCAATACCCTTTATGCGGATGATGAAAATGATATTGTGTGGGTTGGAACTGAAATAGGAGGAATAAGCAAAATGTTTTCTTCCCGTTTGTCTGTAGTGAATTATTATCATCAGCAGAATCTTTCGGGTAGTTTGTCACATAATCCGGTCAATTCGATAGTGGAAGATGAGTATCAGACACTTTGGGTAGGTACCGTAGAAGGGGGATTAAACTGCCGTTTGAAGGGGAGCGATTCTTTCTTGCATTATACCACTGAAACACCAGCCAGTTTGGCACATAATACTGTAAGTGTATTGATGTTAGGTGATGAGGACCGTTTGTATGTAGGTACCTGGGGCGGTGGACTTGGCTGGATTAATCGTAAACCATCTGCTTCTAAACGTTATATGCCCGTTCCGTTGAATGATCCTTTTGTGTCAAGTTTGGCTTTTGACCCTGTGAGTCATTTACTTTGGATTGGTACAATGAATAATGTGTATGTATATAATCCGGCTGATGGAAGTATTTCAGAGCCTTTCTTGAATGAAAATAAAGAAATTATCAATCAGAATGCATTAGGAATGTGTATTACTCGCGAACGGGAACTTTGGATTTCTTCTCCGTTTGGCCTTTTAAGAGTAAATCTTTCTGCATACGAAAAGGGACAATTGAAATACAAGAAGTATGTCTATCAATTGGACAGCCCTGATTCCGGACATCGGGAACGTATCACTTCTATTTTTCAGGCAAAAGATGGGACTATCTGGTTAGGAAGTAACGGAAATGGATTTTATAAAGCATTGAAAAAAGGAAATGATTACCAATTTCAAGCTTATACGAAGAATGATGGTTTGGTGAGCAATAGTGTACGAGGTATCTTGGAAGACTGGTACGGCAATATTTGGGTATCTACGGATAATGGTTTGTCATGCTTTAATGTGAAAGAAGAGTCATTTCGCAATTATAGTCAGATTGACGGTCTAATTTCCGATCAGTTTTATTGGAATGCCGGAGCTTTGTCGTTTGACAAGGAACGTTTGTTCTTTGGTAGTCAGAAAGGGCTGACGGAGATACATCCGATGATTGAAGCTGAGCATCAGCGTAAGTTCCCTTTGGCTTTTACCCACTGTAGAGTGTTTGGACAGGAAGTCTTTCCTCAGTCAGGGGAAATAGTCATGCATGAAAGTGACAAGTCGTTATCAATAGAGTTTTCGGCACTTGATTATGCTTTAGAATCTCAGGCGCAATATTCATATCGTTTAAAAGGGTTTGATGACGCATGGGTGACTGTACCATCTAATCGAAATAATGCGACTTATACCAATCTATATCCAGGAAAATATGTTTTCCAGCTTCGATATGCTCCTGATGGCAAACACTGGCTTGCGCATACAGAGGAATTGGTTATCGTAGTGCGTCCTTATTTCTATAAGACCCCCTGGTTCCTGCTTTCTGTCTTGTTTATTATCCTGTTTGGTGGTTATCGTATCCTGAGGTGGCGTTATCAGGCTATGAAGCGCCAGCAAGATTTATTGCATCAGATGGTGGAAGAACGTACTTCTGAGTTGGAGGAGCAAAAGAAACTGCTTTCCAATCAGACGCATGAGCTTTCGGAACAGAATCAGTTACTGAAAGATCAGAATGAGAAAATCACTACGCAAAAGAATCAGATTTTAGAGATGTCGCGTAAGGTAGAAGAGCTGACCATTGACAAACTGGCATTTTTTACCAATATTACGCATGAATTCCGGACTCCATTGACGTTGATTGTCGGTCCTATCGAACGTGCTTTGAAATTGAGCTATAATCCACAGGTAATAGAACAGTTGCATCTGGTAGAGCGTAATTCAAAATATCTTCTTTCGCTGGTTAATCAGTTGATGGATTTCCGGAAAGTGGAGGAAGGACGTATCAAAATTGCCACTAATTATGGGAATCTGAGAGAATTTATGGCCGAGATTGTGCCACCTTTTGCAGATTATGCGAAGAATCGTGGCATTGACCTTCAGCTGTATCTTCGCCTTGCCAATCCGATTCTGATGTTCGATGAGGATGTGATGCGTAAGATTATGACAAATTTAATCAGTAATGCTCTGAAGTTTACTCCAAAGGGAGGGAAGGTAGGCATATATGTAGGAGTTATTGGCAAAGAAAATGAGAAGAAGCTGTTCATTAGTGTTCGTGATACGGGAAAGGGTATTCCTGAGAATGATATGGAGCGTATTTTCATGCAGTTCTATCAATCCGATAACCGAAGCCTTGAGTCGGTCAGTGGTCAGAGTGGTACCGGCATAGGTTTGTATTTATGCCGGAAGCTGATAGATATGTTAGATGGTAAGATTTATGCGAAGAATAATCCGGTGAAAGGAGCCTCATTCCGCATTCTCTTGCCAGCTTTATATGGTGAGACTCAATCCCAGCCGGATTCTTCTGAGATAGAAAAAGAAGATACCGTGATAGATGTACCTCGTAATGGAAAGATGGTTGTACTGGTAGTAGAAGACAATAAAGATATGCGCGATTATATTCGTTCTATCTTAGCCGAATATTATAATGTGTTGGAGGCCGCTCAGGGAGAAGAGGCCCTGAATATATTGCATTCTAATAATGTGGACTTTATTATTAGTGACCTGATGATGCCGGTTATGGATGGTATGGAATTATCTCGTCGTGTAAAGAATGACTTCTCCATATCTCATATTCCTTTCTTGATGTTGACAGCCAAAACTTCTGACGAAGCACGTTTGGAAAGTTATAAAATGGGTGCAGACGCATTCTTACTGAAACCTTTCGATGAGAACATGTTGTTGGCCCGTATTTCCAATATATTGGAGAATCGAAGACGTTTCCAGCAAAAGTTCTCTATTGATATGAATACTGATTCGTTGGAGGTGGATGAGAATTCCGGCGATAAGAAGTTCCTGAACAAAGCAATGTCAGTTGTAAAAGAAAATTATAAGAATCCGGACTTTGAGGTGAGTGATTTTATAGAGGCAGTTGGCATTAGCAAGAGTTTGTTGAATAAAAAAATGCAGAGCCTGACAGGACAATCTGCCGGCCAGTTCATTCGTAATTATCGTTTGAATCTGGCTCGTGAACTTCTGCTGAAGAATAAGGTAACCCGTACAATGAATATTTCTGAGATTGCATACGAAGTCGGATTTAATGACCCGAAATATTTTACTCGTTGTTTTACAAAGCATTTTAATGTAACTCCGAGTAGCTTGTTAGAAGATTGAGCATAAATCTTATTTCTTTGTCTTAGTCGGAAACCTGTGTCAATCGTCATAGGTTTCCGGCTTTTTTATGAGTATATTCTTTTTACAGGGGTACTGTTTTACTCAGAAAGGTGGAAATTTTCATGATTTTCATTTATCCACCTATAAAAACCGTTTGTCCACCTTCTTCATTATTTATGTTTTTACATTTGGACCATTGAAATAAACGTTTTTTGTTAAATAAAGACTTCCGTACTATGAAACATGGCTAGAAAAAGTCAGTCTTGGTGCTGTTGAAATATGATGTATGAGGATAGAAGTCTGAGTTTTTAAGTGGAATATTACTTTATTAATAATTTAAATTTAATACCATTAAAATGAAAAAACATTTGATTTTTTCCGCAATGCTTGGTTTGTGTGCCTTGGGTGGTACGGCGATGTATCCCGTATCCGTCATGGCTGCTGTAGCACAATCACCGGCTATTAAGGTTAGTGGACAGGTGGTTGATGAACAAGGTGAACCCTTGTTGGGTGCTACTATTAGGGTGAAAGACACTTCAATCGGAACAACTACTGATTTGGATGGAAATTTCCAGTTGGAGGTGCCTGGCAATGCTGTCCTGCTGATAAGCTATGTGGGCTATAAGGAACGTGAGGTAGCAGTTCGTAACCGTGCTATCCTCGAACCTATTCAGTTGCAGAGTGATACTGAAATGTTAGAGCAGGTAGTGGTAATTGGTTACGGTACACAGAAAAAGTCAGATTTGACCGGTTCTGTGGCAGTAGTAGATGCAGAGGCCTTGAAACAAGTATCTCATTCCAATATTTCATCTATGTTGGAAGGTAAGGTTGCAGGTGTACAGATTACTTCTGACGGTCAGCCTGGTGCCGATCCTACTGTACGTATTCGTGGAGTTGGATCTTTCGGTAGTACTGCCCCGCTCTATGTTATCGACGGAGTACCGATGGGAACTTCCATTCGTGATTTCTCTTCTAATGATATTGAAACTATTCAGGTGTTGAAAGATGCTTCTGCAGCAGCTATTTATGGTTCTCGTGCGGCAAATGGTGTAGTTATCATCACTACCAAGCGCGGACAGAAGGACCAGCCGCTGAAAGTAGATTACAACGGATATTTTGGTGTGGACTACATTCCTAAAGGCGTGTATGATGTAATGGATGCTGATCAGTATAGTCAATATCTGGGTCAGGCTTGCGCCAATTCAAATACTCCGTTACCGGGAGGATATAGACTTGACAGTGCTACTGGGAAATACCATTTCCAGGATAATACCAACACCGACTGGTTCGATGAAGTATTTAAAACAGGTATCCGCCAGAATCACAATGTAAACTTGTCTGGAGGTAGTGCTCATAGCACCTATAACGTATCATTGGACTATTTTAACCAAAAAGGAACACTGGAAGGTGCTGGTCCTAATTATGAACGTTTTACGGCGCGTGTAAATAACTCCATGGATACTAAGTTTATCAAGTTCCAGACCAGCGTGGTCTATTCTCATTCAGACCAGGACAATATGGGATTGTCAAATGCTTCGGAATACGTGCAGGGATTGTATGGTGATGTTACCAATGTACTTCGTGGTACGTTACTGATGCAGCCGACAATCAAGGCCTACGATCCTTCCACTTGGGTACTTGACGACAAAGTAGGAGCAGCAAGTGACTATGATTATGATGCTTATGGATATGGTGTGTATTACGATGATATTCATGGTGATATTTCCGCTTCTAACCCCTTGCTGATTAATAATCTGTTACAACGTAATACTCGTGTAGACCGTTTTGTGGGAACTGCTTCAGCTGATGTGGATGTTCTTAAGATGTTTGGCCTAGAAAATAAGAATCACAAGCTGAATTATAAAATCAATTTGTCTTACAGTATGACCCATGCTAAGGACTTTACCTGGATTCCAGCTTGGGTGCAGAGCAACCGTGTTTACCTGGCTAAGAGTAACGAACGTCTGGATAAAAATTCACGTGATTACAAGGATGCGCTGATTGAGAACTTGCTTACTTATGATGGAACTTTCGGTAAGCACCATATTAACGTAGTAGCAGGTCAGACTTACGAAGAGGAAAATACAGATTTGTTGAACGGATGGGCATTGAATTTCACTGAACCGTATTTCTTGCAGCTTCAGAATGGTTCCGATACATATTCCTCAAGTTTCGAATATAAGCATGCCATTCTGTCTTATATCGGCCGTATCAATTATAACTATGATGATAGATACCTGTTCTCGGCTACTGTCCGTCGGGATGCAAGTTCTCGCTTGTCCAAGAATATTCGCTGGGGTACTTTCCCGTCTGTATCTTTAGGTTGGCGTTTTGATAAGGAGTCTTTCTTCCCCTTCAGCACGGATGTAGTAAATATGTTCAAGGTACGTGGAAGCTATGGTGAACTTGGTAATGAGAATATCGGTGAATATGTATATCAGGCTGTAATGTCACGTAATAATATGACTTACAGTTTCAATAACTCGCTTGTAACAGGTTCGGCTGTATCTACTTTTGTAGACAATAACTTGGCATGGGAAAAGAAGAAAACGTATAATGTGGGTATCGACCTTGCTTTGTTCAATAACCGTTTAGAGTTTACGGCTGAATGGTACAAAAATACAAGCACCGACCTGTTGTATAGTGTACGTGTTCCAGAACAGGCTGGTGTGTCTAATTCTACCGTTACAATGAATGCAGCTTCAATGAATAACTCCGGTTTTGAATTTGCAGCTACATATCGTAATCGTGATCACGCTTTCAAGTATGAAGTTTCGGGTAACCTCAGTACACTTCGTAACCGTGTGACTTCTTTGGGAATCGGTACAGATTCTTCTATTAACGGTGCATATATCACTAACGTAGGTCAGGAAATCGGTCGGTTTTACGGTTGGGTATACGAGGGAATTGCCCGTACACAGGAAGATTTGGATAACCATGCTACTCAGGACGGTGCCAATGTGGGTGACTGCCTTTACAAGGATGTAAACGGTGATGGAGTAGTAAACGGTGATGACCAGACAGTGCTGGGCAGCGGTATGCCGAAAATTAATTTCGGACTTAATGCCCGTTTCGAGTATAAGGGATTTGACTTGAGTATCGCTACTTACGGTGCATTAAACTATCATGTAGCCGATGATATTTACAATTCACTTAATTCTTGCTATGGTTATGGTAATAAGGATGTGGCTATACTCGATGCCAACCGTTTTAGTGAAGATGGAACGACTTATCTTTCCAACGTGCCGCGGACTTATGTAGTGAACAACGCCAGCTTGGCTTGGAACGATTTGTTCAGTTCACGTAAAATCCAGAATGCTGCTTATTGGAAGATTGCTAATGTGGAATTGGGCTATAACTTCCCCAATAAGTGGTTTGGTAAATATGTGTCAGATGTACGTTTCTATGTTTCCGCACAGAACCTTTATACGTTTACTGGCTATCATGGCTATAATGTGGATTATGCAGGAGGTACATTTACTCCGGGTTATAACTTCTGTTCTTTCCCGACTGCACGTACCTTCATGTGTGGACTTCATTTTACATTCTAATCGTTATACTATTAAAAAACATATCAAATGAAACTATATCAATATTCACTTGCCTGCATGTTGGGGCTTGGTATCTTAGCTTCTTGCGCAGACAGATTGGACCTGGTAAATCCTAACCAGCAGACTTCGGGGTCGTTCGGTTATACTATAGATGATTTGGAAGAAAGTGTGATTGCTGCCTATAATCATATCCGTATTGAGGGAACGTATGCACGTACAGGCTATACCATTGACATAACTCGTGGTGATGAGGTTTGGAACTCATCTCAACAATGGTACTTGCCTTTCGATGATTTGAATGTACCGTTTACTGATGCTATTACCTTTTGGCCTTGGCGTGACTGGTATTATACAATCAATACTTGTAACTTTATCATTTCACGTTGTGGTGAGGATGATAGTCAGCTTTCAGAACGAATGAAATATGTTAAGGGGCAAGCTCTTTTTCTGCGCGGATTGTCTTACTATAATTTGGCTGGCTATTATCAGAATCCGCCTCTGATTACAGATTATGATGATTATTCCACATTGGAAACAATATATGTGCCCAACAGTTCATACGATGCTGTACTTGATCAGGTAGAGAGTGATTTTAAGGATGCCATGGGAATGTTGCCATCACGTGATGAAGGAGGTGAATGGGCAAGTGGTCGTGCTACTTGTGGTTCTGCAGCAGGTTATTATGCTCGTACGCTGATGGTACGTCACAAGTTTACCGAGGCTCTCACTGTGTTGGAGGATATTATCGGTAAGAAGTATGGTACTTACCGGTTGATGCCTAATTACGGTGATAATTTCCGCGAAGGTTCAGCTTACGAAAACAATGATGAAAGTCTCTTTGAAGTACAATTCCTGGACTACGGTTCACAAGGAACCGATGACGAGTGGACACCGGTAAATACCAGTCCTAATGCTACACAGGGGCATGCTATTGAAAGTAACTTGGCTCCTGGTGCTTTCAGTGGCTGGTCTGATTTGGCAGCTTCACCTTGGTTGTACGAGCTGTTTAAAGGTGAAAGAACTAAGGATGGTGGGTTAGATCCTCGTCTTTATTGGACGCTTGGTACGTATGAAAACGAGTGGGAAGGATTTGAATATGGTAATGTAGCCTATTCAAAAGTTCTTACGGCTGCTGACAAAAATATTATTACTCATAACGGTAATGGTGGTATTCCTATTGCGAAGAATACTAATTTCCGTACAGGGCTGTATAGTTCTGTTACGACAGGTTTGCGATGTGGTATTAACTTACGCTTGATGCGTTATTCTGACGTGTTGCTTCGTGCTGCTGAATGTGAGAACGAAGTAAACGGGCCTAACGAAAAGGCTATTGGCTGGATAAATGAGGTACGTAGTCGTGCTGGTCTTCCGGATTTGAAGTTGGAAGATTTTGACACACCTGACAAGCTGTTCGAACAGATTGCTAATGTGGAACGTCCAAAGGAATTCGGTTGTGAATTCGGACGAGGCTTTGACCTTATTCGCTGGGGATTCTTTTATGATAACGGACGTTTGCAACAACTTAAGGAGCATGGCACTTTCCGTCGGTCCAATGATCCCGACAAGTTGCTTGAACCGGTTAGCTACAGCAGTATAGGTTCTGATTCTGAATTGAAATGCTCGTTCGATAGCTATTTACCGGGACATGAGTTCTTGCCTATTTATCAGGATTTACTTAATACGAATCCGAATCTGAAGGGAAATTCAGCCAATTATGGTACTGATAATTCAGCTTACTTTAAAGAGAAAGGATGGACGGTACGTCCGGTCGTAAATTTGGATGAATAAAAATAAAAGAAATGCTCTCCTTTTCCATTCCTTTATTGGGAATAGGGAGGCTTTAATCAAACTTAGTTTATATTTAGAATTATGAGACATCTCAATAAATTATTGTGTGCCTGTAGCTTTGTAGCCTTGGGGTTGCCGGTCTTGACAGGCTGTGAAGGTGGCGAACTATTTGATGTGAACGCACCTGACTGGATTTCCGATAAAGTGCAGGAAATAGAGGATTCAGAGAATAATAATAAGGAAGATATCTATACATTTGGAAGTACTGATTACTCAAGTGCATTTTGGACTGAGTTTTCTAAGTATTATGTGGTTCCAGATGGTAAAATATGGACTGCTGAATTTGAACTCCATATTGATCCGAATGCAACAAATACTTATAAGAATTTTGCTCTTGTTATGACTAATGATGTAGATCGTGAGGGTGAAGGATATAAGGAGTATGGTGTAATGCGATATGACCATCAGCCGTCTGGTAATTCAGAATGGGGAAGTTATATAAATCGTTCTTACGTACAGAGTACACTTACTTTTGAGACTGATACTGATGAAGGTATTGAAAAACTTGGAGGAAAGGTTACACTTACAGTAGATAGAACAGTAGAAGACTTTTTTGCCGTTACGATGACCAATGGTGTCGTGACTAAGACTTATGAACAACCCTATGAGTGGGAGAACTTGAATGCAGAAGCAAGCAATACCAATATTCGTTGTTTCCTTGTTGTGGAAGGTTCTTACATTGATTTCCTTAGCTCAAAAATAGGAACTACAGGTGGTAATGTTTCTGCAGATAAAAATCCGAAATCAATGGTACTGAAAAATGTACCACAATATGTGGATGCTGGGACTTCTCTTGAAGAAGCTATGGCTGGAGTTACAGCGGAAGTTACTTTTGAAGATGATGCAACAAAAATTGTTTCTGCTTCTGAACTTAGTTTCACTGCAATTCCTGATATGGATACTCCGGGTGCAAAGACACTTGTTGCTGCATATAACAAGACGTTTAAAGGTGAAAATTGCGATACTCCTATTATGGCCTATGCTAATTTTGAGGTGGTAGAAAAAATCGTATCTATTGAGGTGACAACTCAACCGACTCGTACTACTTACTATTATTATACATCATCGGCTACAGCGAGCTTGAATAATCGTACTTTGGCTTTTGACCCTACCGGAATGGTTGTCAAAGCGACTGATTCTTCTGGAAAAACGAGAGTACTTGATAATTCAAGACTTACCTTCTCAACAGTTCCGGCTAAGGTTGGCCTACAAATCGTAACAATTACTGCTGAGGCAGGAATTACAGCTACGGTAAATGTGATTGTAAAAGAATCACAGGTCTTGGAGGTGACGAATAATAAGACAACCGTAGGTACAATGGATAATTCTACGCCTTTTTGGGGAGATTTTTCTGATGAGTTTAATGTACCTGTAGGTGAAACTAGATTTATTAAGTTTACCAATTTTACTAGTAGAGTGGAAAACTATCACAACTTTGTAGTGGTATTACGTAAATCAAACTTAATAGAATATGCGGTAGTTCGTGCTGATAACTATGGATGGGGAGATGGATATGCAGCTTGTCTTACTAGTGGAGGTCAAGCAGATTGGGTTGCTTGGCGGGATGAAATGAATGGTGCTAAAGTAACTGTTTATGTGACTAATTGTGGCAATGGTACAGCGGATGTACAGGCAGTGATGGTAGGAAATGCTGGCACAACTTTATAGACCCTAATGATTTGAACTTTGCGCTGACAGTTGAAAACGCTCATCTCATATTTGGTGAATAATAATTATTTTTCTCAATCATACATGCCGTTATTCTTGTGAACGACGGCATGTTTTAAATAAAACTTACAAATGAAAAAACTATCATTTCTTTTCATATCCCTGCTGACAGCGTTTGCTTTTACGGGTTGTACTGATGGGTTGGATAACATCGAATACAATCCAAGCAACGGGGTGATTTTGTCAGCTCCTGTGTCGGCTGCGGCAACAAGTTCTTCACTGACCGTTACTTCTACGATGAATGGTAATGTGGGTGTCGTACTTAAAAAAGGTTTCTGCTATAGTGCAAACGTACAGAATCCTACTATCAAAGATTATGTAGTAGATGCAGATGAAAACTTCAGTGCTACTATCACAGGTCTGATGGGAGGAACTACCTATTATATTCGTGCATACGTTTACGGTGACAGTCGTTATGTCTATTCGGAGACATTTACGGTTACTACGGGAGTAGCTTCTCTCGAAGAATATGTAGCACCGGCTTATGTAGATAACTATGTGGATATTGCAGCTTGGTCTAGCCGAGGAAAGTGGAATCTGGCTAACGTACATGACCCTACAGTGGTACTGGCTGAGGATGGATATTATTACATGTATCAGACAGACGCTTCATACGGTAATGCTCATCAGGCAGGTGGACACTTTCACGGACGTCGTTCGAAAGACTTGGTGAACTGGGAATATTTAGGAGGTACCATGAAAGAACTTCCTGAATGGGTTATTCCGAAGTTGAATGAAATTCGTACTGAAATGGGATTGGAAGCTACTACGGCTAACTCAGCTGATTTCGGTTACTGGGCACCTTGTGTACGTAAAGTAAAAGATGGATTGTACCGTATGTATTATTCTATCGTTTGTCCTGGAACAATAAGTGGTGACGGTACCTGGAGTGAACGTGCTTTCATTGGTTTGATGGAGAATGATAATCCGGCTAACAATGACGGATGGGTAGATAAAGGCTATGTAATTACCAATGCTTCGGATAAGGGATTGGACTTTAATGTGGCAGCGAATAATTATGAAAATAGTTATTATAAATGGAATGCCATCGATCCGAGTTACTTTATTGACAAGGACAGCAAACATTGGTTGATTTACGGTTCCTGGCATAGTGGTATCGCTTTGGTGGAACTGGATGCAGAAAGTGGTAAGGTAAAGGCTGAACTGCCTAAGCCTTGGGGTACTACAGGGGAAGAAATTGCTGCGTATGGGAAACTGATAGCTACCCGCAACATGCGTAGTCGTTGGCAAGCTTCGGAAGGTCCGGAAATAATTTATCATGATGGATATTATTATTTGTTCCTGGCATACGATGAGCTGTCTGTGGCTTACAATACCCGTGTGGCACGTGCCGAACATATTGAAGGCCCGTATTTTAGTATGGATGGTACGAATGTGACTACAAATGGAGGTGATATTCTTCCAGTGGTAACACATCCTTACAAATTTAATGGTAGCGATGGCTGGGTAGGTATTTCTCATTGCTGTGTATTTGATGATGGAAATGGCAACTGGTATTTTGCCTCACAAGGACGTTTCCCGAAAAATGCGGGAGGCAATGCATCAAGTAACGACCTCATGATGGGGCATGTACGTAAAATCCGTTGGACAGAAGATGGCTGGCCGCTTGTAATGCCTGAACGTTATGGTGCTGTGCCGCAGGATAAAATAGAAGAAAGTGAGCTGATTGGTAACTGGGAACATATTGACCTTTCTTATTCTTTCGGAAATCAGAAAACTTCTACTCAAATGACGTTGACAGACGATCATAAAGTGTCTGCAGGACCTTGGGCAGGAGCTACATGGTCTTATGATGCAGAAAATCAGGTTTTAACAGCTAACGGTGTAAAGCTGTATTTGCAGCGTGAAACTGATTGGGAGGCATCTCCGAGAACTCACACTATCGTCTATGCAGGTTATGGCGGTAATAATAAGACTTATTGGGGAAAAAAGAGCAAATAACTCCGTTTGTATCCTCATGCAACTATAATGTGGAGAATATAACAAAAAATGAGTAATTCTGCTTGCAGTATTACTCATTTTTTGTTTTGATTTTCTATGTAATGTTTTATTGCATTTTTGTTTATGTAAGCCATGAAACACATCATCTTTTCATTTTGTTTGTTGGCTGCAGCAAGCGCAGCTTACGCTTCTTCTCCTAAGAAGTCGTCGGTCATCCCGGCCAGCAAAGTCATGACCCATGACCCAGTGCTGGCTAAGCAGGGTGATACCTATTACCTCTTTGCTACCGGACAGGGAATTTCCGTCATGTCTTCAAAAGACCTGAAGAACTGGAAGTTTGAAAAACCGGTATTCGAGGAAGCACCGCAATGGGCGGTAGAAACCGTGAAAGGTTATAACGGACACACGTGG
>OODG01001538.1_pt1 | contig 15583 bp, 16 predicted proteins | sample 1671621 | NCBI WGS metagenome assembly OODG01 (sample SAMN06348175, study PRJEB24527) | human gut metagenome | biome: human gut; feature: ankylosing spondylitis patient; material: feces | host: Homo sapiens | place: China | collected 2015-10 | reverse complement strand
ACGGCAAGACTTCTATGCCAGGCTTCTTGGATCTTCCTGTAAGGAACTTAAGCCCCATAGGATTATCCCTATCAAACTCTTCAATCTCATCTTCAATATCGTGTTATTCGTACGAATCCATCATCACTTCTCCAGTCTCTCCATGAATCAATATCACTCTGGCCATATCCGGCTGAATGGAATCGCGTATATCAATCTCCCACACCGGAATACCTTTTTGCCCGTCTATATACTGATTTACACTGACATGGGTGGTATCCGATAAATTAATATTCCTCAGTTTGGCAAAGATATAAATATCTCTCCATGTATACTTAAAAACTTTTTCACTTTTTTCGTGCAAACAAGAGTCAGGCGCCTGTGTCTGCTCATCTTCAGGGAAACGAACTTCTACTTTTTCCGATACTTTTGTTGCGGTTACCGAATTGATCTTCCGTATTACTCCCCATCCCAGCCAGCCGTCTTCCAACTCTATTTTAAGATAGATACCTCGTTCACCGCTGAGCCGGTATGCAGAGTCAATGGGCAAGTAGATGCGAGTGTAACGATCACCTTGTATAAATATCTCCCCGTAAGAAAATGTATTCAGCAACCATGCAGCAGAACGGGGAATGTTACTCTTACGCGTCCTGTCGTGTGGAGCGATATTGACAATTATATACTCACGGGTCTGTACCCCGGAAGTAAAGCAACTGTTCAGCCAGAACAGAAAGACAACCAGCACATTGGTACATAATCCCACTACAATACCTCCACACATAAAGGCATAAACGAAGTTTCTCCAATGATACCACCGCCCAGTGCTTTTCTTATAGATATAAACCATGTAGCCACACATCGTTATTGCCATAAGGAGAATAACGATTTTCCGGTTCAATCCTAAATAGCTGCCGGAAGAAAATGCAGTATGTATCAGCATTTCCTCTTCTATATACCACATCCTGCAATGCAACAGGAAGAGAAAGACAAAGGCAGGCACCAGAATTTTCCATAGTGCCATTCTTTTCTTCGGCTGCTGTCGGGAGGCATCTTCGCCATGAACCGGTTGCTGTTTGGGTTTAAATTTCTTTCTGCTCATAAATACGGAAAAGCGAAGTGATTACTTGGTTTCTTCCCACTCTTTTTCCAGCTTACCATCGATATCATAGAGTTTCCATCGCCCGATGCGCCGCCCATTCCGACATTCACCCACTTCACGTATACGGTCGTTCTTCACGTAACGCGACTCAAACGGACCGCTCTGCCGGCCATTTATGTAGGTGGATATTTCCCAGTAATCATAGCGATTTGTAACTATCAGACGACGTTCTTTTCCATTGATACGACCGTATTGATAGGTGGCTTCATAAATAAGTTCACCATTCTCAGGATCGTACTCACGATAGAGCCCGTCTTTACGGTCATTTTTCATGTAGAATTCACGCTTACGGGTACCGGTTTTCCTATCAAACGAAACATGCAAGCCTTCTTCCCTGCCATTGACATAGGTTTCTATCATCAATGTATCACCACTTTCGGCAATCGTAATCCACCGCCCATCTTTCTGGTCATTCTTATAATGCCCCAGCACATGAGGAAGCCCAAAGATAAATATGGAGGAATAATCTCCGTCTTTCTGCCCGTTCTCATTATAATAAACGGTTTCATGAAGCTCATAGGTCCCTTTCATGAAAGTGAATTGCTTGCCTACCTGCTTACCGTCTTTATATGTATGATCCATGCGCAATGTGCCGTCAAAGTCATAGCTTAATTCCTTACCATCCTGTTTTCCCATGCGGTAGTTCCTTTCGCGTTCCACTTTACCGGTGGTATAGTAGGTTTTGTGCGCACCGTCCAATTTTCCGTCTTTATAAGACTTCTCTTCTTTCAGTCTCCCCTCATCGGAGTACATCTTGAAGACACCGTTTTTGCGTCCCTCTTTATAAGCACCCTCACATATCAGTTTGTTGTATTCATGCTCTTCATACTTACCATTGTAAAGGCCTTCTTTAAAGTCAGCCAGGATATAGGCAGAATGATAACCGTCTATGATACGGTGCTCACCATCCAAGGGCTTATCAGTCTTCAAGTCCCGGAACAAGATGCGGCCGTCTCCCATATTTATAGCTGACACCTGCTCTATCTGATACTCTTTCTGCGCACAGACATTCAGAAAGGCAAAAAGCAAAAGGCCAATAAATAAAATCAGCTTTTTCATTATGTCCTACAATTTAAGAATCAATCGTTTTCCGCATCTTTAAGCATCTGCCTTATTACATCCGCATGATCGAGATAATCGTTTCCTGATAAGGTCAGGACATTGGTCAGACCGATAATGTTGCTGTCAGAATCGTAAGAAGTTAGTAAACAATACATCTCCTGCCCTAATTTATCCTCTTCCACATGAATCTGGACCGGTGCGCTGTATGCTCCGGGCAACTCTGCCAGATACTCAAAGTCTTTTCTGAGAAACGCTTCCAGGATTCTGTTTATATCGGTTTCATCGCGTTTGAACTTCTTCAAACCCACCTCTTTTATCTTACCTCCACTCTCGCTATTATAATAATCGAAATTGCTCAAATACGCTGCAAGCAGACATATTAATACAGCAATTACTCCGACCGTCCGAACCAACCAACCCGCTACAGGGATAAAACCAGGAAAAATAACAATAATAACAGCGACTACAGCCAATCCATAATAAAGCATCGGCTTAACATTGTTCTTTCTTTTTTCAAATTTCACCGGGTTTGCTGCATAGAATTCACCCATATAGCTTGGGTAGAGTTTTGTTTGATTTTCCATAAATATTACTTTTTATAATGATTAATAATAGTTCCATCTTTCCTGGTTATCGTATGAAAACAAAAGTAAAAAGTAACCTGTAAATAATGAAACAATCATGGGGGATAAATGAAGGGGATAATCCATAAACTAAACAGCTGTTTTTCAAATGATAACTCTATATAAAGGATAGACAAATAAGGGGACATTTGCATAAAGGAACTGATTCCATCAATAGCTTTTCATAAAGAACCAATAAAGGAGCAACATTACCTGCTACCAGACATATACTTTCTTGCTTGTCCCCATATTTTTATAATTACTACTATCTGATTCACTTTCCCGAATCGGATAACATCTTTTTCTGGAATCAGATATTTTCTCTGGTTCATCTGCAAGAAAGGCAATTACTTTCATAACTTGTATTCCAAAACAAAACCGGGATGATGAGATATAAATCTCATCATCCCGGCATTTACTTCCTAATTATTGATGTTTTATTTCGTACTTGCCAACATTAAAGTAACATTATCATCATTCATTTCATAAACAGTCTTTTTAATACTGCTGTCGTAAGCATTGCTCTTGGAGTTCCAGCGGGCATAGCTAAGTTCAACTTCATTGTTGGCATAGGAAACATCCATCTTGAAGTAAGGAACCCAAGCTTCTTTTGAGCTGTCCCATTTAGAAGCTTCCTTGCTGGTCACACGATTTTCTGTATCGTAAGTGTAGGTGTAACGGAGGTGGCGATACAGATGTCCATCTTCGTTCTTAAAGATAGTCTTTGCGGTCATCAACTCGCCGGTCATCTCTTCGTTCTTCACATACTGAGTAGGATTACTTGCATTTGCAGAGAAGTTCATTACACTGGCCATTACTACTGCCAACATTACCACTGCTTTAGAAATTAAGTTCGTTTTCATAATCGTTATTTTTTTATTGTTATTACTTCTTGGTTTTGAGAGGAAGTCTTTGTCAACCGCCTTCGACAATATATAGTCAATTGGCGTGCCAAAACAATAAAACACTGATTATCAACAAATATACGATTTCAAGCTATGTTCATTTCCGGACAAGTGTCCGCATGAAAACGAACAGTAAGGACAAAAAAATATTCGAGACACAGTTTAGTGCCCCGAATAATTATAGTAATCAAATAGCCGGAACTATATGTTTTCTTCCAGCATCAGCCCCACACCTTTCACCGTTTTAATGCTGACTGATGAATCTTCAGCTATCAACTTACGGAGTTTCGTGACGAATACATCCAGGCTGCGGGAAGCAAAATAATCATCTTCCGTATTCCAGAACTTATCAAGAATGGCTTCGCGGCGTACTACATCTCCTCTGTTCTCACAAAGCATTTGCAACAGTCCGGCTTCACGGGCGGTCAATGTCTTGTTTTCACCGGATGAATGCTTCAATATGGCGTGCGTAGCATCAAGCACATATTCCTTTCCAATCTTGTAACATTCGCTTTCGTCCTTACTCTTTTCACCTTTGGAGAGTTTCAACAAAGCATGAATATGGGCATCCAGTTCTTCGGGAATGAAAGGTTTCTTGATATAATTGTTGGCTCCCAACTCATAGCCTTTCAATACATTTTTGGGAGAAACCAAACCGGAAGAAAAGATTATAGGCGTCTCTTTATCCACCTCACGGATACGCTTCACCATCTCATAACCATCCATGATGGGCATTTCTATATCCGAGAGAATGACATCGGGACGGTGTTCCCTCCACATTGCCAATCCTTCTTCACCATTGGCGGCTGCCAACACTTCATAGCCCTCTATGATATCTTCCAATCCGCTCTGAACGATGTAACGCAGGCTGGGATCGTCCTCAACTAACAATAACTTTATTGTATCCATGTCTTTGATATGAATTGTATTAACTTTCTATACTATAAATTATCAATTAACCTTCGCTCTTCCAATTCTTGCTTAAGCGTTTTCACAAGTTGCTCCTCCGAAGGTAAATAAATCTGGTATTTACTTGACAATATGGTAGTGTTATTTTCTGGTAGCGAATAACGAACTACCATATTATTTTTATCTGCACATAGCAATATCCCGATAGTAGGATTCTCTTCCGGAAGTTTTTCCTCCCGATCATAATAGTTCACATACATCTGTAACTGTCCTATATCCTCATGGGTTATCTTCCGGGTTTTCAGTTCTATAACAACAAAACAGCGCAGCAGACGATTATAAAAAATCAAATCTGCAAAGAATTCGTCATCTTCAAGTAGCAGACGCTTTTGCCGGGCCACAAAAGAAAAACCATTTCCTAATTCTAACAAAAAATCCTGCAAATGGGTAATCAATGCCTGTTCAAGGTCTTTTTCATAATATGCCGCTTCCTTTTTCAAACCAAGAAACTCTAACACCATAGGATCTTTAATGATTTCCAAAGGTGTCTCTGGGATACGCTCTCTACGTGCTACAGCCAAAACAGCCTCCTTATCATTACTTAATAACAAACGTTCATAAAGGCCTGAATTGATTTGTCGTTCTAACTCACGCGCTGTCCAACAATTATTCATCGCTTCCAGTTCGTAATATTCCCGCTTATCCGGATTATCTATTTGAATAAGAAGCCTATATTGAGTCCAATTGAATTGTGAACGCAGTGCGTTCACAATTGGATAAGTTTTATAAAATTGGCGGCAGAAAGCCAATTGACGATAAGAAAACCCACTGCCAAATTCCGGGACAAGCTCCTTAGAGAGATTTTTCAGTAAGTAAGCTCCATAATCGGCACGCTCCTTTCCATCTTGTTCCTCTTCAAAAATACGCTTCCCAAGTGTCCAATACATCTGTACACGACAGAAGTCTACACTTCGTACAGCATTAGTGCGTGCCTGCTGGATGATTCCTTTGATTTCTGAAAGAAAATCTACCTTTAATGACTTATCTAACTCCATCTTTATCAGTTATGATATCAGCCACAAAAGTAATAAATTATTCGTTAACCCGAAGATAACATTGCGATATCATTCATTCTTATTACTCCTACCCTGCCTTTACAACATCAAAAATCAGGATTGTATGGTCATGCCAAAAAGAATCATTACTTTTGGACACCAAACTAAAAGTAATTACAATGAATAAAATCATTCTTATTCTGATTACCGCAAGCATGTTCTTCACAAAAGGATATGCCCAGCAGGCAGAAGTCCTTACGTTGGGAGTCTTCCACTTCGAATTTCCCAATCTGGATGTGCAACAAGTATCCGAAGAAGACCAGATAGATGTACTATCTCTCCAATATCAAAAGGAGATAGAGTTAATATCCAAGAAACTGACACAATTCAAACCGGATGCCGTTGTCATTGAATGGCCTTTATACAAACAGTCAGAGATAGACTCTCTCTATAACTCATACCTTGCCGGCAAGCATGAGCTGAACAGAAACGAAATTCAGCAGTTAGGTTTCAGAATAGCCCGAATGTGTAATGCCAAGATATACTGTGCAGATGCCTGGGGAGCACACACTACCCACATAGAAAAACTGCTAAATGATGATGAAAGTAAAGAATATCTTGCTTTTGAGGAAAGTTTCTCGAACTCTCCCGACTCTGCTTTATACTATGAAGATGAACCCATATTCAAGCAGCAGGGGATACTTGCACAACTGATACATCTCAATGATCCGGTACGTATCAAGAAAGATTTAGGAAACTATCTTATCAAGCATTTCAAATATGAATCCGTCAAAGGAGATTATACCGGAACAGATTTTGAATCCGGAAGATGGTTCAACCGGAATCTAAGAATACTCAGGAATATCCAGCGGATTCCCGATACCGCCGGTAAACGAATACTGGTTATTTTCGGCGCAGCGCACATGAACATCCTGAACTATCTGTTTGAATGTTCGCCCGAATACAAACTACTGAATATAAACGATTACCTGAAGTAAATGTCTGATTCTTCTATCTTATCGGAAATGAGAACTTTGGCGGTCTAATCGTAGGGCCGCCACCAAAGTCACCGCCGCCACGATTATCAAACACCGCACTACGCAGAATCTCGTATATTATTCCGCCTACATCCAACCCCAGCTTAAACTTCTCGAAGCGATAATAAGGTATCACAACGGGAGCCGTCTGCCAACCTCCACGCATGGCATCGTAATAGCGCTGGGCACCTACCTCCACACCAAAACGTTCGGACATATCAAGAGACATCGTAGCACCATAACTATTAGTGCTCATCCCATAAGAATTACCGATATCATACGAACCGAAGACATTGAAGGCAACCCGGTCAGAAGCACGATAAGTCAGCCTACCCGCAGTACTGAAAGCTTGCCCGGTGATGTGAGACATATTTATCTTCATGGCATTGGCACGAAGTTGCAATGATAGCCGATCGTTAAAGATATGCTGATATCCTAACGAAGCATTATTGAAACGCCCGATGCCCGGAACACTGGTCTGGCTTCCGGAACCGAATACCGCTCCATGGGGAAATTGCCTTAATACGCCTCCTGTGCTATAATCGCCCCGGAATAGCGGAGAAGGATTTATATGATAAGGTATACGGAGTTCCTCTTTCAAGGAGAAAGAAGGTAAATCACCTAACTGTATAGGATTTATCAAAGGGTATACAGTCTTTTCGGGAAGCAGGTTGACGGATGGAAGCTGAAATGCAGCTTTCGGCTTTATCAACATGCTATCAAGAGTGAAGCGTGTACTATCTTCCTGTGCAGAAAGCAACTGCAAACCAGAAATGAACAGAAAAAATAATCCCCAACGAATTGGGAGCCAAGATATGCCAACCCTGCGTGTCATAATCTACCTCCTTTGTTTTTTACGGACTCTGTATACAAAAATAGTAAAAGCCTATCTGAATAACAAATAGTTGAGCACATTTCATCTTTGCCAGCAGGCTTTTTTAACGCAAGGGGAATTGTAGCGTAAATTCACTGTAACTTCCTTCCACACTTTCTACCTTCACCATACCACCGTGGGCACTCACCACCTGCAACACATAATTCAATCCTAACCCGAAACCTGATGCACTCGTCTTACGACTGCCGGAAGCAACCCTCTCGAACTTATTGAATATCTTATGTTGTTCGCTCAAAGGAATGCCAATACCGCTATCATGCACTCTAACAATGGTTTCATCCTCTGTCTTTTTACCTGAAAGAATGATCAGAACCTCTTCATTAGAGTACTTGACGGCATTGTCCACCAGGTTGGAAAGTATCTCACGCAGACAGAAAGCATCCGCATAAACACTACATCCTTCTTCACAATCTATATCGAAATGAATCGTCTTCGCTGCTTTCAACTGATACTTTTCTGCTATATCCCGTAACAACGGCCTTTAGGCAACTTCTTCTTTATGTAGTTCCAATTCCCCACGATCTATCTCTGTCAGCATTACTACGCGATTGGAAAGTGTCAGCAGATGTTCGCACTCATCTCCCATTACTTGCCTGTAACGGGCCAGCTTCTCAGGCTTATCCGCCAACTTACCACTTGCCAAGATATGTGCTCCCATCATGACAGACTGCAACGGTGACTTCATATCATGTATCATGGAGTAAGTAAAGTCCTTCTGAAACTGCTCCAACCGACGCTGTGCCCGCAACATACGTATCTGAAAGAAAACACAGAGAGATACGAAAAGGAAAGCAATAAGCAGCGGCACCTGCATATACCATGTGGTACTCATAATAGTACGTTGTGGTGAACGAACCACAGCAAAGATGCAACTCGTACTATCCTTATCCAACGGAAACAACCGGGTAGTAATATCCCCGAAGTCAACAGCCGGACTACCAGTATAAAGTATCAACTCCTGGGACGGATACCTGATCCAACGGATATCCGCCCTATCCGGAAAGCCTGTTTCCAAAAGCTGTTTCCTGAAAACACTGTCGGCAAACTGCAAGGAGAACGGAATGGGCACACGGCTACGCAGACTAATCGTATCCTGTATATCATAAGCCATCTTTACGCGGAAATCTTCATCAAACTTATTGTAAAGATGTCGTATGACACTCAACTGTACCTGGTAACGATAACCTTTCTCCAGATATACCTTATAAAGTTCATTCATCATACGCCTCGGATAAGGGAGAAATTCTCCCGGTGAACTATCCCAATTAAAATCAGGATTAGCCTTAGTGAAAAGCGAATACCTATGTAAGTCTGCCTCCCGGTAGAAAGCCTCTTCCAATTGCTCCTCCGCCTGATACCGTATCTTTTGAGATGTAATATAATACAAATATCCCGACCAGACAGCCAGCAACAGGAATACTCCAGCCAGGCTGACTATAGAAATTGCTTTAAGAGAAATAGGCCTGCCTGTACTTCCTTGCCGGATTTCTGCTTTGGCATGTGCCAGAGTAGCATTGGTTCTCTCAAAGAGTACGTTGCTTTGTGCCTCTATTTCTTGCCAGTTTTCTGTGGTTATCAAGTTCTTCATCCGGCTGACGGGATGTTTCATTTCTTCGGCCAACGTATAGAAGTCCTGTTGTTGTTTCTGCAAGTCATGCCGTTGACGGAGCACCGACTTCATCTGTACAATCAAGGCATAGACAGCCGTACCCAGCAATAGCCATGTAATGAATGACAGTAACAGGAGTCTCTTCTCCATCTCCTTGGCAGGGAAAGAAAGAATGGCACGGACAGCCTCCCCACGGGATTTAAAGGTAAAAGCTGTTTCGGAAGTAACAGCGGCAAAGTTACGGATACTTACCTGAGGATTGGTACTTGCCAGCACCTCATTTGTATTTACATTAATTCGCTCCACGGTTAGCGTTCCATCCATGTCTAACTTCCGCAACTTATTGTGCAACACGCTATCTATGGTGGCCAACGGAATTTCTTTTATTCCATACACCCGTTGCAAAGCCTGTGCCACCTGCTGGGAAGTACGCTTATTCCTTTCATTCCCATCAATCCGCTTGTATTTAGGATTGGGTGCATACGCTATGATAGCTATTGAATTATCAGGATAAGGAAGGTTGTTCACCAAATTATCCACTGTCTCCGTGAAAGACATCCAAAAACACTTGTTTAGTAACTTCTCTGCTTCCTGCATCTGTGCATGGAAAGCATAAAGCATTCCACCCAACTGTATCAACACAACAGCAATCAGACTCACAAGTGAAAGAGAGATGACAGTACGTAATTTCATCTTATCCGTTTATATTCGCCTGCAAAAATAGCAAATAACTATGGATCACGGAGTAATGTACTACTTTTTATATGCGATGAGAATGCATTCTTTCCAGCCAATGGCAAGGTACGATGAAAAGAAACGAACGAAAATCAGCATCTCACTGATTAAAAGAGGAATATAAAAATACATACAACTCTAAAAAAATACAAGGAAAGCTTTCCAGAGTTGCAAAGATATCGTTAACCTAATGATAACATTACGATAACATTCATCCTCATGCCCCTGCCCTATCTTTGCAACATCAAAAGTAACGAAATATATAACTTAAAAAATAAAATCATTATGAAAGCTCTAGTATTATCAGTAGTATTCGCATTGACATCAGTAGTAAACGCAGTAAGTGGTAACAACGTAAAAGACTTCGCTTACAACAGTGAAAAACAGGAAAACGGTGTAGAAACCCAGACAGTCTATAAAGTAAAAGAAGGCAAGTACCTGGAACGCCACCTGCAATACAACTACACACATGATGAAAAAGGACGTGTATCCGCCAAGGAAATTCTGAAATGGAACCAAGACAACAGTCGCTTTGAAAAGCAGTATTGCCTTAACTTCAGCTACACCGACAACGAAGTAAACGTGGAATATGTAGCATGGAACAGCAAAGCCGGTGACTACACAAATGTGAAAGCCAAAGCCGTTTACCAGATGAACGAGAACGGCATGAACTACATGGCTTACAACTGGAATGAGAAAGATAACTCCTGGAATCTGGTAACAGAGCACAATGCAACAAATTGGAACAGCGCTTTGCTGGCAAACAGATAATTACTCTAACAAGAATTCTCTCTTACAGTTTCCAATGAAAAACGCGGCTGCCGAAAGATAATCTTTCAGACAGCCGCGTTTGCAATTATCACTTAAAGTCAGTCTTCGTGTTTAGAATATTCAGAGAATTCGCAACCAAACTCTTCTACCATCATATTGTCCATCTCATCGGCCTTTAATGCCAGATTCACCAGATTAGTAAGGATCTCATCTTCCGATGCATCCGTAATGTCAGACAGATGTACACGATATGCTATGTAAATCTGACGTCCTTCAATACCCAGTTTGTAAGGACTAAAATCTTCACTCAGGATATAGTCGAGTACCCTTTCCACCTCTTTCTTTGGCAACAGATTGATAGGGGAAACAGCAAACAGATACGTATTTTCATAAACAAAGATACGCACTTCGGAACTGCCTTTATGGAATGTCCAGGAGTCATAACCGTCACGAGCAAGAATCGGATTAACTCCCATCTCACGGATGGCACGTTCGCAGAAAGTACTCAATGAAGACGGTTCGCGCTCTTCAAAGATACCTTCGGGCAGCTTTTCGCCGCATGAAGGGCAGAATTCTTCCTCTTCCGATATCAGTTCGTCACAACTGTCGCACTGCACCTGAAAAGCTGTACGGTCCGCAGCCTCCACAAATTCAAGCAGCTTCCGTAATGCTTCCACACGGATACCGAAACCCATATTGTCGGCATTACTCAGCTTACTCACCGTTACTCCTACCACTTCGTTCTTTTCATTGAAGATAGGACCGCCGGAATTGCCGGGATTCACCGCCGCATCAGTCTGTATATAATACTTTCCATCCACCAGTTGTTTGGGCGAAGACACAGAGCCTTCGGTCACCGTAAAAGGCATACCGTAAGGATAACCGGCCACACAAACCTTTCCACCGATGGACAAGGAATTATCTCCTGCCAGATTCAGGGAAGGCAGGGCCGAGAAATCACCGTCTACAGACAACAGGGCTATGTCCAATGAAGGATTCACCAATACCACCTTAGCCAAATAAGGATTCCGGTCATTATCATGTACCGCCACTGCATGAAAGCCTTTCACCACATGGTAGTTTGTCACAAAAAGATTATAGTCTTTCAGATAGAAACAGCTGCCTGATCCACCTGCATGGGTTACTTTGAAAACCAACTGATATATATTGTTCTGTTCCATTGATTCATTGTTTTTAATCTGTTATTGTTGTCCGCCAAGTGCTTGTTGCATCATCTTCTGTTGAAGTTCCTGCGCCAAACGCATATATTCGGCCATATCTCCCTTCATCATGGCAGACTGCATATCAGCCTGTGCCTTCATGATTTCCTCTTGCAGAGATGCTGCCATGCCCTGCATTTGTTCGATGGCTTCTGCCGATATCTCTTCCAGGTCATCCTCATCCGGTTCCAGATCACCTTCCATTATTTTATCCATTGCGTTATAAAGGATTTCAGATGCATCCTCCAGCGGCTTACCGCTTGCTTTTTTAAGCGCATGCGAAAGAATTACGTTAATGTCATCCTGCACATCATTATAAAAATAAGCCTCATAGAAGATATAGAGTAGACGTACCACACTCCGCTCATAGTTTTCCGTCTGAATGGCTTCAGTAGCTTCTTTATAGACACTCATAAAGTTCTCCTGCATATTCTTCAGAGACGAACGTCGCTTGGTAGACACCAATGTATCTACGAAATAAAGATCAGCCGCCAGTTCCTCTTTAGTCATGGCAAGCAATTTTTCAAGAAAGGCCTTACCTTTCGCCACCACCTCGGCAGTAGGCAGTTCGGCATCCATATTATCCACCGCTTTATCAAGATCATTCAATAGCTGGCCTTGCGGACGGGCAAAGTAGGAAATCTGATAGAAAGTCGTATCGAGTACATTCCAGGAGTAGCCATATTTCCGGTCGGCATCATACTCTTTCACGGCTTCCAGTGTTTCGCGGCCCAAGATTTGCAGACCTTCATAAATGCGGTCTACCTCTTCCTGCGGATAAGAGGTGACCTGCGGCTCATAGCACCGAGTAGCACCGAACTTCGTACAAAACTCGTCATCATATTTATCACCGATGTGGCAGATATTCTGTAACACGAAGTACATCTTATGGGGATGGCTCTGCGAGAGAGAACACGTGTACTCCATTCTCAACTTATCGTTGTCCTTCACAAAGCGAGGCAACAGCAGCTTGTTCAGATTCAGGTCTGCAATCTGTCGAAGCATGGCTACACGCCCTTTCTCGGGCAAGTTCAGGAAGTCGGCACTGATACGGTAAAATCCGTCTTTTACAGAGATATGCACCAGGATAGAACCGTGTGGAATATGAAATTCAGTACCATCCGTATTGCCATACTTCGTCCGGAAGTCCGCATTCAGGTAATCCAGCAAACTGTGGAAAGCTTGCAGATACTCGCCTTGGTTATACAAGTCCACGCTCTTTTCGTAAGCCTCCGTATGAATGGAACTTTGCGTGGAGTCCACTACGGGAGGAATAAATGTAAGTGTTTGTTTCATGTTATAATATGGTTTTAAAGGATATCTGTCACCTGACAGGCAAGGTTTATGTCATTATATATCTCTTCAAGCAGATGTTCATTGTCCAGTGCCTGTTTGCGAAGACAGAGGAAGCCGTCGGGCATCACTCCCGCATAGTAAAAAGTATCTTTGCTGAAAGAGAGCATCATATCGTGCCCGAATGTTTCGCGCAGACGGGTAATCTGACGCATGATTGCCGGTGTAAGTATCATACGGGCGGTTATTTCGTCATCGGCATAAACCACGAAATACTTCTCGAAATCCGGGTCTTCCAAATGAACGAAACGGGCATTATAGCGTTTCTTCAAGCCCTGGATATTTTTTGCCAGATAGCCGACCTTTTGTTCCAGATGGTCGGGCAGGATAATCGTGCTACCTTTAAAACTACGTTCCAGACGACACCAGCCAAACATTCCGCGGAAGTTATGCGCACTGCTTTCATACCTGGAGGCAAACAGCGGACGGAGCACATAGCGGTAAAGCATCACGATATAGCCCGCTACAGAGTTGAGCTCCAACTTATTCATCAGCCCATAGGAAACCCCTATATCGGCTATATAAAGGGTACGATCCCCTCGCGGCACTTCCAGATAAGCATAGGTGGTAGCCGCCAATGCCGGATCGGAAAAAGAAGAATTAAAGAGCTTGCTACCGGATAATATACGCTGGTCCAGTTGCGAAGAGAAGGAGAAAAGAACCGATGGAAACATAGCAGACATAATGCTGCGCATGATATCATTTTCCTGCCCTTGGAATTTCATAAGAGAGCGGCTGAATGCAAAGTTCAGCACAATAAATCCCATAAAAACCGGGAAAATGTATTGCGTAACCACACTGTAGTTCTCTAAACCGATGTATCCAACAAGATAGCCCCCAAACAGGACGAACATCATCCAGCAAAAGACAAAGAGATAGACTATGATGCTCAGAATACGAACGATCTTCTGCCAGAAATATACACGGGAAAGTTCGGTACGAAGCCTTTCGGAAAGACTTTTGAAGTCAATTGATTCCATATTACATCTACTTTAAAAGTGCATTGACATCCACATTCCGCTGTTCCTGTTCGGGAATATCAATCAGTTCTTCCTGATGATGATTCTGCCGACCGGCCACGATGGAAGAGGGAAACATCTCAATGGAGTTATTATAGTCGGTGACCGCAGCATTATAGGTGCGGCGTATGGCTTGCAGTTGCAATTCCATATCTTCAATGCTCCTTTGCAGTCGGGTGAACTGTTCGCTTGCTTTCAGTTCCGGGTAATCTTCTACGGATAATTGAAGTTTGGAGATTAAAGAAGAAAGCTCATTACCGGTTTTTATCTGTTCACTCTCCTGTGAAGGCTGAAAAGTTCGTGAACGAAGTTCTGCGATACGGGTTAGCGTCTCATTCTCATGTCCCATATAGGACTTTACGGCAGCTACCAAATTCGGTATCATATCGTTCCGCTGCTTCAATGCCACGCAAATGCCGCTACGGCATTGCTTTACCCGATTCCGCTTTGCTATCAGATTATTGGCACGGGGGCGGTCCGGGAACTCTTCATACTCCCAACGGGCCGGGTCGCGCGGCGTTCCGACCATCTCTTCCGTCATAGGCTTTATAAAATTATAAAGCATCGCGGTATCTTTCTCCGGACCTAAAGTCCCGGCCTTATCGTTTCGGTAATAAATTTCTAAATAATCTAAGCCTTTGTTCAAGTCTTTGATTAATACCTGATCCATATCGAAATTCAAACCCGCGCAATTTTCTATACAACACCAATGCGTAGCTTGTTCCTTCGGCTTGAGGTAGTAGAAGAATCCGTATGGGTTCCTTCGTACTCTTGCAGCAATGTACAGCGGCTGGTCGCTGGCATTTCGCATACGGAAGTACGTGTAATAGAGACTGGGTTCCTCGTCCTTTATGTTATCCTCCATCGAATGATACATCTCCTTATACTCTTCTGAAGGCTGTACCGGCTGTTCTTCCGGCGGAGCTTCCGGTGCCGGACTTTCCGCTTTGTCGGAACAGCCCAGCGGGGCCAAGAACAGGAGCAAGGCTCCTAACGATAAATAGACACGTGCTTTCATAATCAGGTAGGTTTTAGGTTGAACGATCGTCGCCTGCAACGGTATGCCTTCGATCTTTTTCCACGCGCCTCTTCCGGAATGCTTGCGGCCATTGTACCGCGAGCTTCCCCTTTCACGGGCTGAAACAGGCATTAGACATTGCGGGCTACGCTTCTCCCGCGATGTTTCTGTGCTCTAAATTAGGGACAGTCGCGAAATAGGCTTAAAATTATAACAAATTGATTGTCAATGTGA